>ERZ777306.810-NODE-810-length-58995-cov-37.843129_pt1 | contig 58995 bp, 40 predicted proteins | sample MGYA00374966_ERZ777306 | MGnify/ENA primary metagenome ERZ777306 (study PRJEB29329, sample SAMN06343882) | mouse gut metagenome | isolation source: Mouse cecum | place: Austria: Vienna | collected 2014-11-15 ... | reverse complement strand
AATTTGTTTTAAAATCTTTCCGTTTATTTGGTTGGGAACATAGATTACAATAAGGGGGAAGAAGGATGAGAAATTTGTTGGATAGAATAGACCTGAAAGTGTAGAGTGAGTTACAAAAAAATCCCCCGCAGAAGGGCGAGGGAACCTAATGTTTTCACAACGGAATCATCCTTATTGTGATTTGCTTCATTTTAGTGTCACAAATATATGAAACGAAAGGCTTGTGTGCAATGTTTTTTGATGATAAAGTTATTATATTTGGAAAAATTAAAATAGTATGCCATGAAAAAGATTTTAGGACTGGACTTAGGTACGGGTAGTATAGGGTGGGCGTTAGTAAACGAAGCCGAAAATAGTGATGAAGTATCGTCTATCATTAAATTAGGAGTAAGAGTAAATCCTCTGACAGTGGATGAAATGCAGAACTTTGAAAAAGGAAAAAGTATCACTACGAATGCTGATAGAACCTTAAAAAGAAGCATGCGCCGTAATCTGCAACGATATAAATTACGTCGGGATGCGCTGATCGAACTTTTGAAAGAAGTAGGTTTTATTACTGATAACACTATACTTTCGGAGCAAGGAAACAGAACTACGTTTGAAACCTATCGTTTACGGGCCAAAGTGGCTGAAGAGGAGATCTCGTTGGAAGAATTGGCGCGTGTGTTATTGATGATTAATAAGAAGCGTGGATATAAAAGTAGCCGCAAAGCAAAAGGAGAGGAAGATGGGGCATTGATTGATGGGATGGAAGTTGCTAAGAAATTGTATGATGAAGATCTGACTCCGGGGCAACTTTGTTTGCAATTACTTGAATCGGGAAAAAAGTTTTTCCCTGATTTCTATCGTTCCGATTTGCAAGAGGAATTTGACAGGATATGGAATTTCCAAAAACAATTCAATCCGGAATCCTTTTGTGATGCTGCCAAAGAAGAGGTTAAAGGGAAAAATAAAAGTCAGACATGGGCTATCTTGGCAAAATATTTTGTTGAAACGAAAAAGGTAAATGTCTGGAATGAGCATGACGCTCAAACAGAAACTCAAGAAAAAGAGTACAAACTTGTTGGTCTTAAGCGGACGGTAAAGGGAGAAGATTTGAAAAAGGAAAATTATCGTTGGCGTGTACAAGCTCTTACCGAACAGTTGGATTTGGAAAAAACAGCCATAGTATTGCAAGAAATCAATGGACAGATAAGTGCGTCAAGCGGTTATTTGGGAGCTATCAGCGACCGTAGCAAAGTGCTTTTTTTCAACCGTCAGACGGTAGGGCAGTATCAGATGGCTGAACTTGATAAGAATCCCAATATGAGCTTACGCAATATGGTGTTTTATCGGCAGGATTATTTGGATGAGTTCAATGTTATTTGGGAGAAACAAGCCGAATTTCATAAAGAACTGACACCTGAATTGAAGAAGGAGATACGTGACATCATTATTTTTTATCAAAGGCGGTTGAAAAGCCAAAAAGGGTTGATTAGTCTTTGTGAGTTTGAAAATCGGGAAGTCGTTGTTGAAAAAGAGGGTAAAAAGCAGACGACGGTTATCGGTTGCAAGGTTATCCCTCGTTCGCATCCTTTGTTTCAGGAGTTTAAGATTTGGCAGACATTAAATAATATAGAAGTGTTTGTAGGTGGAAAAAAAGGAAAGCGGAAGAAGTCGAATGCCTTGTCTGATTTGTTGGATGATATGGGGGATGCCTTGCTAACGGAAGGCAGGCGGTTCTTATTTCAAGAAGAAAAAGAGATATTAGCTAAAGAACTCTCTATAAAAAAGGTGCTGACGAAAGCGGAAATATTGAAACTCTTATTTGAAAATCCACAAGAGTTGGATATGAATTTCAAACAGGTAGATGGTAATCAAACAGGATTTGTCCTTTTCTCTGCTTATAGCAACATGATCGAGAAGTATGGCTATGAACCATTGGATTTTAAGAAACCGGCAGAAGTGCTAATAAGTCAACTGAAAACTATTTTTACCGATTTGGGATGGAATACGGATTTGCTTTTTATTGACTTGGATAAGGAAAATAAAGAATGGGAAAAACAACCTTACTTCAGGCTTTGGCATTTATTGTATTCTTTTGAAGGAGATAATACGCCGACCGGGAATGGCAAGTTGATTGAAAAAATCAGGCAACTTTGTGGGGTAGAGAAAGAGTATGCCATAGAACTTGCGAATGTATCGTTGCAAGATGATTATGGAAGTTTGAGTGCCAAGGCCATTAAAAAGATTTTACCTTATTTGAAGGAGGGCAACCAATATGATATGGCTTGTGAATATGCCGGTTACCGTCATTCCAAATCGTCTTTGACTAAGGAAGAAATTGAAAAAAAGGTTTTAAAGGATAGATTGGAGATTCTTCCTAAGAACAGTTTGCGTAATCCTGTCGTGGAAAAGATTCTGAATCAAATGGTAAATGTGATCAATGCAGTTATGGAGGTTTATGGAAGACCGGATGAAATTCGGGTAGAACTGGCACGAGAATTAAAAAAGAGTTCCAAGGAACGGGAAGAGCTGACAAAGGCTGTTGCAAAGAATACTCGTGAACATGAAGAGATACGCAAGGTATTGCAATCGGAGTTCGGTATGATAAATGTGAGCCGTAATGACATTATCCGATATAAACTTTATGAAGAATTGAAAGATAATGGATACAAAACGTTGTATTCTAATCAATATATCCCAAGAGAAAAACTTTTCAGTAAAGAGATAGACATCGAACATATCATTCCCCAATCCCGGCTTTTTGATGACTCGTTGTCCAATAAGACATTGGAATATAAGTCAATCAATATAGAAAAAGGGAATAAAACTGCCTACGACTTTGTAAAAGAAAAATATGGAGAAGAAGGTTTGCAACAATATCTCAATCGTTGTGAGATTATATGTAAGGATAAGAAGACTAAACTCCGGAAGTTGAAAATGGAACAGAATGAAATTCCGGATGGATTTATAGATAGAGATTTACGGAATACGCAATATATAGCCAAAAAGGCTCTGTCCATGTTGACGGAAATTTGTCGTAGGGTGGTTGCTACAACCGGATCTATTACGGATAAGTTGCGTGAAGATTGGCAGCTGGTAGATGTGATGAAAGAGTTGAACTTACCTAAATATGAAGCCTTAGGATTGGTGGAAGTCTATGAAGACAAAGATGGAAGAAAGATTAAGCGTATAAAAGATTGGACAAAAAGGAATGACCATCGGCATCATGCGATGGATGCATTGACGGTAGCTTTTACTAAAGATGCGTTTATTCAATATTTCAATAACAAAAATGCGGCATGGGAATCCAATAACAAAGAGCATACTAGTATAATAGGTATAAAGACACGTTATTTTGACTCAGGAAAGGCAGTGCCACCTATGCCATTGGGGCAATTACGGGCAGAGGCGAAACAACATTTGGAAAGTTTATTGGTTTCTATCAAAGCCAAGAATAAAGTCGTGACTACGAATGTGAATTGTATAAAGAAGAAAGGGGGTACTTATAAAAAGTCACAACAAACACCACGTGGGCAGTTGCATTTGGAGACAATTTACGGAAGTCATAAACAGTATGTTATGAAGATAGAAAAAGTAAATGCGTCATTTGATGCCGCAAAGATTGCAACCGTAAGTAAACAGGTTTACCGGAATGCGTTACTTAACCGTTTGGAGGCTTTTGGTAATGATCCCAAGAAAGCCTTTACCGGTAAGAACTCGTTGGAAAAGAATCCGATCTATCTGGATGGAACGCAAGCCATACAAGTGCCTGATAGAGTACAAACAGTTGAATTGGAAACGGTTTATACGATACGCAAACCGGTAGATCCTACGTTGAATGTGGATAAGGTTGTAGATAAAAAGATACGTCTCATTTTGGAACAGCGTCTGAAAGAGTATGGAGGAGATGCTAAGAAGGCGTTTGTCAATTTGGATGAAAATCCGATATGGTTGAATGAAGAGAAAGGGATTAGTATCAAACGGGTTTCTATCCGAGGAATCAGTAACGCTCAAGCTTTGCATGATAAAAAAGATAAAGATGGCAAGTTGATTTTAGATAAGACAGGAAAGAGGATACCGGTTGATTTTGTGAATACAGGTAATAATCATCATGTTGCGATTTATCGTAAACCTATCTTAGACAAAAAAGGACAAGTGGTATTTGATGAGGATGGTAATCCAATGTATGAACTTGATGAAATGGTTGTTCCTTTCTTTGAAGCGGTAACACGGGCAAATTTGGGAATACCTATTATAGATAAGGACTACAATAAAAGTGAAGGCTGGCAATTCTTGTTTAGTATGAAACAAAATGAATATTTTGTGTTCCCTAATGAAAAGACAGGTTTCAATCCTAAAGAGGTGGATTTGTTGGATCCTGATAATTATGCGATGATTAGTCCGAATTTGTTTAGGGTACAGAAGATAGGTTTAAATGACTATACTTTTAGACACCACTTAGAGACAACGATACAAAATGATTTAAAATTCATAACTTGGATTAGATGTGGAAAAAGTGGTATTAAAGATATTGTTAAAGTCCGAATCAATCACATTGGGCAAATCGTTTCAGTAGGAGAATATTGAAAGGATGAAGTACTGGTTACTTATCAGGGGGCAAATTGTCCCCTGATAGGAATAATGAATAACTAATTTAAATCAAATGGCTTATGATCAAGAAAACACTCTATTTCGGAAATCCGGTTTATCTGTCTTTAAAAAATGCCCAGTTGGTGATAAAGCTGCCGGAAGTGGTCAAAAATGATACGTTGCCTGAAAGTTTTAAACGTATGTCGGAAGTGACTAAACCTATTGAGGATATTGGAGTAATCGTGTTGGATCATAAGCAAATAACCATTACGTCAGGTGTGTTGGAAGCTTTGCTTGAAAATAATTGTGCTATCATAACCTGTGATAGTAAAAGTATGCCGGTAGGCTTGATGCTTCCTCTATATGGAAACACGACACAAAATGAAAGATTCCGTCAACAGTTGGATGCTTCCTTGCCGTTGATGAAACAACTTTGGCAGCAGACAATAAAAGCAAAAATTGAAAACCAAGCAGCAGTATTGAAAGAATACTCTAATGCAGAGACAAAATGTATAAACGTGTGGGCGGCCGATGTGAAGAGTGGTGATTCGAACAACTTGGAGGCGCGTGCTGCTGCCTATTATTGGAAAAATTTGTTTCAAATAGAAGGCTTCACAAGAGATCGGGAGGGTGTTCCACCTAACAATCTGTTGAATTATGGGTATGCCATTTTACGGGCAGTTGTGGCTCGTGGGTTGGTGGCAAGCGGACTTTTGCCCACGTTGGGGATTCATCATCATAATCGTTATAATGCTTATTGTTTGGCTGATGACGTGATGGAGCCTTATCGTCCGTATGTGGATCGTTTGGTTTGTGGCATAATCAAACAAGGTATGGATTATTCCGAATTGACTAAAGAGTTGAAAGCGCAGTTGCTGACAATTCCTGTATTGGAAACTCGTATTGCCGGAAAACGTAGTCCGTTGATGGTGGCTGTGGGGCAAACGACAGCTTCCTTGTATAAATGCTTTAGCGGAGAGTTGCGTAAAATTTCTTATCCGGAAATGTAGTTATGGATCGATTTAGCGAATATCGTGTTATGTGGGTACTTGTATTATTTGATTTGCCTACCGAAACAAAGAAGGAAAGAAAGGCGTATGCTGATTTCAGGAAGAATCTGCAAAGGGATGGATTTACGATGTTTCAATTCTCCATCTATGTCCGCCATTGTGCCAGTAGTGAGAATGCTGCGGTACATATAAAAAGAGTTAAATCGTTTCTTCCAGAGCATGGAAGTGTCGGAATTATGTGTATTACGGATAAACAATTTGGAAATATTGAACTGTTTTATGGTAAAAAGACAATGGAGGTATGTACTCCTGGACAGCAGTTAGAACTGTTTTAAAAAGAAAAATCCCACTGTTAAGCGGGATTTTTCTTTGAAACAACATCTGTTTTTTTAATTCTAATTTTCTTTGTAACCTATTGATTGTTAATCAATAATGGTGATTATGTTGTTTCCGATGGTTCAAAGATACTAAAATGAAAGCAAATCACAACAGAAAACCGGCGAAGTGGAATCTCTTAACTGTTGTTTCCGATGGTTCAAAGATACTAAAATGAAAGCAAATCACAACACTTCCGACTTTTTCAAAGTAAGCGAATGGTTGTTTCCGATGGTTCAAAGATACTAAAATGAAAGCAAATCACAACCCAATGGAAATTAGCTCATGAATTATGCAGTTGTTTCCGATGGTTCAAAGATACTAAAATGAAAGCAAATCACAACGAACGTGCTTTCAAACGTGATCGCGCGTTGGTTGTTTCCGATGGTTCAAAGATACTAAAATGAAAGCAAATCACAACAGTAGCAGAATAACGCTCTATCATTCCGTGTTGTTTCCGATGGTTCAAAGATACTAAAATGAAAGCAAATCACAACTCGCCGGATACTAAGGATATAACACTAACAGTTGTTTCCGATGGTTCAAAGATACTAAAATGAAAGCAAATCACAACAGCAGCCGAATAGCGTTCTATCATACCGTCGTTGTTTCCGATGGTTCAAAGATACTAAAATGAAAGCAAATCACAACCCTTTGCGAAGGTCTATTTCGGCACGCAAAGTTGTTTCCGATGGTTCAAAGATACTAAAATGAAAGCAAATCACAACACTACTTCGCTTACGGCAAAATAGCCCTTAGTTGTTTCCGATGGTTCAAAGATACTAAAATGAAAGCAAATCACAACGCACCGAATACAATCCGGCAACGTCAACTAGTTGTTTCCGATGGTTCAAAGATACTAAAATGAAAGCTAATCACAACTTTGAAGATGTAGATCGCAAAGTATATAATACTCTACAAATATGAATATGTTTATAATTTTAGCCATGCTATGAAATTTTTTCTATACCAACTATACTTAAGGACTATGATTCCTAAGATCCCAACTATTAATTTTAATATCAGATACTTTAAAATTTTTTGTTCATAGTATTTTACTATATACTAAGATCTGATATGTTATCTCTTACCTACTTATCGAGTAAACAATAATTTACTCGTTAAGCAGGAAGATGTCATTTTTGTTATTGGAAACAGACTTTTTGGATGGTTATTTTTCCTTTTCCTCTTTCAACAGCGGCCAGTTCGGGTCCGGTCTGTGTTCACGGACCATGATATCTTTCAGTTCTGCAACTTTTTCGGGATATTGGGCCAATACGTTGTGGCGTTCCGATGGATCGGAAGCTAAGTTATACAGTTCATAATAGGGCTTGTCACCGCGGATATTCATGTGAACCAGTTTCCACGGTCCTTTGCGTACAGCTTGGCGGCCGTTCATTTCCTGGAATTCGAAATACAGGAATTCATGTTCTTTTTGTCCCTTGCGATTTTGTAGTAACGGGAGCATACTTACGCCGTCCATCTCTTGCTGTTTGGCTTTCGGATGGATGATTTCTTCGAAGGTGGGCAATACATCCCAGAAGGAGCACATGAAGTCCGTTTCCGTACTCGGCTGAATATGTCCCGGCCAGGAGATGATCATCGGAACACGGATGCCGCCTTCATACAGATCGCGTTTATATCCGCGGTAAATGCCATTACTGTTGAAGAAATCGGGATCGGCGCCCCCTTCCATGTGCGGGCCGTTGTCGCTTGCAAAGATGATGATGGTGTTATCGTATAAGCCTTTGTCTTTTAGCTTCTGCACGATTTGTCCGACATAAACGTCCAGACGATAAACCATAGCGGCAAAGGTGGCATGCGGATGGAACTGCGTGCAGTAACCTCCCTTGCGGAAAGCCGGATTGCCCGGTTCTACTCCTTTGTAAGGCTTTTCCGGATACATGCCGCGGAATTTCTGTATGATACTGTCTTCCGGCACGATCAGTTCGGCGTGCGGGATGATGGTCGGATACCACATGAAGAACGGCTCGTCCGGATTCATATTATCCAGGTATTCCAACGCCTTTCCATGAATAAGGTCTTGCGAGTAAGTACCTTTTCCGTATTGTACGCTCAGGTTGTTGTCTTCGAGCTCCACCCGTTTGTCGTTATCCCAAAGATGGTCGGGGTAATAGCTGTGTGCCAACAACTGGCAATTGTATCCGTAGAAAGTGTCGCAACCCTGATTTTTGGGATCGCCGGTCGAGCCGATGTAGCCCAGTCCCCATTTGCCGAAAGCGGATGTTTTGTAGCCTGCATCTTTCATTACTTCGAAGATTGTACGGGCATTGGCGGGAAGCGGGAACTGCCCTTCCGGATCGAGTTCGAGGTTACCGCGGACAGGCGTATGTCCGCTGTGCGTACCTGTCAGCAGGCAGGAGCGGGAAGGGGCGCTGACGGTTGTCCCCGAATAACACTGCGTAAAACGCATTCCGTTTTGTGCCAGACGGTCGATGTTGGGTGTCTCGAACTTTTCCTGTCCGTAACAACTCAGGTCGCCATAACCCAAATCGTCCGCAAGGATAAAAACGACATTCGGTTTCTTGTCCTTATTCTTCTCCGCATGGATGAAAGGAGTTGCCAGCAGGAGGCCGGTCGAAATTAGAATTGCTTGTTTCATGATATATGTTTTTTGTTAGAATGCTTACAAAGTTATATTTTTTATGAAGAATAATTATCTTTGAGCATAAAATATAAGTGAATATCATGAAAAAGATAATCTGTTTACTCTCTGTCTGTCTGTATTTGTTAACGATGGCAGGCTGTTCGGGACCTACCGCCTCTTCTTATTATTTAGATGTTACGAATGGCGATGATAGCCGGAACGGCCTTTCCAAAGCGACTGCCTGGAAAAGCCTTTCCAAACTCCGGGGCGTGAAACTGAATCCGGGCGATAGAGTGCTTTTAAAAAGAGGAGACACTTTTCAGGGTGAACTCGAAATATCGGGACAAGGTACCGCCGACAACCGGATTTATATCGAAGCATATGGAGAAGGAAATAAGCCCTGTATCGCCGGCCATGATACATCCCTGTATGCCGTCCGCATTCTCAATTCGGATTATCTGACATTGCGAAATGTGGAGATAACCAATACCGGTAAGGAACGGAAACCGCACCGTACCGGGCTGAAGATCGAATGCCGGGACTATGGAGTTTCAAGAAACATCGTCATAGACGGTGTGGATATACGGGATGTGAACGGCTCGCTGGTCAAGGAAAAAGGAGGCGGTAGCGGCATCTTAGTCGTCAACGGCGGGAAAGAGGTCATATCCGTTTTCGACAGCCTGACGATAGAGAATTGCCGGATCCGGCGTTGTGCCCGTAACGCGATGATCTGGTCGGGATATAGCAGCCGGGAGAACTGGCATCCGAGCAAACATACGATAATCCGTAAAAACCTGATCGAGGAGGTCCCGGGCGACGGCATCGTTCCGATCGGTTGCGATAGCACGCTGATCGAGTATAACGTGATGCGCAATTGTCCGGATATCCTTCCCGATACGGAAGCTGCCGCCGGTATCTGGCCGTGGAGTTGCGACAATACGGTTATCCGGTTCAATGAGGTGAGCGGCCATAAGGCTCCCTGGGACGCGCAAGGATTCGATTCGGACTGGAATTGCCGGAACACGCTTATCCAGTATAACCATAGTCATGATAACGACGGTGGGATGGTGCTGATCTGCAACAACGGTGACTCCCCGGCTTCTTTCAATGCCGGGAACGTGGGGACCGTTGTGTCTTACAATATCAGTATTAATGACGGTCGCCGGACTCGTCCGACACGTGCCGGCATGTTTTCTCCGTTGATCCATGTGGCCGGCCCTGTAAAGAATACGACTATCAGCCGTAATATCATCTATGCGGGTAGGAAGGTGACAGAAGAGGCGGACCGCAGCATAATGACCTTCGATTCCTGGGGCGGCTATCCGGACAGCACGTTTGTGCATGAGAATATTTTTTATTCATCTGAAAAAAGTACGTTCAATTTTACAAAGTCTACCAACAATGTGATTGTCTACAACTATTACATAGGTATATTCGCGGAAATGCCGAAGGATAAATTTCCCCTATATATTGCCAAGGATTATGATATTCACGATATGTTGGAAATGGTCGAGATTGCCGGCACGTATGGCTGGTTTGTGAATGCAAGAGCTATTTATAAATTCTTTGAACAAAGCTGAAAAGTCGTACCTTTGTACGGTTGAACAGATAAAAAGATAAAGAACAGTGGCAAAGATAGTGGAAACTCCCCTGATGAAGCAGTATTTCGATATAAAGGCGAAACACCCTGATGCAATCCTGCTATTCCGGGTAGGCGACTTTTACGAGATGTATGGCGAAGACGCCGTAACCGGAGCGGAAATACTGGGTATCGTGCAGACGAAAAAGGCCAACGGCCCGGGGCAAACGGTCGAGATGGCCGGTTTCCCCCATCATGCATTAGACACCTACCTGCCTAAATTAGTGCGTGCCGGTAAGCGCGTAGCGATCTGCGACCAGCTGGAAGACCCCAAACTGACGAAAAAGTTAGTGAAACGCGGCATCACCGAACTGGTGACTCCGGGTGTCTCTATCAACGACAATATCCTCAACCATAAAGAAAACAACTTCCTTGCTGCTATCCATTTCGGCAAGGATGTCTGCGGAATCGCATTTCTCGATATCTCTACCGGCGAGTTCCTGACGGCCGAGGGGACTATTGACTATGTGGATAAACTGCTGAATAACTTTTCCCCGAAAGAAGTCCTGGTCGAGCGGGGCAGCCGTAAACGCTTTGAGGAGGCTTTCGGTCCCCGGTTCTTTATTTTCGAACTGGACGACTGGGTGTTTACTACGGAAGCAGCCAACGACCGCCTGTTGAAACATTTCGAGACGAAGAACCTGAAAGGTTTCGGTGTCCAACACCTGAAATTCGGTATCATCGCTTCGGGAGCCATCCTATATTATCTGGATCAGACGCAGCACACCCACATCTCGCATATCACCTCCCTTTCCCGTATCGAAGAAGACCGTTACGTGCGTCTCGACAAGTTTACGGTACGCAGCTTAGAGCTGGTCGGCACGATGAACGAAGAGGGGACGAGCCTGCTGGATGTGCTGGACAAGACCGTCTCGCCGATGGGGTCGCGTATGCTGCGCCGCTGGATCTTGTTCCCGTTGAAGGATGTGAAACCGATCCACGAACGTCAGGACGTAGTGGAATATTTCTTCCGCCATCCCGAAGTGAAAGAACTGTTGGAAGAGAAACTGGAACAGATCGGCGACCTGGAGCGTATCATCTCCAAAGTAGCAGTCGGCCGCGTCTCTCCCCGCGAAGTGGTGCAGTTGAAAGTAGCCCTCCACGCCATCGAGCCGATCAAGGAGGCCTGTATGGCAAGCGATGAACCGAGCCTTTGCCGTATCGGCGAGCAGCTGAACGCCTGCGCCTTGATCCGCGACCGGATAGAAAAGGAGATTAACAACGATCCTCCTTCCTTGCTGAACCGCGGCGGTGTGATTGCGACAGGCGTGAATGTTGAGCTCGACGACCTGCGTGCAATCGCTTATTCGGGCAAAGATTATCTTTTGAAGGTGCAGCAGCGGGAAATAGAACTGACGGGTATATCGAGCCTTAAGATTGGTTTCAATAATGTTTTCGGATATTATATAGAGGTTCGTAACACATACAAGGACAAAGTTCCTGCCGAGTGGATCCGGAAACAGACGTTGGTGAATGCCGAACGTTATATTACCGAAGAACTGAAAGAATACGAAGAAAAGATATTGGGGGCTGAAGAGAAGATCCTTTCGTTGGAAGCCCGCCTCTTTAACGAACTGGTCCTCTGTCTTTCCGAATATATCCCGCCCATCCAGGTGAATGCAAACCTGATCGGCCGCTTAGACTGCCTGCTCTCATTCGCCAAGGTGGCGGAAAGCAACCGCTATATCCGCCCGGATGTGAATGATTCGCAGGTGATCGATATTAAGGCGGGCCGCCATCCGGTGATTGAAAAACAGTTGCCCGTAGGCGAGCCTTATATTGCCAATGATGTCTATCTGGACGACGAGCGGCAGCAGATTATCATTATCACCGGTCCGAATATGGCCGGTAAGTCCGCTTTGCTTCGTCAGACGGCCCTGATCACGCTGATGGCGCAGGTCGGTTGCTTCGTTCCGGCCGAATGTGCCCATATCGGGATTGTCGACAAGATCTTTACCCGTGTAGGGGCTTCGGATAACATCTCGGTGGGTGAATCCACTTTCATGGTGGAGATGAACGAGGCTTCGGATATCCTCAACAACATGTCTTCCCGCAGCCTTGTCCTCTTCGACGAGTTGGGACGTGGGACAAGCACGTATGACGGCATCTCGATCGCCTGGGCGATTGTCGAATACATCCACGAACATCCCAATGCCCGTGCAAAGACACTGTTTGCCACGCACTACCATGAGCTGAACGAGATGGAGGCTTCTTTCAAGCGTATCAAGAACTACAATGTTTCGGTGAAGGAGGTGGGCAACAAAGTGATCTTCTTGCGCAAATTGGTTCCCGGAGGAAGTGAGCACAGTTTCGGTATCCATGTGGCCAAGATGGCCGGTATGCCGAAAAGCATCGTAAAGCGTTCCAATGAGATCCTGAGACAGCTGGAAACGGAAAACCGTCAGGAAGGGATCGCCACGGAAAAGCGTAAAGGTATCAAGAGCAAGCCAGTAAAAGGAATCGTAACATCGGCAGATGGCTATCAGCTTAGCTTCTTCCAACTCGACGATCCGGTTCTCAGCCAGGTACGGGACGAGATCAAGAACTTAGATGTAAACAACTTGACTCCGCTGGAAGCCCTGAATAAGTTGAGTGAGATACGAAGGATCATTACCGGGAAATAAACCGATTTCCAGTATTTATATTTATGGGTAGGCATCTCCCCACTATTGGAGAGGGTGTCTCCCCTATGTTGGAGAGGGTGCCTCTCTGCTGTAGGGGATGACGTCTCCTCTACATTAGGGAGAGACTCTCTCTTTTCAGCAAATCCGGATAACAGGTATGTCCAACAGGAAAGCTATCTTCTTTAGTTTATCCGCAATATGTCCGATACCGATTGCACAGTGGTGTGAAGGACCCGCTTTGCTCCATCGGTCCATAAAAGCGCGTGCCCCGCAACTGAACCTGTAGCGGCTGTTGGTGTTTCCTATCTGCAGGGTGGGGCCGTCGGTCGATTCTCCTTCTGCGACAAGCAGAAACACGCCGTCGTTATTTTCGCATACGGAAAGGAACGTGACGGGTCCTTGCTTGACGCGCATCTGGATGGACAACCCTTTGCCCGGCTTGCCGTGATAGATGGGGAGCGGCACGAGGCTGACCTTCCCTTCGGCGATGGCGGAATGCGCCGGACCGTCATGCCCCCATAAAACGACATCGTCATTGAAGTCCATTGCATACGGTTCGGAGAAAGAACCTCCGGCATCCAAAAGGGAGAGGAGTTTCATGGCCTGTACGTTCTTTACCTCGCATTCGCCCGCAACCGGGATGTCGCGTCCTGTGAGCAATGTGTTGCCGGCTATCACCGAAGTCACGATGTTTTCATAATCGTTTCCTTTCCAACCTTCGTAGTAGTAAGCCATCGAACCGAGGTTGTGGGCGGCGACCAGTCTGTCGAGTGCGACGGAAGTACGGGCGGCGCGGTCCAGTTCGTATTCTTCACAATGCGGATCGACTTCAAATTTCGTGGAAAATTCCAGGCGTTTTGCCTTTAGTTCGTCTTCCGTTACAGCATCCCGGTATGCTTTGAGTTCACACATCTCGAGAAGTTCTATGTGGGTTCCGAAAGTCGTGGATTGGCGGGTGGTGTCGGTGTAAACGTCCAGCATCCCGCAGTAATAATGCCCGAGAATGCCCATCCGGTTGTTACGCATCCCCCGGACGGCTCTTGCCGCATCGATCCAGTTTTCGATTTCGTTCCATACGAATGGTTCGTCGAGATAGCCCGTAAGGATGTCGTATCGGATGCCGGCCCGGTTGAACACGCAGGCAAATTCCGGTGTGGAACAGGCCTGGCAATGGGCGAGCCATTCGCCGGTCATTTTGCCGCGGTCGCCTAATCCGTTGATATAATCGTAGTTTATGGCGGCTACGGGTTGTATGTTGAGCAGGACGACCGGCGTCTTGATGTACCGGGCAATCGGGAGTACGGTCGAGGAAAGGGCGTAGGTCGAGATAAAGATGAAGAGGATCTCAATGTCTTCGCTTTTCAGAACTTCTGCTGTCCGGGTTGCCTTTTCCGGGCTGTCGACCATGCCCCCGTCGATCACGGTTGCCTGCAGGCCGGACATCCGCTCTTTTATCATTCTCCGGTAGTCCGTCAACCGGGGGAGGAGCCCTTCGAATTGATCCCAGTATGTGTTCAACCCGACTCCGACCAGTCCGACTTTAACCTCTTTTTTTGCTGTATTCATGGTATTCTTTGTTATTTATTTTTCTTCACCTTGAAAGTGTAAATGCCGGAACCTATCGTTGCCACGACATACCGGTTCCCCTCTTGTTTGTAACTGATTCCGGGGACATCTTCCAACTGTATGCCGCTTTCGGTTATTTGCTTCGTGCCGGCAGAGGGGAGGTAGACGGAGGCCCGGCTGTTCGCCGGTACTTCTACCCGGATGGTAAACTCCTGGTCGCTGTCTTCCCAGCCGGAAACGATCTGTCCGTAGGGCGACTCGTAGGAAACTTGTGCGTTGCGGACATCGCCGACCGGTTCGGGCTTGATGACGATATGTTTGAACCCGAATGAATCCTCCTGCTGACGGAGGCCTCCCAGGCCGCTGAACAACCATTCCATCAGGTGGCCCAACATGAAGTGATTATTCGACACGAAGCCGTATGCTTGCCAGGATTCGGTGAGAGCGGTGGCCCCGTGCGCCAGTTGCCAGCCGTATCCCGGGGTGTCGTATTTGCAGTTCATATCGTATATGACGTCCGAGGCGCCGCCGGCTTCGAGGGTACGCAAGACATAGCGGTAGCCTACGTCGCCTGCCGTCAGGGCGTTGTTACGCCCGCGGATATCGGCGATCAGGTTATCGAATACCTGCTGTTTGTTCTCCGGTGTCGTCAGTCCCATGTAGAGGGCGATGGCGTTTGCCGCCTGGCTGTTGCGGTCATAGGTGCGGGTGGACGGATTCCAGAAGGTCCGGTTGAAGGCTTCTTTGATCCGGGCGGCCAGTTCCCGGTATTTGCGCGCATCGTCGGGTTTGCTTAAGAGGTTCGCCATTTTCTCCATCAGGGTGACGTCGTAATAGTAGATGGCCGTTGCCGTTACGCCGTTGGAGGTGAGCTGCGATTCCCCCGGGCTTTTCGGGCCTATGTCGAACCAGTCTCCCAGGCCATAGGCGATGATGTGGTTATCGGCTTTCGAGGTGAGGTACTCGATGTAGCGCTGCATATCCGGGTAATAGGTTTCGATCGGGCGTGTGTCGCCATACCATTGGTAAATGTACCAGGGACTGATGACGAAGGTGCTTCCCCATTCCGGCGTATCCTTGAATCCGCCTTCAAATTCGACCAGTTCGGGAGCGATGGTCGGTATCATGCCGTTGGCCGCTTGCGTGGAGCGCATATCGTTGAATGTCTTTTCGTACAGGCGGGCCAGGTTGTAGCGGTACTGTACGGAGTATTGCATCAGATGCGCTTCTTCCAGCCAACCTAACTTCTCGCGGTGCGGGCAGTCGGTCAGCACGCTTGCCATATTGCTGCGGATCGCCCAGTCGATCAGTTCGTATGTCTGGTTGAACAGCGGTTTGGAGCAATGGAAACTTCCGGCGTTTTCGGCCGAGTTGCAGGTATGCAGACCGGTGATTTCCGTTATTTCCGGCAGTCCGTCGGGGTTGGGCTGCCCGGCAGGGACGGCGCCTTCGACCTGTACGTAGCGGAAGCCGTAGTAGGTGAACTGCGGTTGCCAGCTTTCCATCCCTTTTCCCTTCGGGGTGTAGCCGAACCAGAAAGGTGAGCCGGACGCGCTTTGGTTTACGGTACTGTCCGGATTCAACAGTTCGGCCGGGTAGAGCTTGATCGGACGCGTGTCTTTTGCCTGTAGGGAAAGCCGCACGATGCCGGAGAAGTTTTGTCCTAAATCGTATACCCATTGCCCTTGCCCGGTCTTGAAAAGGCGGACGGTGGGGATGCGGTCGCGTACGGTCAGCGGTGCGGAGCGTTGGGAGAGAAGCCGGGTTTTCCAGCCTGTGTCGAGAGCCTTGCTCCAGGTTTGGTCGTCGAAGCCGGGTTGCATCCATCCGGTTTGTTCTTTCGTGGCGTCATAGTCTTCACCGCCGTAGATGCTGCTGTAGGTAACGGGGCTTTCGGTTGTTTTCCAGTCCGTGCCGCTTACGATGTCCTGCGTACTGCCGTCAGCATATTCGATTTGTATTTTCATCAAGAGGCGCGGGGCGCCGTATGAGGCAAGCAGTTTGAAATAACGTTCCCGGGGGATATTGAAGAAGCCGTTCCCCAGCATGACGCCGATTGCGTTCCCGCCCTGCTTCAGCTGCCCGGATAGATCGAACGTGACATATAGCGCACATTTATCGTATTTTGTCCATCCCGGATCGAGGAAGTTGTTGCCTACCTTTTCCCCATTCAGGAACATATCGAAATGCCCGAGTCCGGAGACATAGGCCATCGCCCGTTTAACCGGTTTCCGTACCGTAAATTCTTTTCGGAATTGGGGCAGACGGTACATACCGATCTTTTTACCTTTGAGCTCCCGGTCCACGTTGGCCAGTCCATGCAGTCCTGTCGTGACAATCTCGTCTTTCCTGTCTCTCTCCAGTGCGATCCATTTGGCATTGCTCCAGTCTCTTTCCGAAAGAAGCCCCATGCCGAAAGTGTGGGCAAGGCTCCAGCGGGAAGGGTTGCCCTCCTTATCCCAAATCCTGACTTTCCAGTAATAGGTCTGTCCGGCTTTCAGTTCTTTTCCTTTGAAAGGGACAAGGACCGAAGCGGAAGAAAGTGTTTTTCCGCTGTCCCAGATGTTCCCGTCGCCGGCCTGTAGCTTTTCCGGGGAGTCGGCCACCAATATCTGCCAGGCCGATTGTTCGAAGTTACGTTGTTGTGCCTGGATCTGCCAGCTGAAACGGGGTTGTCCTGTCTCGATTCCTAACGGGTTCTCTTCCTGTTCGCATCGGAGGTTGTAAACGGAATGCAGGTCAGCCGCCTGTATGAGGAAAGGAAAGAGCATACATAAGATGCAAATGTTTAATAGTCTGTTTTTCATGCTGCCGTCGTTTTTCAAAAAAGGTGCCCGGCTTTTCCGGAAAAGCTGCCGTCGGTTTCCGGAAAAGCCCGCACCCTTTTTGTGTGTATGTTTAATGTATTAATTCAAAGTCTTCCATCAACCCGTAATCCATCATCTGGTATTCTTTTCCGGGTATCGGTTTGTCTACGTTCTTCCAGTGCCAGGGAGATGCCAGGCCGGGAGCCGGATTCCGGTAATGCGGGCCTAACAGGTTCTTGAGGCTGCCGATCACACGCACGTCGATCGTGTTGCCGCCCTCTTTCAGGTAAGGCGTTACATCCAACTGCCACGGGGCGAAAGCGATTATACCGGCCTTCTGCCCGTTGACGTATACTTCTGCCACCGTGCCGTTCCATTTGTTCAGTTTGACGGCATACCGGCCTGTAAGGTCGTCGAGGGTATACGTTTTGCTGTAGCTCATATCCCACGAGTAGAACGGTTGCTTCTGGTCTTTCCAGCTACCCAGTGTGAACGATTCCTGCGGTGCGCCGATGCTCCATCCTTCCTGTTCGGGTACGACCGAGAAGTTTCCGGTGATGTAGACCGGCTCTATCTCCGCGAAAATACGCATCGGGCTGATGCTGAGTTCTACCGTGTTGCTACCTTTTTTCACCTGTCCGCCTATCGGATAAACGCCGAAAGAACGGTCCAGCCACCACTCTCCCGGAAGGGCTTCCACGATATGGCCGTTAATTTTGACGGTAAATAGTTCGGGGCGTTCGGAGACTAATTTGATACCCGAATAATCGAAAGCGTCGTTTACCGTGAAATGATAGGAGGCCGTGAAGCCGCCATCCTTAAAGTTGTCGCGATCGAGGATATTCCGTTTGTATTGTACGGAGGTGTTCCAGGGGTTGCCGTTGGCGAACCCGTGCGCTTTGAAGGCGATATCGGCGGCGTGGGAGAAATGTTGTTTCTTGTGTGTCTCCCCTTTTACCGTGACGTCGCAAAAGTCGATTGTCAGAGCATTGTCGCGCAAGCGGCTGACGGTGGTCCGGCTTGTTGCCGTAACCGCGTTGCTCCCTGCTTTCCGGGGACGTTCCGGATAGTTTTCCGGGCGCTTGGCAGAACAGTAAAGCAAAAGGCTTCCTGCCGGTTCGATCCGGAAAGAGGTGCTTAGCTTGTTTCCTTCTTTTGAAGACGGATACGTATAGATTTCCCCGTTCAGGGCATCCATTTCCAGCATGCCTTTTCCCGGCATCGAAAGGGAGCCGGCTACAGCTTCATCCATAGAGGAGTTGACGAGGAAAACCAATTCCCCGTCTGCAAACCGGCGACGGTGGTGATACAGGTTACCGCCATTGAAAGTGATCCCGAAGTCATCCGAAGAGAAATACCGGGCGATTATGTCTTTGGACAGTTCCGGGAGCGAAGTGACGGTTGTACTCGCCAGCAGTTCGGCCAGCTCGTCATTGACGGCTCCGTCTATCCGGGTGGGAGCGGAGAAGGTGATAATCCGGCCGCCCTGCTCTGCAAACTGCCGCAGGAGGTTGAAGGTCGGCTTGTTCAATGTTTCCATCATAGGGGGCAGAACGATGGTCGAGTAGGAGGCGCTGCCTACGGCGAAACGCCCGTTCTCAACCTTTCCGAGGTCTTTGATGATATTTTCGGAGCCGAGATCATATTCCACTTGGTTCTTTTCCAAAGCAGTCACAAAGGCCTGGAAGCCGGTCCCTATCTCCATGAGCTTCGGGGAACTTCCTGCGTGGACGTAATAACTCCATAAGGTCGAAGTGGGCTCCAGCACCAGGATGTCGTTCTTTTGGACTCCTTTACTCATGACGAATGAGAGACGTCCGTAATAGTCGTTCAGTACGCGGTAGTCGGACCACCAGGGGGAATGATAGGTGAATACCGGCGGGTAGTCGTATTTGCGTGCTCCCGTCAGTGTCATGTGGGCCAGATGTTGGTTCATGAAGTTGACTCCGAGCACATATTCCCAGTCGCCTAACCGCTTGAAGTCTTTGAAAGTTTCGTCCCAACCGCCGCCGCCGTAAGTTTCGCTGAGGGTGCGGCTGCGGCCTGTCTGGTTGGCGGCACTGCGTAATTCTTTTACTGCGCGGATATTGCCGAACTGTGCTTGCGGGCTGGTTTCATCGAATTGGTTGAACAGCATGTCGATGGCCGGCACCTGATGCCAGGCGTACATCGCCATATTGTCCGGCCCGTCGTTCATCTGCGGCCAACCGTGTTCCCAATAGTGTCCGGTCCATTTCAAGTTGTTCGCTTCGCAATAGCTGTGCCAGGGTTTGGACCAGCGGTCGACGAACATTTGCAACAGGGTTTCCATATAGTTGTGGCGTACCTGTTTCCAGTTGCCTGTCTCTTCGTTCAGGAGGGGAAGGAGTGGCTTAAGGTCATATCCCCACTGTTCCCGGAATACATCGAACAGGTCGGGTGTCCAGCGTAAACCTCCTGGGCTGCTGATGTTGGGCTCATCTGTGAAGATACCGAAAACGGATTTGCCGAATTCGTCCTTGATTGTTTTTTCATACCCTTTCATCGTGATGTCGATGAACTTTTCTGTCACGCCGGGTACGAGCAGGTCGACGTATGAATAGCCGCCGTACCAGTCCGATTTGCCCAAATATGTCTTTTTATAGAGGTAGTATTCCCCTTTTGCTTTTTTATATTGGCTCAGGTTATTCGTGATATCCGCCCATTGATCCCCTTCCTTTTTGAGGATGATGAAGTATTCGTCTGTCTTGTCAGGCAGAAGGTCTGTTTTTGTCAACGTAAGCCCTTGTCCCTGGTTGTAGGATTCGGGCATTTCTTCCGGTACGTGGCCTCCGGCGAATCCGCTGGGATAGGAGTTCTCATCGTAGATCCAGATGTCCAATCCCATCTCTTTCCCTTTATCGACGGCATAGCGGTAGAGGGAGTACCATTCGTCCGACATATATTCCGTGATCATGCCCGGGCGGGGATGGATAAACGCTCCTCCGCACCCGGCATCTTTAAAGTCTTTCAGCATCCGGTCTATTTCGGCCTCTGTCACTTTGCCGTTCCAGACCATAAAAGGAGCCGTGCGGTACTCGGATGAAGGGTTGGAGAACCGGGCTTCCAGAGTGGAAAAGCTGTCCGCCGTTTCCGCTTTGTTGCCACTGCAACCGGCCGTGCCGAGAGTTATGATACCTCCCGCTACGGCATACATAAAGTTTCTGATAATGTGTCGTGTGTTCATGGTGCTAATAGTAAAAAGACCTCTACTACAAAAGTAAAGGTCTTTTTGTTAATATGAGTATTAATAACCGGGATTTTGTTTGAGCTGGTCATTTAATTGCAGCTCGTTGTAAGGAATCGGGTAAAGCAAGTATTCCGGTTTGATCTGATAGGTACGCTCCGGAAGTTCCGTATCGACCGTTTTGATATATTTCCCGTAGGCGGTCATGACTTCAATCGCTTTTCCTGTTCTCAACAAATCATACCAGCGATGGTTCTCGAATGCAAGTTCGTGACGTCGCTCATTGGCAACCACTTCGGCATTGATTGTCGTTGCGGCAGGTAGACCTGCACGTGCACGTACCTGATTGACGTAGGGGGCTGCATCTCCTGCACGTCCTTGTTCCACCAGACATTCGGCTAACAATAACAAGCAGTCCGCATACCGGTAAACAGGCCAGTTATCGTCTGTATTTTCTATTTTGGAGTGTGCGTGGCGGTATTTGTTGATAAACGGATAACTTACCGGGTAATCCTTGATCTTGGGATCACCGATCTTTAGGACATCGGCTACGACTAAAGCGTTTGCTGCGTCCAGCGCACCGACCGCAACTGCGATAGACGGGTCGACGCGGAGATCTCCCGGTTCGTAAGAGGCGATCATTTCCGGTGTCGGGACATTCCAGCCTCCTGTCAGCAGCGTGCTGCAATCGGGAACGCCTGTAATAATTTCCGCATTCGTTGTCTTGGGAATAAAGTAGTACAACCAGTCACTTTGTTGCCCTTGATCTCCCATCTGATATTGAATTTCGAAGATCGATTCTTTTCCGTTCTTTTTGGATGTGTCGTATATATCGGCATAATCGGGAAGTAATTCATATCCCATATTCATGATATCTTTCAACTGCGCTTCCGCTGTCGGGTAATCCCGGTCCGGCTTTGTCATTAATACATAGGCGTAAAGCATTTTGGCCGCTCCTTTGGTTGCCGCACCGTTTTGCGGGAATTTAACTGCCGGAAGTTTCTCGATTGCGTCTTTCACATCGTCGACGATGGCCGTATATACATCGTTTACGGACGAGCGGGGTAAGAATGCGTTATCAGCTCCCGTGACTTCCTCCAGGTGCAAAGGAATGTCTCCGTAGCATTGCACTAATTGGAAATACAGGAAGGCACGGATGAATTTAGCCTCTCCGATCGTCTGATTTTTGAAATCATCGGGAAAACTCGTCCCTTCTATGCGGTTCAGAATGGTGTTGGCTCTTGAAATGCCTGTATAGCATGCATAATACATTTCATTTGTCCACTGATTCTGGTCGTCCACAACAAAATCCGCAATGTTTTCGCGATACAGGATATGTAGCCCGCGGTCCGCTTTATAGCGGGTGTAATGCGTATTGTCGGAACGCATTTCTCCCATCAGATATCCTTGCCTTGCCGATACTCCCCGTAAAGCGGAATAGGCCCCGTTCACTGCTTGGGTGAATTGCTCCTGGGTTTTGAAGAATGTCGCATCATTCGGATAATATTGAGGCGTCAGATTCAGGAAATCTTCCGAACAAGAAGCCAAGGTCAATAATGCAACAACTAAACTAAATATCTTTTTCATGATCTTTCGTTTTAAATTTATAATTTGTATTCCTGTCAGAATGAGATGTTACATCCGATACTGAATGTTCTTGGAACCGGGTAAGTCGTACGGTCTACTCCTAAACCGTTCCATCCCATATCTTCATTCATGGCTATCTCCGGATTCATTCCCGGGTATTTAGTGAATGTCGCTAATTGCTGGGCTGTTACATATACCCGGAGTTTGGAGAGGTACTGGCTCGGTTTGATCGGAACCGTGTAGCCCAGGGTGATGTTCTTTATAGTCAGATAGGAAGCATCATATACCCAACTGCTATTGTTGAACCGGAATAATTCGGTAGTACCGGCTTTTGTCCTCGGAACCTGTCCGCCGCCCGGATTCTCCGGAGAGCGCCAACGGTTGGCGACTTTCTTCAATACATTGAAACAACCGTCGATATTCAACGTATGCTCGTAGTTCGAATTTATGATGTCGCCGCCAACCTGTCCGCTGATCAGGATGCTCAGGTCGAAGTTCTTCCAGGAAAATTCATTTGTCATACCATAAATAAAATCCGGGTTGGGATCACCGATTTTTACACGGTCGTTGTTGTCGATTATACCGTCCGGAACGCCGTTAGGACCGCTGACGTCTTTCATACGGACGGTACCGATTTCGGATGAGGCATGCTTCGGTTGTGAATTAAACTCTTCTTCAGTCATATATACACCGTCAAATACATATCCCATGAATATACCGATCGGTTCCCCTACTGCCAGGCGGTTGAAATCTTCCTGATTGGAATATCCGCCTTTCGGGGTGTTGTTTGTTCCCATTTTGGTTATTTCATTCCGGTTGAAGGCTATATTCAAATTGGTTGTCCATTTGAAATCACCGACAAGATTGCGGGATTGCAAAGTGATTTCATGTCCCCATGCTTTGTAATCACCGATATTGGAATAAATGTTGGAAAAGCCGGAAGCCCTTGGAATGTCGACTTGATACAAAAGCCCGTCGACTTTCTTATTATAATAATCGTACATCAAGTAGATACGGTCGTTCAGGAAACCTATGTCGACACCTAAGTCCAACTGCTTTGTTTCTTCCCAGGTAAGTGCATTGTTTCCTAAATTACCCAATCCTTTTCCCGGGGCTAAAGAGCCACCCAGGACATAGTTGTAAGTGCTAACCCCTGCAATATACCGGTAATTACCAATATTGTAGTTACCCGTTAATCCGTAGCTGGCCCTTATTTTCAGGTAATTCATAACGTCGGTTACCGGTTCCATGAACGCTTCGTCAGATGCAATCCATCCGGCCGATACGGAAGGGAAGTTCGCATATTTATTGCCTGTCCCGAAACGTGAGCATCCATCCCGGCGGAATGTCGCCTGCAGTAAGTAGCGGTCTTTGAAGCTGTAGTTAGCACGTGCAATGACGGAGGCCAATGTCCATTGTTCGACGTTGTTATCACCGTTTTTTGTGGCACCGGCACCCATCCAGGCAATATCATCACTCGGAAAGTCCGTTGCTGTCAGCTGGTTATATTCGTTGGAATATTTCTGTGCACTGTAACCCACCAAGGCATCGATGCTGTGATCTCCGAATTTATGGCTATACATCAACATATTTTCGATTGTCCAGCTATAGTGGAAGTTGGTGTTGTATTGTCCGCTTGCTTTCTGTGGGGGAGCGGTGAACATGGCTCCGCCGGCTGTCGAAGGTGTAAAATCCCTGTAGTTCTTTGCTCCTAAGTCTAAACCTGCCTGGAATTTATATTTGATACCGTTCCAGATATCCAGTTCTGCAAAAGCATTGCTTAATAAAGCCAAATCCTGTGTTTTACTTGTTTTCTCATGTAAAACACGTATCCAGTTAGGCTGGGGGAACATACCCGGAGAGTTTAGGGAAAGAATCGGTTCCCCGTTCTCATCGTAAGGATTTACAGTCGGATCGGCCAAGAACGCAGCGCTTAATATCTGCCAGCCCCCGTCTGTATTTTGATTGTTTTTGATTTGTAAGGTCGGGGCGATGTTCAATCCTAATTTTAATCTGTCGTTTACCTGATAATCGTTGTTTGCGCGTAAAGAGTAACGTTCAAAATTGGAATTGTACATAACACCATCCTGACGGAAGTAACCTAATACAATGGCTGTGTTGAATTTGTCTTTGTTGGCTGTCACACTGACGCTATAGTTTTGTGTGGCAGCATCACGCGTAAGCAGGTCGTACCAGTTAGTACCCGCACCGTATTGGGATGGATTTTGATATTGCTCCGGAACGCCGCCGGTGTAACCTTCATATCTGGCTGCATCTTCGTAATATTCTTTTTTGTATTGGGCAAATTCTTCTCCATTCATAACGTCCGGTGTCTTTAATCCTTTTAGTGTCTGGACACCGAATGAAGCATTCACATCTACTTGGGTTTTGCCTTGTTTACCTCTCTTCGTTGTGATCAGTACGACACCGTTGGCGGCACGTGATCCGTACAGGGAAGTTGCTGCGGCATCTTTCAAGATGGAAAAAGTCTCGATTTCATCCGGGTTGATACTGCTTAAGTCCATATTGACAGGGATTCCGTCAACTACGAACAAAGGTGAACTGCCACCATTGATAGAAGCAGCACCACGGATACGGAATCCCATACCTTTACCCGGTTGTCCTGTCGACTGGTTGATTTGTACACCTGCTATCTGTCCCTGAAGTTTTTGGGCAAATTGTCCTACAGGGAAGCTCTCTAATTCGGCAGCATCTATTTTTGATACCGATCCTGTCAAATCTCTCTTTTTCTGTGTACCGTAACTGACGACGACGAGTTCGTCCAGCTGGTTTACTGTTTCTTTCAGAACGACATTTACTGTTTTCTGGTTGGAGACAGGAACCGTTTTCGTTTCATATCCGATGAAACTGATCGTGAGTATTTGATTGGGGTTAACATCTATGGAAAAATTACCGTCCATATCCGTGATGGTACCGATGGTAGTACCTTTGACGGAAATGTTTGCACCTGGTATAGGTTCTCCTTTTGCGTCTACAACCCGTCCGGTAAGTTTACCGTTCGTTTGTTCTATACCACTGATGGAGTCTGTGTTTGCATAAGCATTTGAAATCACATATCCGGGGCTTAAAAATACTGATAATAGTACAGCTTTAGGCAATAGATTGCTGTATATCGATTTGATCATAATATTAAAATTTAATTTAACAGTTGAAATACTCTAATTTTCTCTACTAAAACTTTTTAGGTGTGTTTTTTACTTCTCTCCATAGGCAAATGATTTAAAATTAAAATTGAATTCGTTCTGGTAGAACTATGAACTATTCTGTATGGACAGATATAAAAAAGGTGGCTTGATTGTCGATTTGGGCTTATTGGTAGAGACTGTTAGAGTCTTTTGGAAGAGAAAAAAGAGTATATCTTTTTTGGAAGAGTATCAATATGGTTAATTTTAATATCATTTTTGAAAACATCCGGTAATATTATATGTCTACTTTTGTCACGGTAGCAAACAATAGACAAGAATAGCCTTAGTTCTACCAGAACTAAGGTATTCCAAAAGCATACTTATCGTTTCGGGAAACTATACTTTTCCTTTTTTAGTTGTAACTGATCGTTACCTGTTTCTTATCGTTTTGGGAAAGGCTTTTTGCCACATCCTGTATATCCTGCAACGTGAACTTTCCTGTTATTTTAATGACCACATAGTCCGAATCCGTGTCGGCCAGCATAATCATTTCGTTGATCAGATCACCATTCTGGACGATGTAAAAAGAGGCGCGCGTATCGTTATCTTTCACACGCATCAGTTCTTCATGCGATTTGCTGATGAGGCTGCCGAATTCTTTCCGCATCTGGTCACGAACTTCCCGTTTGTCGGAAGTTACGATTTGGAGGTTGTTTATTTTCCCTTTCAGGTTCATCAAGTTAAGGCCGCCGCTTTCTACGTTAGGGATCATGTCGAACATTTTTTTGGAGATGAAGACGGATGTTACGTTATCCATATCGGCATACTTTTCGAACAGTTTGTCCTGAGCGAAGCACAGGCTGGTGCAGCAAAGGAAAAGAATCAGGAATATATTCTTGGATTTCATAAGATTAATCGTTTAAATGTTTGTTTAAAATGTTGTTTACTTTATCTATTTCCTGCTCTGCGTCATTCACCTGGCTAATACCTTTGTTGAGGTTCTGTGACAGCAGGAGCAGAGCCTTTTCGGCGGCGACGGCGGCTTCTTCCGGATTGGTGTAAGTGTCGCGGGGCCGGTCCGGAGTGTGAGACGATACGTCGTACTGGAAAAAGGCGATGCACAGCAGGATGGCTGCTACTGCTCCGCTTAACCAGTATAAGGAGCGTCTACGAGTCCATGAACGAGTTTTCTTTTCTTCCGCGGAAGCCCAGGCATCGATCTGCTGTTCCAGCCTGCGGGAAAGTCCTTCGGGTAAAGCCTGCTCCTCCTGGAGGGCTTTATTGATCAGTTCGTCTATCTTTTTATCGTCCATATTCGTCAAGTATAATATTTTTCAAATTGTTCCCTGATTATTTTTCGTGCCCGAGAAAGCAGCACCCGTATGTTGACGGCACTCAGGCCGGTGATCTGTTCTATCTCATCCATCGAGCAGTCTTCAATTCCTCTTAGCCGGAGGACTTGCCGTTGGTTTTCCGGCAGGCGGCTGACGAGGTGGCGGACTTGCTGTACTTTGTCTTTCATTTCCAGTTTTTCGTCCGGAGAAGAATCTGGCGAGAAGGCGACAACTTCGGTGACTTCTTCGTTATGCCTGCCCACACGAGGAGAACGAAGGAAATCGATACAAAGATTTTTGACCAGCGTCACACAGAAGGCTTCCGGATTCTGAACATCGGTCAGTTCCTCCCGCCGGCTCCACAGCTTATAGTAGGCATCTTGCAGGATATCTTCGGCATTGGATTTGTTTTCGACTAATGCGTAAGCGATCCGGAAGAGCTTGGGATGGAGAGGAAGGAACAGCCTTTTAAAGCTCTCAACATCCATCTTTGTGGTCGTTTATTACTTTTTCGATATCAGAGGGTTTGATTTTCCCTTTGATACGGATCAGGGCATCGTCACCTCCGTCGGTTGTCAGGATTACCAGTTCGCGGATGACATCTTTGTCGATGCGTACCATTACTTTCGTGCGGCTGCCCTCTTCGTTTGAATTGACCATTGTTTCGTAATTCGGGTCTTTCAGTTTCTTGATGGCGGTGCGTAGATTGTCTTTGACGGTACTGCCGCATTCCTCGAAAGAAAGGACTTCGATGCTGTTCACACCCATCGTTTCGGTAAACAGGCTGCTTATTTTCATAAGGAACGGGCCGACCGTTACGCGGGTTACGTTTTCCTGTTTGGCAAAATCGTTGAATAGTTTGTCCATGCTCTGGCTATATCCTGCCTGGCAGAATAGCATGAGGATCAGAATTGCGATGTATTTTTTCATCTTTCTTGTGTATTAATCGTTACTTGATTCCGTTAATTCCGGCTCTTTCAATGCGCGCTATTGAAGAGCGTTCATTGAGTAGACGGGAACGGAAAAGAAGTTGTTACAAAGAAAGGGAAAAAAATTATTTTTTTTCTTTGTTCTCTGCTATTTCAACGAAGTAAACGCTGGAACAGATGAGCAATATGGCTATCAGTTGCGGCCAGCTGAAACGGTCCTGCCCCAACGTAAGCGATACGATAGTGGCGACAATCAGGATCAGGTAGCCATAGAGGGCGACCAAAGTCGTACTCAGGTATTTCAGGCCGATGGGGATTAGCAGATAGCTGATGACGGTCGGGAAGATCAGGACGAACATAAGGATAAGGAAAGGCGTCCAGTGTAAAGGCAATTCCAGCACCTTGGCATCGAAACCGGTTATTGCCGACACGATAAGGGCCGAAAAAGCCGCTCCTGTAAACGTATATCGCAACATGGTCATCACCCCGACCTTACTCAATATCCGGTTGCTGATAATCAGGTAGGCGGCATATGCGAACGAACTCATCAGGCAGAGTATATTTCCGGTAAAAGCGTCGGCAGCCAGGTCGTCGCTCTTTTGTGTCAGGATGCAAAGTAGGGCGCCTCCCAGTCCGATCAATATTCCGACGACCTTCATCTTTGTTATCTTCTCTTTGAAAAAGATTACGGCAAGAATGAATACCCAGATCGGTTCGAGGCTGGTGAAGATGGAACTGGAAACCGGAGTCGTTTTGCTCAGTCCGATCAGGTAGAAGAACATGAAGCTATAGATACCCAGCGCCCCTAACAGGAAAAGAGATATCTTCTCCTTCCGTGTGGAGGTTTCCGGTTTTGTAAACATCCCGATAATCCAGAAAGCCACTGCCGCGAAAGTGCATCGTAGCGTAACACCCGAAAGCGGCGTCATCCAGAGCGGCAGCAAATATTTCAGTGCATTCATGTTCAGACCGCTGAAGGTCTTGGATATTACCATACTGACATTTGCTTCTGTAACTTTATTCTTCATGCTTGATACGGTTTGATATTATGCGGATTTGAAACTGTCGTTGAATAAGAATGAATCCCGTTTGATATAGGCCCAGGCGGCCGCTATCAGCGCGATCACCATATTGAAGATGAAAGCGAATTGCTGGGTTTCGATATGGAAAAGGTCTTTAAAGACATTGATGATAAACGGGCAAAGCAGGATTGCTAAGTAATTCATCGCCATCACAAAAGCCAATGCCAGCGTCACTTTGGACGGGATCGCCGTGCGTGTCGTCTTATCGTAGGCGATAGGCTGTATGACGCCATATCCGAATCCGGTAAAGATGCATCCCAATCCGATCAGCCACTCTGTCCGTGAGATCAGGATAAGTGCCATCCCGAAAGCAATGGAAAGCATACAAACGAACTTGGTCTTTTTCCCGAAATAGGAAACGACCTGGTTAAGCACGAAGCCCGGTGCCATGATAGCCAGGAAAAAGAGCGAGATCATGATGCCCGAATTACCGCTGGTAAAATGGTATTCTTTCATCAGGAACGGCAGGTTGAAGCTGATAATGATCACCAGATAAGTAGCCAGCCCGTAGAACGCCATAATCTGCATCAGGTGTCGTATCTGTATGCCTGATTTACCGAAACTGCTGTCGGTAGCCCCATCCGTTTTTCCGGCGTCCGCCTGTGGAGCCGCCGGTTTTGCAGTAGTATGCGTACTCGTGTCGGGATAGGGCGAAATATTCTTTTTCAGATAGAACGAGAGAACGATCGAGATCAGTGGAAACAGATAGACGACGAATGGCAGATGCCAGTTTACCTCTGCCAGGTAACCGGTCAGAATCGTAGCCAGCACCAAAGTGACATTCGTGATCGCGGAACTAAGCCCGAACTGCTTTGTCCGGTACGCCCCTGTGAAAAAGCGGGAGATCAAGCCCGTGGAAAGCGGTACGATCAACCCCGAACCGATCCCTAAAAGCGCACTGACGGCTATCAGTTGCCACATCTTCGTCGAAAGCAAATACAAAATACCGCTCAGCGAGAAGATCACCAGGCCGACTTGCAGCAGGAGGATATTATTGATTTTTTCCGTCAACTTGCCCGACAGGATGATAAAAGGAATGATCAGCAGGGAAGGGAGAGACGAAAGCATCTGTATGTCCAGCTCCGTGGAATGGGGGAAGATCGCAGAAAGTTTCCCCAGGATAGGGGAGACGGCCAGGCCGGGCAGTGCATTCAGTGCCGAGATCGACCATATACCTATTAATGTAATAAGGGGGATCGTCCCCTTTCCGGTCTGTATTCGCATAATCGTTTTATTTTATTGTATTGAAACAATCCCGAAAAGCGAATGTTCACTTTAGAACTTCATATACTTATATAAAATCCTTTTGCAGAGCCGTTTTAGGTTAAAATACGAGTAGATTTTGGCACTCTTATATAACATTATTTTAATAAACCCCAAATATCGTATGTTTAACCAAAAACGCAGAACAATTGCGGATAGTAGCTGTTTTTGCCATACAATCGACCGGAATAAGTCGATAACGCCATTAATAATTAAAAACAAAAAAGACATGGAAGATTCTAATTTCAGAAAAGGTGATGCCAAGACAGCAATCTTTGGCTCGGAAAAAATGTTACAAGCCTCTCCTGTAGACAAAATCCCAGATGGTCCTACCACCCCGGAAATCGCGTATCAAATGGTTAAAGACGAAACGTTTGCACAGACACAACCCCGTTTGAACCTGGCTACATTCGTAACTACCTACATGGACGACTATGCAACCAAACTTATGAACGAGGCAATCAACATCAACTACATCGATGAAACGGAATATCCGCGTATTGCCGTAATGAACGCCAAATGTATCAATATCGTAGCCAATTTGTGGAACTCCCCCGAACAGGCAAAATGGAAAGCCGGAGCTTTGGCTATCGGTTCTTCCGAAGCATGTATGTTAGGTGGTGTTGCAGCCTGGCTGCGCTGGCGTAAGAAAAGATTGGCCGCCGGTAAGCCTGTAGACAAACCGAACTTCGTTATCTCTACCGGATTCCAGGTTGTATGGGAAAAATTCGCCCAGCTTTGGCAGATCGAGATGCGCCAGGTTCCTCTGACGCTGGATAAGACTACGCTCGATCCCGAAGAAGCATTGAAGATGTGTGATGAAAATACGATCTGTATCGTGCCCATCCAAGGGGTTACATGGACAGGTCTGAATGATGATGTAGAAGCTCTGGACAAAGCTCTCGACGCCTACAATGCAAAGACTGGCTACGATATTCCTATTCATGTGGATGCTGCTTCCGGCGGCTTTATCCTCCCGTTCCTGAAACCGGAATTGAAGTGGGACTTCCGTTTGAAATGGGTTCTTTCCATCAGTACGTCCGGACATAAGTTCGGTCTGGTTTACCCGGGTCTGGGCTGGGTTGTCTGGAAAGACAAATCTTATTTGCCTGATTCCATGTCATTCAGTGTAAATTATCTGGGAGCTAACATCACACAGGTCGGTTTGAACTTCTCCCGTCCTGCCGCCCAGATCCTCGGACAATACTACCAGTTCATCCGTCTCGGTTTCGAAGGATATAAAGCAGTCCAGGAAAACAGCATGGCAGTCACCCAATACCTGCACGACCAGATCGGCAAGATGGCTCCGTTCGTAAACTACAGCAACGAAGTTGTGAACCCGTTGTTCATCTGGTATCTGAAACCGGATTATGCAAAGAAGGCAAAATGGACACTGTACGACCTTCAGGATAAACTGAAACAAAGCGGTTGGATGGTTCCCGCCTATACACTGCCTAACAATCTTGAAAATTATGTAGTGATGCGTATCGTTGCCCGTCAGGGACTCAGCCGGGATATGGCAGACCAATTGTTGAACGATATCAATGCAGCCATTGCAGAATTTGAAAAACTCGAATATCCGACTCCTACCCGTATTGCACAGGATAAGAATCTGGAAGTGAAAGGTTCTGTATTTACTCACACGGGTATGCCTCACAAGAAGTAATCCTGTTGACTATATATATTCAAGAGTGAGGGAGTTGCAGCCCTGTTGCGACGACCTCCTCTTTCACTATCAATTTTTAATATCAGTTGTTTATGATTAAAACAATTTCCGTTTCTCAAATAAAAGAGGCAGCCCAGGAAGCTTACCAGCAATTTAAGGATAATACGGGCGGCAAGAATGCCGACTATATCCCTTACTTAGCTAATATCGACAAGAACCTGTTCGGTATCAGTATTTGCCTGTTAGACGGCAGGACCATTACGCTGGGCGATTCTTCCTACCGTTTCGGGATCGAGTCTGTTTCGAAAGTGCACACGGCTATCCTGGCTCTTCGCCAGTACGGCGCCGAGAAGCTGCTCGAAATGATCGGTGCCGATGCGACCGGCTTGCCTTTCAACTCCATCATGGCGATCTTGCTTGAAAACGACCATCCTTCCACTCCGCTGGTTAATGCCGGAGCGATCACGGCTTGCAGCATGGTACAGCCGGTCGGTAATTCCGACAAGAAGTGGGAAGCCATCGTTTCGAACATCACCGACCTTTGCGGAAGTGCCCCGCAGTTGATCGACGAACTGTATAAGTCCGAGACGGCCACCAATTTCAACAACCGTTCCATCGCCTGGTTGCTGAAGAACTACAACCGTATCTACGACGATCCGGATATGTCGCTCGACCTGTACACCCGCCAGTGTTCGCTGGGTATCACAGCCGAACAACTTTCCATCGCCGCAGCAACCGTTGCCAACGACGGCGTGAACCCGGTTACCAAGAAGCCTGTCTTCGACGCTTCCTTGTCTCCGAAAATCACTTCCTTAGTGGCTACAGTCGGTTTCTACGAACGTACGGGAGATTGGTTGTACACTTCCGGTATTCCTGCCAAGACAGGTGTAGGCGGCGGCGTCATGGGTATCATGCCCGGACACTTCGGTATCTCGGCTTTCGCTCCTCCTTTGGACAGTTCCGGCAACTCTGTAAAAGCTCAATTGGCAATAAAATACATAATGAATAAGCTGGGCATTTCCATCTTTGGCAGTACCCGGTTTACAATCACCGATTAAAACGGTTTATTCTTTTAGTTGACGAGCCTCCACGCCCTTGAATTTACAGGGAGACGGGGGGCTCGTTTTTTTGTGGAAATAATTTTATCATTTTATTATCTTTATTCGTGAAAGTAGCGCATTCTGTAATGTTAAAAAATATTACCCGCAATAGTAATTCCAAAAATATGGGGTAGTAATCTGATTTGGATGGGGTAGTAGTGACATTTTGATAATCCTAAATTCGTATTCCTTTATCATGTCGGATGTGTTTCAGAAAGACAAGAGGGGGTAAATGAAAGAGCCTTGGTGTAAAAGAGTAATTTTTCTAATAAAGCGAACCTCATGTAAACAAATTTGTTTACCTTTGTAAAAAGGATAAAATTATGGATAGCCGTATTGATATAATAAAAGGTATTCATCCCGGAAAATTTATTGAAAGGGAATTGAGAAAAGAGAATTTGACCCAGCGTTCTCTGGCAGAGAGAACAGGTATTCCATATCAAACTATCAATGCAATTATTGCAGGCAGACGAAACTTAACAACGGAGCAAGCCATAAAAATAGATTCTGTATTGAACTTGGAAGAGGGTTTTTTTGCTATACTTCAAGCTTATTATGACATAAAACAATATAGAGAGAAAGAATTAGCTAATCTATATACAGGTAGTCCACGTATTCGTCGGATACTTTTTTGGGACACGGATTTCGACAAAATCAATTGGGGTAAATATAAAGATGCTGTTATCAAGCGAGTATTAGAGAGAGGTAGTAAAGAGGAAATTAATGAGATTCAAAATTTTTATAATCTTTCGACAAGTCAGCTAAAACTATATAAGCCGGGGAAAATACGTCAATATAGATTAAACCAAAAAACAAATGGTTAAGAAAAACGCTAATAAACTACATTACGAAACGGTTAGTCCTCTATTGAGGAAGATACTCAATGATATAATGGGGAATTCTATTTTTGAGCCGTTCTATTTGGTTGGTGGTACTTCTTTGAGTTTGCGGTTAGGACACCGGAAGTCGGTAGACATTGATTTGTTTACCAATGCCCCTTATGGAAGTTTGGATTTTACTGTATATGAAAACTTTTTTCGGAATAACTATCAATACTACTATTGTACAGACAAAACAGACCTTGTCGGGTTTGGTCGTTCGTATTATATCGGAAATTTGGAAGACGATAGTATAAAAGTAGATTTGTTTTATCACGATGAGATTATAGACCCATGCGATATAATTGAAGGTATACGAATGGCAAGTCTTCCCGATGTTACAGCCATGAAAATAGATGTTATTTCCCGGATTGGTCGTAAAAAGGATTTTTGGGATTTACACGAACTGCTGAATATTTACACTATCTCCCAAATGATATCCTTTCATAAGCAGCGGTATGAGTACACGCATAACAAAAAGGAAATAATTTCCAATCTTACTGATTTTTCTTCTGCAGATAAGGAGCTTGACCCTATCTGCCTGAAAGGGAAAGAGTGGGAATTAATAAAGCTGGATTTTGTGGAACTGATGCACCTAAAACCTTAATAAGAGGGGAAATCTTTGTGGAGGAATTCATGGTGATTGCTAAAATCAGACACCAATTATGTATTAAGGAGATGAAACTATTGTAATATGAAAAAATGACAATAACCCCTTTTTCGCCCTTTTTCTATTTCATCTGAAATTCCGGTTCATTTTGATCTTACATTTTGTCCGCTTAGGTGGTTTTTGTTTGACAACACAAAGTATGTGGCAGGCAGCTTGTCCGGTTATCGCTTCTGTTTTGTCAGCCGGAGTAAGAAAAATAGGAAAATGTGATAAAGCCCAACTCCCGGAGAATCGAATATTTGCAGACAAGGTCGGGGCGCGGATCATTTATGGAAAAAGTATTTTCACGTCTTTTCGGCGTGAGCTGCGCAGAATTTTGAAATGACGACCGTCTTCGTTGGCATGAACATTGACTTCGTATGTAACGACGACCGTCTTCGTGGCGATGAAGTCCCTTGTCATGGCGATGACGACCGTCTTCATGGTGATAAACCGGCAAATAAATGGAAAAAAGCTCGTTTTACCTTCAAAAAAGGGGTATCTGGATTTTTTCATCACCAGGCCCATCAATTGTTAAATAATTTGTTTTTTACAATAAGTGAATAATAATGCCTCAGAATTTATTTGTTTGTCTGGGGAGAACCGGCCGGTTTACTCTCTGCCGCTTGTCCGGCAGGGGCGGCATGTGTCTCATTATAGTAATCTTCTTTTTTCTTGTTTGCCGACTGTACTAAGCTCGTGACATAGACCGTGAAGATCGGGAACATCATCATGCCGAGAGCAGCCAGCAGGACCGACAGGATGCGTCCTGTAGGAGTGATCGCGATGATGTTCGAACCGACGGTCGTCACGTCCATGAAAGCCCACCAGAGGGCGTCGCTGTAATCCTTGACTTCGGGGTTCACTTTCTGTTCGATCACGAAAAAGATCAGGCTGGAGAAATAGACCATTGCCAGCAACATCGTCAGGTAGGAGACGAAGAGGCCGGAAGCCCGGTTCGAAGTCAGCCAGCCGACGACGATCGCCAGTGCCCATCCGCTGCGTACGAGCGGGATGAAACGCAGGAAATAGGTCACCTCGGCCGAAAAAGTAAAGCCATAGTAATCTATTATATTAAGATAAGGAATCGAAACCAGCAGGAAGAGAAAATGGGTTTGCAAATAATGAATTTTATCTTTTGATAAGAAAAACTCCAATATGAAATCGGCAATGAAGAACATACAGATCCAGAACTGCGTTTTCAGATACGAGGTTTGCGAGATGAACGGTATATTATTGAACGTGTCGATCGAAATATCTACGATGAGGAACAACGATAGCAGTAATATCATCACATGAAGTACTCCGTAGATACCTCGCTTTTCATAAAAAAAGTCGTTGAATGCAGTTCTCATTATCTTTAAATATTTAGTATTTATTTGGTAAATGATGATTTATGGGTGTGATGGAATGACATCGTTGTTGAAATGATTGTCGTTCTGTAGGGGCAGGTTCTAAACCTGCCCGATATCGACAAATATACATGTTGCAATCGGGCGGGTTTAGAACCCGCCCCTACGGTGACACCTTAAATATACCAATAAATCATCATTTATATTTTATCCGATAAAACAACAAAATGACACCTTTTGTTTTTAACATTTGTCTGTTAATTAACCAAGTTTGACATTTTGTTGACAAACTAACACAAAAAGGAGTTGTTATACTGTCAATACAAGCGAAACTAAACGAAACAAAATTCACTTTTTAATAGTAAAATTCATGGCAAATATTGGAAAAGCAGTAAAACTTGGAGTATTTACTCTTGCGATTATGAATGTTACGGCAGTCGTCTCACTCCGCGGACTGCCGGCCGAGGCTGTGTATGGACTTAGTTCAGCCTTTTATTATCTTTTTGCAGCAATCGTGTTCTTAATTCCTACTTCGTTGGTGGCTGCCGAGTTGGCCGCCATGTTTCAGGATAAACAGGGCGGGGTGTTCCGATGGGTAGGAGAGGCCTATGGCAAGAAATGGGGCTTCTTAGCTATCTGGGTGCAATGGATCGAAAGTACGATCTGGTATCCGACCGTGTTGACTTTCGGTGCCGTTTCCATCGCGTTTATCGGGATGAACGATGCGCACGACATGACGCTGGCTTCGAACAAAATGTACACGCTGGTTGTGGTATTGATTATTTATTGGCTTGCAACTTTCATCTCTTTGAAAGGGTTGAGCTGGGTAGGTAAAGTGGCTAAAGTGGGCGGTATCGTCGGTACGATCATCCCGGCTGCCTTGCTGATTATCTTAGGTATTGTGTACCTGGCTTCCGGGGGGCATTCCAATATGGACTTCCATAGCAATTTCTTCCCCGACTTTACGAAGTTCGACAACTTAGTGCTTGCTTCCAGTATTTTCCTCTTTTATGCCGGTATGGAAATGGGCGGTATTCACGTGAAGGATGTGCAGAACCCTTCCGTCAACTATCCGAAGGCCGTGTTTATCGGTGCTTTGATTACTGTGTTGATCTTCGTGTTGGGAACATTCGCATTGGGTATTATTATCCCGCAGAAGGATATTAACCTGACACAGAGTTTGCTGGTTGGTTTCGACAACTATTTCAAATTTATCCATGCTTCCTGGTTGTCACCGGTTATCGCCGTTGCGTTGGCTTTCGGTGTGCTGGCAGGTGTATTGACATGGGTTGCCGGTCCGTCAAAAGGTATCTTTGCCGTAGGTAAAGCCGGTTATCTGCCTCCGTTCTTCCAGAAAACAAACAAGTTGGGCGTACAGAAAAATATCCTGTTGATCCAGGGTCTGGCCGTTACATTCCTGAGCTTGTTGTTCGTGGTCATGCCTTCCGTACAGAGCTTCTATCAGATTCTGTCACAGTTGACGGTTATCCTGTATCTGATTATGTATATGCTGATGTTCTCCGGTGCAATCGCACTGCGTTACCGGATGAAGAAAGCCGGTCGTCCGTTCCGTATCGGTAAGAATGGCAACGGTCTGATGTGGTTTATCGGCGGTCTTGGTTTCTGCGGTTCACTGCTCGCTTTCGTTCTGAGCTTTATTCCGCCCAGCCAGATTTCTACAGGTAACAATACCGTTTGGTTTGCCGTGCTGATTATCGGTGCTATCGTGGTGGTAGCCGCTCCGTTCATTATTTACGCTGCTAAAAAACCGTCTTGGATAGACCCGAACACAGAGTTCGAACCGTTCCATTGGGAAGTCGACAAACAGGCACAGGGAGCTGCTGCAACTACTACAAGCGCAACTTCTGCAACAACTGCCTCCGCCCCTAAAATGCCGGGTGGCAGCAGTACGACAGGCGCGTCTTCTTCCGGAACACCGGGTAAGGCGTAAATGTGTACACTGAAAATATATATTATTGGTAATAGAATGAAACAAGGGCAGTTCACAATGTGTGGACCGCCCTTGTCAATTTAAAGACTAATACCTGATGATGTTACCAACCTGTGTTCTGTATCAATTTATCGTTGAGGTCTATTTCGGACTGCGGGATAGGCCATAAATTGTATTTTTCATCAATGGTTTTCGTTCCGCCGATCAGCTTGCCCATGATATCGGTTTCTTTCATGCCATTGGTTTTCTCTACCAGTTCGCCCCACCTGCGGAGGTCAAAGAAACGGAGGCCTTCAAGTGCAAACTCAACGGCGCGCTCATGTTTGATACGCTCAAACACTTCGTCTTGCGAATTGGCAGCCAGCCAAGCCGGACCGCTGTTCAATCCCGGCATACCTACACGGCTACGCACTTGGTTGATGTAGATAACCGCATTGTTCTGGTCATTCGTTTGGTTGTAGCATTCAGCCAGCATCAACAAAACATCGGCATAACGGATGATCGGCCAGTTGACGGGCGAGTTGCCGCGATCTGCGATCTGGCTTCCCCAATCGTATTCCTGGACAAATTTGCGCCAGAGGTAGGCGTCGTGATTAAAGGCGTTACGTACATATCCGTTTCCTTCGTTGGAATGATATACGCCATCATTCGATAGCACCATTTCGCAATCTGCCGCTGCATTGTATACCCATCCTTTGTAAGTGGTGTAGGGGAGAATGACGGTTGCTGCCATACGCGGGTCGCGTTGTTCATACATGGCTTTCAGCTTGTCAACGGCAGGTGGATAGCTTACCACCTTTTGTCCGTTTTCATCGAATTGGCTTTGATAAAGATCCTCATCGCTGATGCCTTTAAAGAAATCATCCCGGTTGTAAGGCTTTCCATCGATACAGTCATACATGGCTACCAATTCCTGCGACGCAACATTCGCATTGATACAACCGCCGTAGGAGGCACGGTTTCCGAGGAATTGTACATGCAGCCCGTAAGGAGTGGAGCTACCGCCCATGTGTTCGACGGCAAAGATGATCTCGTTGCAATCGTCGGCTCCGTTTTCATAGCCCGACGGACGGAACAGGTCGGCATAGCTGCTGTGCAGCGTGTAGCCATATCCTCCGTTAACCACTTGCAGGAAGTCGGCTTTTGCTTTTTCATACTCTTTATTGTAGAGATAGACTTTTCCGCGCAGGGCATAGGCGGCCCCTTGCGATGCTTGTCCGACGGAACTGCGTGTCTTGGGCAGGTTTTCGATGGCAAACGTCAGGTCGTTCAATACAAATTCGCGTACCTCTTCGGCCGTATTGCGTGGATTCAGCATTTCCGAAGCATCTCCCGTAAAGGTCTCGTCGTAGATGGGCACTCCGCCGAAATAATTCAACAGGTTGCTGTAGAGCAATCCTCTTATAAAGCGGGACTCGGCTATATACTGGGTCCGTATGCTTTCATCGAGGTTGCTTTTTCCCATATTGGCGATCATGTTGTTCGCCCGGGAGATTCCTTCGTATAGCCCGGACCAAGTTTCGCTGAACCCTCCATAAGAGGCGTTAGCGATACCCATCGATATATTGTACTTGTCATAGGCCGGCCACCAACCGTTATAGCTCCAACCTAAATCGGTCGCTGACTCCAAGGCATAGAAGCCGTTGTAGACGCTTGAGCCATTCAGTGCCTGATAGACTCCGACCATCGTTTCATACGTTTTTTGCGAATCGTTGAAATCGATTACTACAGAGTCGTGAGGCAATTGTTCCAAATCGTAGCAGCCTGTGAGGGAAGTCAGTAAGCTGCATACGCATATACCTGATAAAAATCGTTTTATGTTTTTCATAACTCTTAATCTTTAAAATTCAACATTGATACCTACTACTGCCTGGCGCATCGTCGGATAAACCAGGTTGTCTGTTTCAGGATCGATGCCTTTCCACCCTGTGATCGTGAAAAAGTTTTCCAACGAACCATAGACACGCAGTTTTTGAACAAAGATCTTTTGTGTCAGCAACTTCGGGAAAGTATACCCCAATTGGATATTACGAATTTTCCAGAAATCGCGGTTTTGCATCCAAGTGGTATTATTGTTGTCGGTAGCAATGATACCTTGTGAAGAAAGACGCGGATACTTGGCATTGGTAACCCCTTCTCTCCAAGCATTCTCGACAACGTATTTGGATAGCTGATGGTCCTTCGATACTGAAGTGGAGAAGTAGTTCTCATTGATGTAGCCCTGATAGCCGAATGCTCCATCCATACTGATCGACAGGTCGATGCCTTTATAGGCGACATACAGGTTCAATCCTAAGTAGTCTGTCGGATTGGTGTTGCCTGCTACGGTACGGTCTTCTGTGTCGATGACACCGTTATGATCGAGGTCTTTGAACAAGACATCCCCTTTGGTCGGTACGCGACCGAGGGCTTCGAATGCTTTCGGGTTGGCGGCTATCATGTCGTCGACGAGTTTCAGGTCCGCATCGGATTGGATGATCCGGTCGGTTTCGTACATATACATGTCACCGATGGAACCGCCTTCTTTGATGTATTTGTAACCGTCTAATGAGTAATCTTCACCCTGGAACTTATCAATCGTGTTTTTGATATGGGTGTAGTTCATGGTTATGCCGTAGGAGAAATCACCGATACGGTCGTTCCATCCCAATGTCAGTTCGATACCTTTGTTGCTGACTTCTGCTGCATTGGTCGTCGCTGCTTTTGCCGTTCCGTGGACACTCGGGATCGGGAGTTGGATCAAAATACCGTCCGTCTTTTTGTTGAAGTAGTCGAACGTACCGTTTAGGCGGTTATTGAGAACATTGAAATCAAGCCCTATGTCGGTTACGTTTGTCTTTTCCCAGGTCAGAAGCGGATTTGCCAGATTGGCTATTTTCCAACCGGTTTGCGCAAGGCCGTTTATGACATACGTGGCGTTGGAGTAAGTCGAACGGGAGGCATAATTACCTACAGAATTATTTCCCAGCGAACCGTAGGATGCACGGATCTTCAAATTATCCAACCAGTCGTATTCTTTCATGAACTCTTCTTCGCTGATTCGCCAAGCGACAGATCCTGAGGGGAACCAGCCATAGCGGTTGCCTTGCAGGAAGCGTGAAGAACCGTCGGAACGGAGATTGAACTCAGCCAGGTATTTGTTTTCCCAATCCAGGTTGATACGTCCGAAGTAAGAGCGCATAGCCCAGACCTGCTTGCTGCCGGAGGCAGAAAGTTCTCCGTTAGCCGCATCCATCACAGACAGGCTCGAGTCGATCAGGTCTTTTCGCTCGGTTGTCTCTTTTTCTTCCGTATAGCGTTCCTGGCTTGCACCGGCCATGATTCCGAAGCCCAATCTATCTTCTAAAAAGCGATGGCTGTAGTTGGCTACGATGTCCATGAAGTTACGTTCGTAACGGTTGTTCAGTTGCTTGATATAAGACTGTCCCTTGCCTTCTACCAAAATAGTATTGTTGGAAAAATTCCAGAAGTCATGGAATACCGGAATGACTTTCTGGTTATTGCCGGTAAATTCATAGACCATGCTCCCGGTTACACTCAAATCCTTGATTGGGTTTACGGTCAGGAAGAAGCGCCCTTTTCCGTTGCGGGTGATGTTGTCGCCACGTGTGGAGTGCAAGTTGGCCAGCATATTGTTGGCTGATTCCGAAACATCCGCTTGCGGATCCTGCATACCGCCATATTTCCCGTCATGTTTCAAAATCATGGCAGGAGATGTGGCATAAGCCCAACCGAATTCACCCGATCCCGGATCTGACTTGCCGTAATAACCGCTGAAATTCAACCCCATTTTCAACCAATCGGTAACATTGGCCGTGATGTTTGAAAGGGCATGGTAACGCTGATACCCGGCATTCTCCATAATACCCGGATTGTCATAGTAGCCCAATGATCCGTAAAACTGTATGGATTCGCTTCCTCCCTGCATCGAAACGGTATGGTTACTTCCGACACCTGTTTGGAAAGATTCGTCTAACCAGTTGGTATTCGGATATTTCAACGGATTCTGACCTCCATCGGCACGCCATTCCTGGATGGATGTCACGGTATAGGGAGCGGCTACATTGGCATTGTCGTACCCCTCGTTTATGTACTCCATATAATCGGCGTAATTGCTGACCGGTTCCAAAATCCCTTTACGGGCACTTTGGAAAGAGACATAGCCGTTGTAAGAGAGTTTCATCTTGCCGGTATGCCCTGTTTTGGTAGTTACCAAGATAACGCCATTGGCAGCACGTGAACCGTAGATGGCTGAAGATGCGGCATCTTTCAAAATGGAGATATTATCCACATCGTTGATGTTGATGTTGCTTAACGAGCCTTCCACACCATCGATGATGACCAATGGGTCTGCATTGTTCAGGGTTCCGACGCCACGAATCTTGATGGTGGCATCGTCGCTGCCCGGACGGTTTTTGGCAGAGGTGACGTTTACACCGGCTGCCGCTCCTGCCAAAGCATTCGAGAGATTGGTGATCGGACGGCTTTCCGCCATGTCGGATATCTTGACAGAGGCAACCGAACCGGAGAGGTTGATTTTCTTTTGTGTACCATAACCTACGACTACCACTTCTTCCAATGCTTGTGTGTCTTCCCGCAGTTCGATGTCGATGGTAGCTGAGTTTCCTAATTTGATATGGCGTGTGGCATATCCGATGTAGGAAATGACCAATGTTTCTCCTTGTGATGCGGAGATGGAGAAATGTCCCGAGCCGTCCGTAATAGTCCCGTTGCTTGTGCCTTCGACGGATACGTTCACACCGATCAGCGGTTCACCGTATTCGTCGGTGACCGTTCCGGTGATTTTCCTGGTCGATTGCATGACGGCGGGGTTTTCTGTTTTATCCCCTTTCATCAGCATGATGCTGTTTCCTTGCATGGCATAGACAATATCGGTGTTATTGAATATGTTTTGCAGGATGTCTGCAACGGATTGATTGGTTGCATGCACAGAAACCTTACGAGTAAGGTCTACTTCGTTCTTATTAAAGATAAACAGGTAATCCGTCTGCTGTTCGATTTGATTGATCAGCGTCTGGATATTTATGTTTTCGCCGTTGATGGAAACTTTGGCAACTTGCGAGCTGGCTTCCGTAGCGAATAGCCCCGTTATGAAAATGAAGAGAGATGCAAAGGTTATTTTCATAATGCGCAATATATGTTTGTTAGTCATTTTTAATGGGATATAGAAATCCCTGTATAGATTATTTTTCATACATTTATAGCCTTGTATTAGTTAATACTTAAGATAATTAAAATCCTGTCTGGTATTGACTTAGCCGGAGTGTGTTGGTAGCGCGTTCCGGCTTTTTTATGTATTCTTTCCTTTCTCCATAGGCAGTATAGATTTAAGATGTTAATGACTCTTGTTTATTTTATTATGATTGTACTTTCCTTGTCGTCCTTTTTCTCGTATTTGAATTTTGTCCTGAGCTGCAAGGTTTTCAGGACATGTTCCACCCCGTCGCTGGTCCGGAATTTGCCGCTGTAACGCTGGTTGAGGATCCGGGTATTTTGGATGATGATGTTGACATCGAAATAGAGTTGCAGCTTCTTGAACAGGTCTCCGATCGTGTTGTCGTCAAAACAGATCAGCCCTTCTTTCCAGAGGAAATAATTGTACTGGGTGATCGGGGAGGTCTTAAGCTGCCCGTGGTCCGTGTAGGCCTTTTTATTCGGCTCTAACAGGAGATTATCCCGGTGGTTGGCCGATTCGATCTGTACGGAGCCTTTCAGCAATGAGGTTTCGAAGATGGGATTTCCCTTATAGGCATGGACATTGAATTCCGTTCCTAAAACCTTTATATCGTATTGTTCCGTCTTGACGATGAACGGTTTGTTTTTGTTGTGGGTCACATTGAAATAGCCTTCTCCATCCAGTGTGACACTCCGGTTGCCGCCTTCGAAATGGCTGGGGAAAGTCAAGGTTGTTTTAGCATTCAGCCAGACTTTTGTGCTATCCGACAGCGTCAGTTCGGCACGCTGTCCGGCAGGAACATAGATCGTTTGCATAACGGCTTCCTGCCGGACAGTTTCCGGTTCTGCTTTGTTATATGTCGACACAACTGAAAAAGCGATGGCAAATATGGCGGCGATTTTCAGCACTTCCCGGCCGATTGCCCATAACGTCCACCGTTTCCGTCCCTCAGAAAGTCTTTCTGAGGCAAAATGAGCCGGCTCATTTTGCCAGATCGTTATGTTATAGAGTTTGCGTAAGGCGAGATATTCTTTCATATTCTCCTTATCGGAATCTACCCAACGGGTAACAGCCTCTTTTTCTTCGGGGCTTGCTTCGCCGATAATGTATTTATGTAGTATATCCTTATCCATAATTATTCTTCAGGGAGGTTGGTTTTTTCCACCTCTTATTAATAACACGATTCAGACGGGAACATCCCTAACCGGAAAATGAAGATTATTCGGCTAAAAGTAAAAAACATAAAACGGGCAGATAGTCTTTCAGGCTTAAACGCAGCGGTTTGAGCGCTTTCGTTATATGATATTCCACGCCTTTGACCGATACACCCAGCTGTTCGGCAATCTCTTTGTTCGACTTGTTCTGGAAACGGCTCATGATGAAGATATGGCGCGTCTGTTCGGGCAAGGTAGCCAGTGTGTCTGTGATAATCTTTTTTACTTCTTCGGAAAATATTTCTTCAGGGTCGCATGCCTGCAAGGTGGAGATACGGATTTCCAATTCGCGCTGGTTCAGGCTGCTCATCGAATGGATGGCTTCTGCTTTGATAGCCTCGTGTTTGAGATGATCGAGCGATTTGTTTTTGAGGATTGTAAGCAGCAAAGCGTCGGTATAGTCCGTTCCTTTCTCTTTCTCTTTCAAGCTTTCCCATAGCTTGATCAGTGTGTCGGATACGATGTCTTCGGCTACGGATTCATCATGTACAAACGATTTAGTGAACAAGAAGGCTTTCTTGTAGTATCGTGTGTATAAGGTGTTAAAGCTATGTATTTCCTTATAAGACATTTATTTATATTTGTATTCCGTACGCTTCTGGTAGCAAATATAGATAAAAATATGAGATTGGAACGAGAAGTAAGATGAAAAGCGACCCCGCCCTGGTTAAAATTGAATAGAGGTGTGTCGGCGATAAGTTGAGAAGGGATAAGATGGGCGGGGGCGCTTTCAAATGTCTTTTTGAGTCGTAAAGTTCGGCGTATTAGCCGGTGGCAAGCGGAGGGATAGTACTTGCCACGGCTGTTACACCTATAGAATTTCTTTCAGAAAAAGTAGCCCGAACCCCGTTCCCGGATGTTTTAGCGAATAGCGGTTCCCTGCTTTTCCCTTTCACCCACAGCGGTGTTTCTTCTTGTGATGAAGAGCTGCCTGTACTCTCTCCCATACATCCGTGCAGGCAGCTAATCAACATCACAACAAAACATCTCTGCCCGAAAATTCTATACATAACCAAACATAAAATAAAACTTACACTACAGAATCATACTCTCCATACTACCTCCGACAGGAAGCCATTCGCTGCTGCTTACATCGTCGAGCGTGATGCCTTTACCGTCGAAAAGGAGGTTGTATATATATCTTTTTCCTTTTTCCCACCTTGTGTCGGCAGGAACTTTATATTTGAATGTCGTCCCATTGATGGTGAAAAGTATTTCCACATCTCCATCTGTCTTGATGCGTGATGTCGGGATCACCACCAGCTGCTGCGGTTCGCCCGGTATTTTTTTCAGCATGTGCGGACTGTCCAGCTTCAGGCGGGTGGAGGCATTCGTTCCGGCACATCTGCCGATGTTTCCGGTTCTAATATTCATCTTCCCCCTGAAGCATAGAGCCGTGCCGCCTGCTTTGTTCCCGATCTGGATCGCGTGGAGCAGGAAGCAACCTTCCGTTTCCGGTGCCATACGCAACTGGAAGTTCAGAAGCGAAAGCGCATGGTTCATATTTAAAAGAGCGATTGGCGAAATCCTGTTGACCGCCCGTTGCCCGCTGGCCTGTGCCCCGTACATGTAATCTTTCGTCAGGGAGGCATCCGGCGATATGCTGACCGGGATATTCTCCGGGTCGAAGTTTACCTGCGACTGGTACGGATAATAGGCATAAACGATGACCGGCTCTTCGTGCAAATAGATCTCGGGAGACTGTCGCCAGTTCAGCCTGTTGTTCATCAGATAGGCCTCGGCCCGTACGTTTTTGTAATCCGGATTACTATCATAGATGTTGCCGGTGCTTTCTGAGACGACATGCAACCCGATAACCGATCCTCTTGTAAATTCTTGCATAAAATTAGGAGACTTTGTTGTCAGCACCTTTGTTATTATTTTTAAAGGTCGTTCTTTCATGCCTAAATTATCAATGAGTTCCGGATCGTAGTCGTTTGTACAACTGAAAATACTAACCGACATCATTATAAATAGTAGTAATTTATTCATTCTTTGTATTATTTTTGTGAAATGATTACAGGTGCAAAGATCAGTCAGTTTGGGGAGGTAGAGGGTGCATTCGGTATAAAACCACGATGAAATCGTATAAAACCGCAGGGTGCAAATTGTCTACAGGCATCAAATTGTCTACTGATGGTTCAAATCAACTATTTAATGCTTCAATTTGTTTACTTGATACGAGGGATCTATTATGTTGGACAAAATTCAGTTTTTATTGAGCTTACAGATTATAGGGTTCTGTGTTTTCGGCGGAACTACCCTGCTACTCCGTGCCGATGATAACCGGGCGAAAAAGATATTGGGGTGGGGAATGTATTTGTGGGCTTTCCTGGCAATCGTGAGGTTGTCCGTCAACCTCTATTTGCATGAGCCGAAAGAAGCTTTTCATCCGGATATTCTGATTATGGGTGCGTTGGTGACGGCTACGCTTGCCTGTTATGTGATTGAAGTATTGCGCCCCGGCTATCTTACCTGCAAACGTTTCTTTCTATTTATCAGTCCGGTTATTTTCGGTGGGCTGGCTTACCTGACGTATCGTCTGTCGGGGGGTGAAATACATACCTACTATTCGATGCGGGAAGTTTTCGAATACTTTAATATGGATGTCTTGCTCCGTATGACGGTCTTCGTGCTGACCTTGTTTTATATGGTACTGCCCGTCTATCTGATAGCACGGTACAGCAAAGATTTCAATGTTTTCCTGGCCGAGAATGTATCCGATCCCGAAGAATATGATTTGGAATGGTTAAAGAAAACCATGATAATTTTAATCGTCTTGTATGGCTTCTACCTTGTTTTATTGCTGACCAATACGCCTTTGATGTATGTGATCGACAAGACGGTCCTGCTGTTTGCCTGGTATTATTTCTTCTATAAGGCGCTGTTCCTGAAGGTGGTCGTACTGGAACATTCTTTTGAAAGCGGATGGGATCTGCCCTATCAGGAAGAGGAAGATGGCAATGATGATGACGAACACCGGATTCTCAGCAAACGCTATGCGGAGGAGGTGAATGCATGGTTTGAAAGAGAAAAACCGTATCTTCGCGATGATTTACGCCTGACGGACTTGCAACGGGTCTTCCCTATCAGCCGTTCTTACCTTTCCCAACTGTTTAACCGGGAGCTGGGACAATCGTTTTCCGATTATGTCAACCAGTTCCGGATCGAGGAAAGCAAACGCCTGATGGATGCCGAACCGAATGCCAGCATACAGGAGGTTGCCGAACGTTCCGGATTCCATTCGATCAGTACGTTCCGGCGGGCTTTCCAGAAATGCACGGGCACGATTCCGTCGGAGTATAAGAATAGCAAGTAAACACATAACGATCTTTATTCTGCCATGAACACTGTTCAAACTACCACTGCCAGGCCGCATATCGTCTGGCTGGATGTCCTTCGTCTTGTCGCAATCCTGATGGTGATTGCCATTCATTGCACCGACCCGTTCAACGCTTCGCCCGAGTCGCGTGCCGATCCGGAGTTTAATTTCTGGGGTTCCATCTACGGCTCCATGCTGCGTGCCAGTGTGCCGTTGTTTGTGATGATGACCGGATTTCTTTTGCTGCCTGTCAGGCAGGAGGCTTCCGTCTTTTATAAGAAACGCATTCCGCGTGTGCTATTCCCCTTCCTGATTTGGTCTGTCCTGTTCGATCTGGCGCCCTGGTTTATCCAGTGGGTGGGAGGAAGCCCGGAGTTGGTGACGGACTTTTTCCCCTGGGAACCTAACCCTTCGGCTTCGTTTACGGAAGCGTTGAAGACCATTGCCTTGATACCTGTAACCTTTACGGTCTATGCGACGCCGATGTGGTATATCTATGTGCTGATCGGGCTTTATCTGTATATGCCGGTCTTCTCCGCCTGGGTGGAAAAGGCATCGGACAAGGCGAAGCGTATGTTTTTGGCACTGTGGTTCGTTTCGTTGTTCATCCCTTATCTGACGGAGTTTGTCTCGCGTTATCAGTTCGGAACTTGCTCGTGGAATTCATTCGGGCTGTTTTACTATTTTGCCGGTTTCAACGGGTATTTGCTTTTGGGGCATTATCTGGGAAAAGGGACCGGCTGGTCGCTCGGCAAGACTTTTTCGGTGACGGTTCCGCTGTTTCTGGCAGGCTATTTTATTACATTGGCCGGCTTTCGCTATATGACATCCGATCCGAATGTGAGCGAAGAGGGGATGGAGTTGTTCTTTACTTATTGTTCGCCTAACGCGTTATTGATGACGGCAGCCGTTTTCCTATTGGTACAGAAGGTACGGATCGCTTCGCCTGTCATTTGCCGTGCCCTTGCCAATTTGACTAAATGCGGCTTCGGCTTGTATTGCGTGCATTATTTCTTTGTCGGCCCTTCCTATATGTTTGCGCAATGGATCGGGACGCCCATCCCGGCACTTGTCCCTGTCTCTACCGTCCTGACTTTTGTCTGCGCCTGGTCGTTTACCTATCTGGTAAGCAAGTTGCCGCATGCGAAGTATATTATCGGGTAAGGCGGTTGTTCTTGTACGGCTGTTTGTGCAAATGATGTTAAATAGGTGTCTGAAGTGAGCAACATATCTATATTAGCTCTACTTTTGTGTTGTAAAACATAATTCTGCGGTTAAGAAGCAGAGCCGTTTTGTACAAGTCGTTTTAAACAAAAAGAGAGAAGCTATGAAGAAGGTTTTTAGAAAATGCCTCAGATACCTTGAAATATTAGGTGAATATGGAATGCAGAAATATGGTGTGAAATAATAAGAGGTAAATGTGTGTCTGATAAGGAATGTCGATTTGACATTCCTTTTTTATTTCTTGAGGATAGCGCACATCAATACAATAGTAATTCTCTTAATGCCCAAAAACGCAGTTGTATTTCCATTAAGATAAGGTGGAAAAACTCTTGCCGGTAAACAGATATCTGTTTACGGGTGGAACTGTGGCGGGAAAGCATGCAAATCTTACCGTTGAAGAGGAAAAGCATCAGCACGCCGTTCCGGCAAACCGAAATACAGGCTACCTGGTCCGAATCGATCGATACGGATGTATCTTTGGCGGAAAGGGGCGGAAGGATAATGCCATGGTCCGTAAGTTCTATCCTGTGAATTGCCATGTAAGGGCGAAGTTCCCAGAAGAGATCGGCCGTATGGATAGGAGCCATATTCCTTTCCAAAAGAGCATTTATCTGCCGTTTGAGCTTTGTAATCATAAAAAGATCCTTCATTTTATCGGGCTTTTTCACATTCAACAGTTCCCGATTGAACGTATTATAAAAAAGAAGCGTGAGAACTGTTGATATACCAATCTGAGGCTCTGGACGGCCCTCGCAGTGATATACACAACAGCACCACGCCCTTTATTTGAAATACACAAACATGATTGCATCACATTTGTAATGTGTATACACAAATAGAAGGACGTTGACGTCGTGTCTATTCACTACGATGAAATGGTCCAGATTCCAGATTGAATAGTATCTTTAAACGCCTACGTTTTCAAAAACAAAAATACTGGCAACGCTTTGCCATCTATATACGAAACAAATATAGGAATATTTTAGAATAATTGTATGATCGGTTTATTTTAATCTTGAGCAACCATATCAAAATCTCATTTTGGAACCGGTCCCTTCGGTATGACTTGCTGTGAACCCCCGGAGGACGGCTGCATGAATGGGCGCGGAGACGCTTGTCTTCCAAAATTCATTTTGCTTCACAGAATTCACAGCAACTGGCATATATTCAGCAAGTTGCAGCGATGTGAAGGTGAATGCTATAAAAATAAAAGGCTTTAATAAAGATGTATAGATAGGCTGGGAGCCATAAAATATAGTCCTAAGGCTATAAAATATACCCTTAAGGCTATCCGTGAAAAGGTGCCGACCTTTTCCGGGAAAAGCATGCACCTTTTGCCGGAAAAGCATGCACCTTTTGCCGGAAAAGCATGCACCTTTTGCCGGAAAAGCATGCACCTTTTGCCGGTAAATCATCATTTATCAGGATACAGCCGGAGTTGCGTAACACCTTTCATTCGGACGAAGGGGAAGGAGAGGAGAGGCGGTAGCTGACAAATGCGATGCGTTTGCTATCCGGTGCCCAGGAATTGACATTGATCGTTCCCTGTCCGCCGAATAGTTTGACCAACGTTTTCGGTTCTCCTCCCGTGGCAGGCATCAGCCTAAGCTCTACGTTTTTATTGGGCAGGTGCTGCCCCGGCTCCAAATCTCCTTTGTGGTAGGTGATGTAAATGACCGATTTGCCGTCGGGCGAGATATGCGGGAACCAGGAGTTACGGCTTTCGTCGAAGGTCATCTGGGTTTGTTCGGAGCCGTCTTTTTTCATTCTCCATACCTGCATCAGGCCGGTGCGTACGGAATTGAACCAGATATATTCTCCGCAGGGCGAATATTCGGGGCCATCGTCCAGCCCTTCGGCTGTCGTCAGGCGGGTTTCTTCTCCTCCTTCAACTGGAATGACGTAGATGTCATAATTGCCTTTCCGTTCGGCACAATAGGCGAGTTGCCGTCCGTCCGGGCTCCATCCGTGGAGGTAACTGGGAGCCATCGGGGTGATCAGACGGGGTGTTCCTCCCTGCATCGGAAGCGTGTAGACACGTGATTTGCCGTCTTCTTTTGTCCCGTGGCTGATGGCGATCTGCTTGCCGTCGGCAGCTATGACATGGTCGTTGTTACATCGGGCGGCAAAACCGGTGTTTATCATTTTCGGTTCGCCGGTCGAATCGGGTGAGATTTTGTACAGTCTGCCTCCGCTGTTATACACGAGCCACTGGCCGTCGGGCGTCCAGTTGGGGGCTTCGACACGGTAAGGGAATTCTTTGACTACGGTGCGCTGGCCGTTTGTTACGTCCAGCACTTCCAGTATGCTGGTCACGCCGTTTTGTTGGGCGGATGCGAGCGACGTGAAAGCCGCTAAAAGAATCATACAACAGGTTTTCATGATGATTGAGAATTAATAGAACGCTGAAAGGTACTAAAATTAACCGGGCTGGTAATAACCGTAGGGGATTAATTCTTCTTTTTCCTTGATCTCTTTCAGGTAGCATTGGTCGAGAAGCAGGATGCGGTTTACGATTTTGTGTACTTCCCTGAAGTTATGGTCTGTCAGGATAATGCCTCTTGTCCGGGCGCTTTCGGCGATGTGCATCCGTATTTCTTCCGCTGCAACGGGGGAGAGGCCGTTGAACGGTTCGTCCAACAGAAGATAGGCTGCTTTGCTGTAGAGGATAAGTTTTATCTCCAAATAACGCAGTTCGCCTCCCGAAAGATGGGCGATCTTGTTGTTGCGGACTTTGAACAGGAACCGGTCGCCAAGGAATTGCTTATATTGCTCCTTTGGAATATAGAGTTCGACCGCTTGCGCGATGGTGAGATTGGGCGGGATAAAGTCGTGCTGGGGCAGATAAGCCACCATCCCCGTACGGTAGGCTGCTCCTTTGATCACTTTCCCGTTTATGCGGATAAAGCTCCTGTCGCCTTTCAACGTCCCGAAAATAATGTTCAGCAGAGTCGATTTCCCGCTTCCGTTATGTCCGAACAGGGCGATGATATCTCCCGGACGGCAACAGAGGTAGACGTCCGACAGGACAGTTTTCTCTTTAAACGCTTTTACGACGCTATCGACTTCCAGACAAGTGCACATAACCGGATGATTTGATTAAAGACCAGACATAATGATACGAAAATCACAAACGTGGCGACCAAAAGTTCTACCTTGCTGATGCCTTTGTTATAGAAAAAGAAGTATTTCTCCTTATATGATATTTCTTTATAAAGCAAATCCATCCCTAACCCGAACGTAGGAATGAACAGCAATGCGCTACCGACAAAATCTCTTGAATGGAGGATGGAAGCCACGAAAGCAAGTGCCACTCCGATGATGATGCTGGTCAGCAGCGTGGTGCGAAAGAAGGCGAGGTAGAGGCGGATGCGGGTCATAGGGGGAACATTATTACATCATGAGGCTTGCCGTATTTGTCGATAGTTGCAGTAATCATCGTCATCTTTGCATCTTTGGAATCCCAGTCCTTATATTTGTTATTGGTTCGAAAATAACTTTCCCAGTTTTCCAGATAGGCTGTGTAGTAAGGCATTTCCGGTTTTTCTTGCTTGGGGGTTTCTTTAATACTCGCTTTGTTATCTTGTTTGCTGGATTCTGTTTTCTCAGATGCCGGTTCCTTTTGCTTTATTGGCTGCATTTCTACTTGCTCAGAAGAAGTATTTAATGCAATGTCTCCTGCATCCGGTTGGCTGACCGGCAGATCGAGCGTGTCTTTTACCCGGTCGAGATGCAGGGTGGTGACAATGGGGCAGTCGTCTAAGGATCGCCCGCCGGCTGTTTTGTTTCCGGAACAGGCTCCAAATAAGAAGATAGCGATGAAGAACGGTGTGATGTAATGTGTTTTCATAAGCCGGCTGTTTGACTGTTTATATTATGAATAAGAACTCCGTAGCAAATATAAGGTATTATATAATATATTATTACTAATATTTCGTAAAAAGTGATGGTGAGGAGAAAAGAGAAGTATCTATAAAGCAACAGTACGCTGTCGATGGTAACCGACAGCGTACTGTGAAAGATATTATTTGTAAATATGATTTACCATTTATTATACAGCACCACCTCACGGGAGCCGCGTACACTCATGGTCGGGAACCAGATATCTTCTGCTGTCAGGCCGCATGCTTCAACGGCTTGCAGGCAATATTCCAGTCTGCCGAAATCAGCGTCTGCATTATTCGTTCCGAAGGTGAATTTGATTCCGCGTTCTTTTGCTTTGCGGATGATTTCCATGCTGGGGATCTTGTAACGTGCGTTGATTTCGAGTGCGATGTTGTATTTTTCCAATACATCCAGGACGCGGTCGATACGTTCGTCGGTCCAGTATTTGGCATATTCGGCATTCAGCTCTTCGGGCAGGAAGGTCGGATTGGCATAGATGTCGGCCGGCTCGTTGGTAAGGATCTTGACGGTCTGGTCCACCAGGTGATCCATGTATTGTTCTTTTGTGACACCGTCGTAGTGCACTTCTTCGGGGCGGTATATCCTTGACAGGCGGCCTTTATGGTCTACTATGGTCATGCCGTCGGTAAAGAGATAGTCGAATACGCCTAAAGCCTCCTGCGAGAAGGTGGCTGTCCATTTACGGCCTTCGCCTTGTACGCCGCGCAGGAAAGGCATGTCTTTTACTTCGTTGTAATATTCGTACACTTCCTTGTCGTCGGCAAGCATACGGCCTACGCCTCCTTCACCGGCATTGGGAGCTACGCCGTAGTTGATGCCATAGTTCATCGACATGGCGTGTGCCATCTCTTTCGTCAGGCCGCCTTTCAAATGTACGTGGTAGTCTATCACGGGGAAGTTTTGCTGTTGGAAACGGATCACGGCATCGTGTTGTTCGTCTATCTGCGGCATTGTGTCCGCTTCATTGACCGCGTCTTTTTTCAGGCGTGTCATGTTGAGGTTACGGAAGGTCACGTCGCCGTTTATGCCTTTTAGCGCGATAGAACCCCGGCCGAGAAGACGTCCGGCATATTCTTTCGTACGATAGGGCTGTCCGGGTTCGGTATAGCATACTACAACAGTATCGTTTATGGCAACCGATATGTTATGTCCGCGTACGGCAATTTCGAAGTCGAACCATTTCCCGTCTTGCGCCAGGGAACGGTAGAGGTTACGCACGGATGTGAGGCTGCCGCTTTTGCGTGTGCCGTCGATGGCTCCGTTCCGGAATGCCACCTTGTAGCCTGATTTCCCGTCGGTATGGAACAGCAAGGCCGCTTCCGCATCGTCACCGGTGAGGGCCTGTCCGGTGAGTATGAAGTTTTCATATTCTCCTTCGGCGAACCAAGTCGATCCGGCGGTTACGGTTATTTCATTACCGTCGGCAGTCCCCATTTCGGGGCTGCTGAAGCGGTTTAACGGTTCTGCCACGTTGTATCGTACGCAGCCGGTAAATCCTAAGATACTTATCAAGGCTGCTATGAATGCTGTGCTGGTTTTACTGATCATAATGTATTTTGTTTTATTAATTATACATTGAAGCGGAAATGCATGATATCGCCGTCCTGAACGATATATTCTTTTCCTTCGACGCTCATTTTTCCGGCTTCCTTCACGGCTGATTCCGATCCGTAGGAGATATAATCCTCGTATTTGATGACTTCGGCACGGATAAAACCTTTCTCGAAGTCGGTATGGATCACACCGGCGCATTGAGGAGCTTTCCAGCCTTTATGGAAGGTCCAGGCGCGGCATTCGTCGGGACCGGCTGTCAGGAATGTTTGCAGGTTCAGGAGCTTGTAAGCGGATTTGATCAGGCGGGCAACGCCGGATTCTTCCAAACCGATCTCCTGCAAGAACATCTGGCGTTCTTCGTAGGTGTCGAACTCGGCTATTTCGCTTTCGATCTTGGCGGCAACGATCAGGATTTCGGCGTCCTCGTCTTTTACGGCTTCGCGGACTGCATCCACGTATTTATTTCCGTTGACAGCGCTGGCTTCGTCTACGTTGCAGACATACATCACCGGTTTGTCGGTCAACAGGAACAGATCGTGTGCGATCTTCTGTTCGTCTTTCGTGTCGAAAGAAACGGTGCGGGCACTTTTACCCTGTTCCAATGCTTCCTTGTATTTGCAAAGCACTTCGTAAGCGATTTTAGCCTGCTTGTCGCCGCCTGTCTGAGCCTGTTTCTGCACTTTGGCGATACGGCTGTCAATGGTTTCCAAGTCTTTGATCTGCAACTCGGTGTCGATGATTTCTTTGTCGCGCACCGGGTCGACACGGCCGTCCACATGCACGATATTGTCATCGTCGAAGCAACGCAATACATGCAGGATTGCATCTGTCTCGCGGATATTGGCGAGGAATTTGTTTCCCAGACCTTCCCCTTTGCTGGCGCCCTTTACGAGGCCGGCGATGTCTACGATTTCTACCGTAGTAGGGATAACACGTTGGGGATGTTCGATCTCTGCCAGCTTGTTCAGACGTTCGTCCGGTACGGTAATGACGCCGACATTTGGTTCGATCGTACAGAACGGGAAGTTAGCAGACTGTGCTTTTGCATTCGATAAGCAATTGAAAAGAGTAGACTTTCCTACGTTGGGAAGTCCTACGATGCCACATTGTAAAGCCATTCTATTTTGTTGTTATGATTGATTCAAACTTTGTTTTCAGTCTGCAAAGATAAGGATTCTTTTGTATTTATGTTGCCGGATAGCGGGCGAACCGAATATTTTGCTTATGTTTGTGTACCCTTTAATTAATTTATTATGAACAAAAAACTTAAAGCTCTTCTTTGTGTTTTGTCATGTTCTCTTATGACGACCTATGCACAACAAAAGCCGGAATGGATGAATCCGGAAGTGAATGCTGTCAACCGTGCTTCGATGCACGCGCATTATTTCGCCTATGAAACGGAAGATGCGGCCCTGCAGGGCGAGCGGCAAAAGTCCTCCAACTTTATGTCGATCGACGGAACTTGGAAATTCAACTGGGTGAGGAATGCCGATCAACGGCCGCTCGACTTCTATAAAGTTGATTTTAACGACAAGGGATGGGACCATTTCTCTGTCCCCGGCTTGTGGGAGATGAACGGCTATGGTGATCCGCTGTATATCGAAAGCGGGTATGCCTGGTGTTATCAGTTCGAGAGTGATCCGCCTTATGTGCCGGTCGAAAACAATCATGTCGGCTCATACCGTCGGGAGATCGAACTGCCTGCCGGCTGGAAGGGGAAAGAGGTTTTTGCTCATTTCGGTTCCGTCACGTCCAATATGTATCTGTGGGTAAATGGCAAATATGTCGGATATAGTGAAGACAGCAAGCTGGAAGCGGAGTTCAATCTGACTAAATACCTAAAATCGGGTAAGAACCTGATTGCTTTCCAGGTATTCCGCTGGTGTGACGGAACTTATCTGGAAGACCAGGATTTCGTACGTCTCTCCGGAGTAGCCCGCAACTGCTACCTCTATGCCCGTAATCCGAAATACATCGAAGATATACGGATCACGCCGGATCTGGATGAGCACTATAAAAACGGCACGGTCCGGGTGGATCTGAACCTGAAAGGAAGTGCCGTCGTGGACCTGAAATTGGCGGATGCCGAAGGTAATGTGATTGCCTCTGAAGAGTTGAAGGGCAGTGGTAAACTGAATGCCTCTTTTGCTATCAAAGATGCCCGGAAATGGTCTGCCGAGACACCCTATCTGTACACGTTGACCGCTACCCTGAAAGAGGGAAACCGGGTACTTGAAGTGATCCCGCAGAAAGTTGGCATCCGGAAAGTCGAATTGCGCAATAACCAGGTTTGGGTGAACGGTTCGCCGGTTTTGATCAAAGGTGTGAACCGCCATGAGATCGATCCGGACAGAGGCTATTGGGTGACACCCGAACGGATGCTTCAGGATATCCGGATTATGAAAGAAAATAATATCAATGCCGTTCGTACCTGCCACTATCCGGATGATAACCTGTGGTACGATTTATGCGACGAATACGGTCTGTATATGGTTGCCGAAGCCAATGTGGAATCGCATGGTATGGGGTACGGCGACAAGACGCTGGCCAAGAATCCGATATTCAAGAAAGCCCACTTGGAGAGAAACGAACGGAACGTGCAGCGCAACTTCAACCATCCGTCCATTATCTTCTGGTCATTGGGAAATGAAGCCGGTTTCGGTCCTAACTTTGAAGCCTGCTACCATTGGGTGAAAGCCGAAGATCCGTCACGTGCCGTACAATATGAACAGGCGGAAGAGAATGAGTTTACCGATATCTATTGCCCGATGTATATCCCGTTCGACAGTTGTCTGAAACACCTGCGCGGTAATTACGGCAAACCGCTTATCCAGTGCGAATATGCGCATGCAATGGGCAATTCGGAAGGTGGTTTCAAGGAGTACTGGGATCTGATCCGGAAGGAACCGGAATATCAGGGTGGTTTTATCTGGGATTTCGTCGACCAGTCTCCCCGTATGTTTACAAAAGAGGGCGTACAGTATTTCGGTTATGGAGGCGACTTCAATAAATACGATGCTTCGGGGCAGAACTTCCTCGATAACGGCCTGATCAATCCTGATCGCCGCCTGAATCCGCATATGGATGAGGTACGCCATATCTACCAGGATATCTGGGTAACGCCGAAGGATCTCGAAAAAGGTGAAATCTCCGTTTATAATGAATACTTCTTCCGTGATCTGGGCGCCTATTACTTAGAATGGCAGTTGCTTGCCGACGGTGTGCCGGTGCAAAACGGTATGGTTCCCAATTTGGATGTCAAGCCGCATGAGACGAAAACAATGCATCTGGATTACGATCTTTCGCGCATTTGTAAAGACAAGGAAGTCTTGTTGAATGTGGCTTTCCGTTTGAAACAGTCCGAAACGCTCCTGCCTTCCGGTTATCCGGTAGCCAAAAACCAGCTTTCGGTCCGTCCGTATAAAGCTCCGTCTATCGACAATGCGAACTTGGTGGAGAGCAATCGGCCTGTGGTCACACCGGTCATTTCGGATAATGATATCAACTATCTGATCGTGGAAGGGGATAACTACCGTGCCGAGTTTGCAAAGAAAGACGGATTCCTGACGCTGTACACGGTGAATGGCGTTCCGATGATGAAGGACGGCGGTAAGCTGACGCCAAACTTCTGGCGTGCCCCGACCGATAATGAGATGGGCGGCAATATGCAGAAACTATATGCCGTCTGGCGTAATCCGCAGATCAAACTGGATAAGATCACCCGGAAAACTGAGAACGGCCAGGCACTGGTCGAGGCGGCTTATACCATGCCCGAAGTCTCTGCCAAGCTCTATCTGACCTATCAGATCAATAATAAAGGAGCCATGAAAGTCACTCAGAAAATGGTTGCCGATGCCTCTGCCGACGTTCCGGATATGTTCCGTTTCGGTATGCGTTTGCAGATGCCGAAGTGCATGGATCAGATCTCTTATTATGGCCGTGGCCCGATCGAGAACTATCCTGACCGCAATAACTCCACCGATCTGGGAAGATACAAACAGACGGTTGCCGAACAATTCTACCCCTATATCCGTCCGCAGGAAACAGGTACGAAGAGCGATATCCGCTGGTGGAAACAGCAGACGGTAGCCGGTGACGGGCTTAAGTTCTTCTCCGCTAAACCGATTTTGATGTCTGCCATGAACTATACGGTGGAAGATCTGGACGACGGGCCGGAAAAAGGCCAACGCCATTCCGAACTTGTCCCGCAGGTAGATTATACCAACGTTCTAATCGACCTGAACCAGAAAGGTCTGGGTTGCATCACCAGTTGGGGCAAACGTGCTTTGCCGCTCGAACCATACCGCATTCATTATGGTAATTACGAGTTCTCGTTTATCATGCAACCGGTGTCCGGTGATTATGAATAATTTCCGATGGTCGTAATAATAAAGCCTCATCCTTTCTGCTCGAAGCAGGGGTAGGATGAGGTTCTTCATCTAACATTCAGAAAAATTTGAGTATTTTAGTAGTCCAGTATGGCTCTGACCTGCCGCTTTTCCTTTTTGGGACATATATCGAGGTTGCTGTTTGCCATGTTGAAAGTGACCCCCAGGTCTATCACGCTGTTGTCTTTGCACCAGTATTCTTCGTCATAGAGTAAAGTTCCCCGTTGTTTGGCAAGTATCATGTTAAATTCCCGCTGCTTAGTATGCAATAAGACTAAGCTGAGCATATCCGGCATATGCCAGTTGCATAATGTCCCTTCGGAAACAGATTCGCAATAGATCAGGGCATCGAAATAGTCGAATGTCTGTTCTTGTATCTCCATCACCGAGCCTTTATAGGGGAGTATGTCTGTTTCGATATCCTGATTGCAAATGTCAACACCCGTTTGTATAACCAGGCCACCGGCATAAATATCGCCGACCGTAGGCGTCCGGAAGGGGGGAAGATGAATCCCTTGTGCGATCTGGTAACCTTTTTCTGGATAGAAATATATGAAATGGCTTAGGGATGTCGTAAGGCGAATGGAACGGATGTGGCTGGCTTCATCCGGGATAGCGATTGAAACACCTCGATTTTGTATCTCTATGTCCGGTGTGACGAAGTGGTACTGGTGATCTTGTCCGGATGTAAATTCGAACGCCGCCTTTTGTACGGATGCCGGAAGATTGTCTGGAAATATGAAATACATAATTATCTAATTGTTCCATCTGTCCCCCAGGATGGAAAACACTCTAAGTTTGCGTAAAGCAAGAAGCTGAGGTTAATTTATATCTTTGTTGTATG
>ERZ777306.787-NODE-787-length-60202-cov-31.471362_pt1 | contig 60202 bp, 48 predicted proteins | sample MGYA00374966_ERZ777306 | MGnify/ENA primary metagenome ERZ777306 (study PRJEB29329, sample SAMN06343882) | mouse gut metagenome | isolation source: Mouse cecum | place: Austria: Vienna | collected 2014-11-15 ... | reverse complement strand
CAAAGGTAGAGACTCTTTTATAAGGGGAAAAGAGGGGATCGCGGAGACGCTTACTAATAAAATTTTGGAAATAAAAGAAAAAAGAAGTCATAAAACAGTTCGGGTAATTCAGGATTCACAGGATTCACAACTAACCGCAGAGCATCAATTAGTTACAGACAGATGTGAACCCCGTTTGCTTTTTTGAGAAAGGGGTAACAGGGCTTATTTGCAGGCCTATGTCTCATAAAATATAGCCTAAAGAGTAAAAATTATAGCCTATAGGCTATTCATCAAAAGCCTATAGGCTGTCTGCAAAAAGGTGCAAGCCTGTACCGGAAAAAGTGCCGACTTAATAGGAAAGGCCTGCCGCCCCTTCCGCACACCGTTCGCCGTCGATAGCGGCAGAGACGATTCCGCCTGCATAGCCGGCTCCTTCGCCGCAGGGGAAAAGGCCTTTCAGGGTTATATGCTGGTAGCTTTCCTTGTCGCGCAGGATGCGGACGGGCGAAGAGGTCCGGGTTTCCACACCGATCATGACGGCATCGTTGGTCAGGAATCCTTTGGAGACTTTACCGAAATAGCGGAAGCCTTCGCGCAGGCGGCTGGTGACGAACTCCGGCATCCAGAAATGCAACGGGGAGGCCAGCAAGCCGGGCGTATAAGACGATTCGGGGAGATCGAAAGAGTTCTTCTTGTTCACGAAGTCGACCATCCGTTGCGCAGGGGCGGTTTGCTTCATGCCGCCGTTCAGCCAGCAAAGTTCTTCCAGCCGTTCCTGGAAAGCCATCAACGCTAATGGAGAATCCGACTCTACCCTCTCTCCATTATTCATTATTAATTCTTCATTATTCATTAGCGAAGTATAGTCTTCCGGGCGGATCTCCACCACCATGCCGGAATTTGCCCAGCGGGAACCGCGGTTGGAGGGAGACATTCCGTTGACCACTACCTGCCGGGGACCGCTTGCCGCCGGAACGACAAAGCCGCCGGGACACATACAGAAGGAATAGACGCCCCGTCCGCCGGCTTGCATGACGAAGCTATATTCGGCTGCCGGCAGATAGTCGCCCCTGCCCTCTTTGCGATGATATTGTATCTGGTCGATCAGCATTTGCGGATGTTCCAGACGGACACCGACAGCGATGCCTTTGGCTTCGATCGGGATTTGCCGGTCGTGGAGGTAGCGATACACGTCGCGGGCGGAATGGCCTGTTGCCAGAATAACCGGACCGTGGAAACTCTCTCCCGTATTCGTCTCGACGCCTATGACTTCTCCGTTACGAATAATCAGGGCGTCCATTCGTGTCTCGAAATGGACTTCCCCGCCGCTGCGGATGATCTGTTCGCGGATATTCTCGATCACACGAGGCAGCTTGTCCGTACCGATATGCGGATGGGCATCCGCCAGGATCGAGGTACGGGCTCCGAACTGACAAAAGATATTCAGGATCTTATCGACCGAACCCCGCTTCTTGCTGCGAGTGTACAGTTTACCGTCGGAATAGGCGCCTGCTCCCCCTTCGCCGAAGCTGTAGTTGGACTCTTCGTTCACCTTATGCTCGCGGCTGATCAGGGCGATATCTTTTTTACGCTCGCGCACATTCTTACCGCGTTCGATCACGACCGGACGCAGGCCAAGTTCGATCAGGCGGAGGGCGGCAAACAATCCTCCCGGCCCCGCTCCTACGACCACGACAGGCTTCCCGCCCGACACGTCTTTATACTCCACCGACTGATATTCCGGTTCGTCCGGCGCTTCATCGATGAAAACACGCAGTCTGACATTCACATAGATGGTTCGCTGGCGCGCATCTATAGAACGTTTCAGCACCCGGACGGTGTGAATATGCGGGACGGATGTTCCCGTCTCACGGGCCACCGCCTGCTTCAACGACTGTTCGCTGGCTGCCTCTTCGGGCAATACACGGAGTTGTAATTCTTGTATCATGTTTACTTCTTTAAATTCAAATAAAAAATCAAACCGGCCTGCGCCCTGTACCCGCTCCAATCCACTTTGAAAGTCAACGGTGACTCTGCTTTTTCGATCGTATGTTCCTGTTTCACGGCATCCCATTCATAAGCCACACTCAGGTTCAACGCGACATAGCGGCACAAGCCGAACTTAATGCCGAAAGCAGGCTCCACGAAGAAATTCCTGCCTGAAAAAGTATTTTCCTTCCAATATCCGGCTTCCGGATCAGACTCGATAAACAGGCTGTTCGCCTCCTTCACCTTGTTCAGCACGACACCCGTCGAGAGCCCTACGTACGGTTCGAACGTAAAGATACTAATTTCTTCCTTAACCAAACGGAAACGGTAAAAAGCTCCGAACTTATATCCTTTATTACGCAGTTCGTAGTTGCAAGAGCCGGAATAATCCGTTACCCCCTTTTTGCCCGCCGTATTCATATAGTTGAAAAGGACGCCCACGTGATGGCGTCTCCATTCGATCCCCATACGGGTGTCCTGCGTTACATAACCGGGGAAGTTATCCGTGACCTGCGCATTGGTTACGGGAAGTTCCATCTTATTCAAAAAATCTTCCATATCGGACATTTGGTACGAGCCATGCCCGATATTATATTCGACTGTCAGCGACTGAGCCTGCCCAAGACGACCGAAGAAAAACAGCAGGGCTATAAACAACAATACCTTTTTCATCTCTTCGGGTAGTTTTCAAGGTTAAACGTATAATTTGCATTCTCATATCCCCAATTATCAACGGGAGAGAAACGCAACTCAACCCTGCCTGCTTCCTGTCCGGCAAGGGGAAACTCCGTCACGCCGTCCGTCACTTTCTCAGCCACGACTTCACCTCCGTAGACGACATCGACTGCCGAACGGTAAGGATATGTCCAAGACAGGCGTACGCAGTTCTTTGTCCTATATTCTACCTGAACCTGCGGTTTGGTCTGCTCCAAGTCAAGCGATCCGAGCGAACGGGGACGGTCGGCTTCCGCTTTGAAATAGAGATAGACCTTGTATGATCCTTTCTCACCGGCATATCGTTTATCGGCGTATGAATGAATATCAAAATCCGACCTTCTCGCAATATAGGTATAATTTAAACCCTCCTTCAGCGTAGTAAACTCAATCTGGTAATGATCGAACCCGTCACGAAACGCCTCATCCACCTCCCAAGAAAATTCAATCAGTCCCTCTTCATTCACCCGATGCAGCAAAGGAAGTTCCGTCTCGGTACGCGCATTTACCTTGAGAGGCCAACTGCGCTTTTCCACATAATGTTCAATCCCGACCTGCCCGGCAACCGTCCCGCTGTTCATACGGGCTATAATCTCGCACGACAGTTCATAAGAACCATTCGGTATCAGGTCTACATCCAACAGGAAATCACACTGTGTCCCACTGCTTTCCCAGACCATTTCACCCAAGCGGATGATCTGTTTCTCAATTTCGAATCCGGGCAACGGATAGATCTGGCAAACAGCATTACCACTGTTTTCCACCACAAAGGTTCCGTTTTCCACATCATGGATAAACGAGCCATAGAAGTCCACACTCATCGCGACCGAATCGACCTGCCGCTTTTCAAAATCCATAAAATTCTCCCCTAACTGGTACTCGCAGCTTGTCGACAGGAAGAAAATACTCACAAATAGATAAACAACACTTTTTTTCATATACATATAAACTTATCCGAACAATTGCCGGAAAGCCTCTTCCACCTTGCGTACTTGCACAATTTGCATCTTGCACTTGGACGTGTCGAAGCCTTTCAGGTTATTGTGCGGGATGATAATACGCGAGAAACCCAACTTTTCCGCTTCTAAGATGCGCTGTTCGATGCGGTTCACCGGACGGATTTCGCCCGAAAGCCCCACCTCGCCGCACATCGAGATACCCGGCTCGATCGAAATATCGAGACTGGAAGAAAGGACGGCGCTAATCACCGCCAGGTCGATTGCCGGATCGTTCACCTTCAGTCCGCCGGCAATATTCAAAAAGACATCCTTTTGGATCAGTTTGAAACCGGCACGCTTTTCGAGCACCGCGAGCAGCATGTTCATACGCCGGAGGTCGAACCCCGTCGCGCTGCGCTGGGGCGTCCCATAAACAGCAGAGCTCACCAATGCCTGCGTCTCGATCAGGAAAGGACGGATGCCCTCGATCGCCGCCGCGATCGCCACTCCGCTCAACCCTTCATGGTTCTGCGTCAACAGCAGCTCGGAAGGATTGCTGACTTCGCGAAGGCCGTTCTGGCGCATCTCGTAGATACCTAATTCTGCCGTACTTCCAAAACGGTTCTTGATGCTCCGCAAGATGCGGTACATATAATGCTGATCGCCCTCGAACTGGAGGACGGTATCGACAATATGTTCAAGTACCTTCGGCCCGGCAATGCTTCCCTCCTTATTGATATGGCCGATCAGGAGGACGGGCGTGCCGCTCTCCTTCGCATATTTCAGGATGGCCGCGCTGCACTCGCGCACCTGCGAAACACTTCCGGGAGAGGATTCGACCACCTCCGTATAAATGGTTTGTATCGAGTCGACAATCAGAAGGTCGGGCTGGACGTTCTTGGTCTGGACAAATATCTGTTCGAGGTTGGTTTCGCAAAGGATGAAGCAATCCGGGTTCTCATGCGCGATGCGGTCGGCACGGAGTTTCAACTGGCGGCTGCTCTCCTCGCCGGAGACATAAAGCGTGCGTAGCCCCTTCAACCCCAAGACAGTTTGCAGTACAAGCGTTGATTTCCCGATGCCCGGCTCGCCACCGATCAGAACCAGCGATCCTTTCACCAAGCCGCCACCGAGGACGCGGTTCAGTTCCTGGTCGCCGAGGTCGATGCGCGTCTCCTCTTCGGAAGTAATATCGCGAAGGAGGACGGGGCGCACTTTGCCGCCATCCGAAACGCCATAGAGCGCACGCTTTCCGGCGGGTTCCTTTGCCACAACCTCTTCGACATACGTGTTCCACTCCCCGCAGGAAGGACATTTCCCGATCCATTTCGGGGAATCAGCCCCACAGTTGGAGCAGACATATACTGTTTTTGTCTTAGCCATTCTCTTATTTTGTTAATTGCGCAGACGAGGCCGCTGTTTTTCATCCGAAAAGGTCGAGCGTCAACTGCTTTTTCTCAGCTTCGAGCTTCCTGAGGTGACGTTTTCCCTGCGGCGTAATGATTTCCATCTTATCGAAGCGGGTGCGGATCACCGTTTCGACCGTATAGCTGATATTGACCACTTCGCCCAGTTCGCTCATCTTCCGCTGGATCTCCAGCACACAGTCGATGCACATACCGCTCTTAAAGACGATCTTCTCATCGAACATCTCTTTCTTGAAGTCTTCGTCGCACATATAGAAGTCGATCGTCTCGCCCCCTTTGTTGTAGATGCCTTTCCAGCGGTAACGCGCGTCTTTCAGCACAGGCGAAATGATCTCTATCGTCGCCTTGTTGTCCTTGACCGGGGGCAATTCGTCGGAACGGAGAATGTAATAGTCGAACTGTTCGCGTTTGACTTCCAACGAACCCGAACGGCTACGGTTACCGGCATTCAGTTCGCGCAAGGTGAACTTCGTCACCTTCGGATAGCCGCGCACAGACTCGTAAAAATTCGATTTGCACTTGCAGACGCGGGGCGATGCGCTCAGTAATTCAACCAATTCGCGCGTGACCGTTATGCCGGGCGATTTCTTCCTGAGGTTCGTACGCAACAAGGCAATCTCACGCTGCATCTTTTCATCGTCGGCCGCCGAGCGGTCCACGACCGGTTGCCCGCCGACCAGAAGGGACGGGCGTGTCCACACCTGCATAAACAGATTGAGGAGGACAGAGATCAGGCGGCTGTTCTCACCTGCCACCGACCAGATTTCGCGAAATCCTTCCTGCTGTGCAAAAGACTCGCAATAAACAGTCATTTTGATGTCCAGCATATCTGCCAGCGTCCGGATCAACGAAAGAACCTCCTTTTCCGAACGGTGTTTGATCATGGCATCCATGTAGTTGGACTTATCATTGAAATAGTATCGCAGTTCGAGTTTGTTATCAAACTTTATCATGGCTCACTCTGTTTTCGGTTTTCGATCGAAGAACGGGTTTTTCGAGGATGCGCTCACCGGGATCGCCATCACGCATTTGCAGTCGCCCAACATCCCCAGACGTTGTGCAGCCAGGCCGGCACTGAACATCACGCGCGTGTCTAAGCGCAAATCCGACGCCGTGGCGCAAGCCGAGCCGATCGCAATGCCCAAATCCACCGAATTGATCGCACAGGGAACGGCTTCCGGTTTCTCCACGCAGGTCGGGAATCCGCAATGCCCGCAATTCAATCCCTGCACCTGCTGGCGGGTACCTGCAATCAAGATGGCTTCGGCCTGGAGGATATTGTCGGCATCGCGCAAAAAGAATTTCAAACCGGTTTCGCCGGACATGACGACAAGCTCTTCCGAGAGGCGTTTAATATCCTCGTCCGTCACCATCGCCACTTCGATAATATCGATGCCTTTCCCCTTCGGGGCTGTCCGGGCGGCTGTCATCATCTGACGAACAGCCTGTAACACATGCTCGTGTCGTATTTCTCTTTCGTTCTGTATCATTTTAATATTGGTTTAGCACGAACAAAGATAATAATTACTCGTTTTATAGCTCAAGATTTGTCATCTTTTCTGTAATATCGAAAGGATAACCAGGGTATTCGTAAATACTGAACCGGGGTTCGGTCACGCCTTCGGAATAATTCCAGATACTGATATACTCCCGCACATCCTCGCCCATATCCTGTAGCTGGCGCAGGTAGGCAGCGACGGACTTGTTCTCGGCGATGTAGACCTCTCCCATCCGGTCGATAATCGGACTGTGGCGGCGTCCGGCGTCGTGGTCGAATTTCAGGATGCGCTTTCCTTCGGCCGTCAAGCCAATTGTCCGGAAGGTCATGCTTTTCCCGATAGCCGGCAGGTTCAGCACGCTGCGGTCGGTGGCGGCAAAAAGGAGACGGTTTTCTTTCAGGAAACCGGACAGCTTCTTCCCTAAAGGCCGCTCATAGCGAATCAGCCGGTACAGTTCCTTCTGCTTCTCCTTGGGGATAAGGCCGAAGATTTTCTCCTCCTGCTGTTCCTGCAAAGAGCGGCTGTTAGGGGTGAACACGGCGTAGTTCTCATGGAAGCCCTTGACCGAGAATGTATAATAGCACACCACTCCCATCGCATTCAGCGTCTGGCGAAGTTTTGCCGTGTGCCCGCGCCGGGAAGCGGCAACGGTATAGACCAACTGGTTAGTAATGATCCATCCGGCGGATAGGATCGCCTCGATCGCCTTTTTCGCTTCCGGTGTGACCTCTAAGGGGGACTGGAAATGCGTCTGGATGATAAACTGCGTGACGCCGACGCGCGAAGCTTTGTCTTTGAAATCCCTCAAGATGCCGACCAGCTCGTCCGTGATCCTGAGAGGCAGGTAAGCAAGCAGGCGCGAACCCAGGCGGACCCGTTGCAGTTCGGCATACTTCTCGCCTTCGGGACGGCTCTCGTTGGCTTTCCGTTTCCGCACCGCCATCTTGTAGACGGCGTCGAGTATGTTGCGGAGCGTCGCGTTCTGGCTCATCAACGCGTCGCCTCCGGTGATCAGGATATCCCTGAGCTGGGCATCTTCTTCAAAATAGCGCATCAACCGGCGCAGTTTCTTGTCCCATGTCTCCTTCGGTTTCAGGGATTCGAAATCAAAATTCAGGCGCTCGCTCTGGAAATCGTACATCCGCTGGCAGGAAGCGCACAGGCCGCCACAGGCACGCCCCATCGAATCGGGAATCAGGATTGCCACCTCCGGATAACGGCGGTGTATGTTGTGCCCTTCCGGCAGCAACCACCCGGCGGCATTCGGCTGTCCGGCCACGACAATGTCTTCTTTCTCCCACGCCTTGATCTGCCCGTATGTATCGACCAGTTCTTCGGAATAGAGGATATAGGAACGGATCGTCGCATCGTCAAACCCGCTTGTATTCGTATTCAGCAGGGAAAGATAGTAAGGGGTCACAAAGAACGGCATGCCTTTCTTGCGGGCACGCGCCAACAGTTCCATCGTTTCTGCCGAAAGGGAACCGCCGAGGAAATAGTTCAGTTCCGTCGGGCTTTTGAAAGCCATTGCAAGATGGAAACGGCCGGTATTCCACCATTCCTGCACTTTGGTGTATTTCTCTTCATAACTCATCCCCTCCGTAAACTGAAACCGGGAGGTCGGGGCATGGCGCCGTTCGATCTTGCGTATCAGTCCGGCCATGATCCGCTCCTTGTTGGAACGGCGGATCGCCATCACCTCTTCGTCCAATCCGGTCGGCCAGCGGTTCATCTGCCTTTTGACGAGCGAGCGGTCCGGTACGATCTCCTGCGGGTTCTCCAGCAATTCGAACTGCCGGTACAGGTCGATAAAGAAATCCGGCGAAACATCTTCCCCCGGCTTTCCGGTCAGGAATTGCCAGAGGTAGGTAATCGTCCGTACCGGTATCTCTTCGCCCGTCGAAAGTTCGGCGACTGTCGTATCGTCGTGTTCGACCAACAGAAGAATACGCTTCGCCACGGCATTACCCATATTGCTCCCGCCAACCGTCCTGTCGATGCGGAAAGAAACGAAAGAGCGCAAGGCTTCTTTAAAAAGCGCTGCGCTCTCACTCTCTTCCGCCATCGTTACCAGTTGGGGAAAATCTTTTTTAAATACTTTAGTCAATTGCGGAATGTCGTACGATAGTAATCTTCTTTTGATCATAAGCAAATACTGTTTTAGGAGGGGTTATAGAATGTAATTTTGAAATCATTTGTCTACAAATATAACATTTTTTTCCTGCTATCAAAAGTATGTTACTTATAAAACATCTTAAACGCCTTGCAAATCGCAACAAAATGGCAAAAGCGATACGTATTACGTATTAAATGTTAAATCAGACAAGAACCTCCCTTCTGAAAGGGATATACATATTTCTCTATTATTCAACACCTTGTACTATTGCGAGTTTCTTAGAAAATATTACCCGCAAGGGTAATTTAAAATAAATGGGGTAGAAAATCAAATTTCATGTGCTACTGTTTCGATTTAGACTAACGGGTATTTGAGAAAAACAATAAGCCAGAATAGATTTATATGGAATCCTTCACAAAAAAAGCTCCAACGATTTATTATCGTTGGAGCTTTTTGCGGAGAGGGCGGGATTCGAACCCGCGAAACCCTTTAGGGGTTTACACGCTTTCCAGGCGTGCCTCTTCAACCACTCGAGCACCTCTCCTTTTTCGGTTGAAATCATGTAGATCCGGAAGCAACCAGCCTCCATAAAACATAAAAAGCAGCTTTTTGCTGCTTTCAGCGGAGAAAGAGGGATTCGAACCCCCGGAACCTCTCAGTTCAACGGTTTTCAAGACCGCCGCAATCGACCACTCTGCCATCTCTCCTTGTCTTTAAGACGGGTGCAAAAGTAGGTGGTTTATTTGAATTATGCAAGCATTTTGTTTCATTTCTTTTCACTTTTTTCGCACTCCATCTATCTATTCCTGATTTTCAGACACATAATAATATCCGCCAACACACAAGAACAGTCGTTCGATTTCCATATTAAAAAAATCCGGTTCCTATGCCAGGCACGGGAACCGGATACAAATATGTATAGAGAAATTAAAACACTCTTATTTTAAGAAACAGGCTATCTGTTTATTTCGTTTGCAAGCTGTTTGAGTGCAAGGCAATATGAACCTTCTCCTGCTCAATGCGGATCGATCCGGCAGCAAGAATCATAGTTACGGCCAAACCGATACAGGCCACTATAGCGATTACTTCCGTGCTTTTGCGGGAAAGATATTCCCCTATGTCCTTTTTCATGCGTATTACTTTTTTAATGAATAATCTGCTGATTTGAAATGTGTGATTCAAAATTAAGAAGAAAGAAAAGGCAAAAGGAGATAATGAATAAATAAGTGGATGCTAAAAATACATAAATTCTTATTTTACAACAAGATATAAATAATTCATATTGCTAAAAAAGTGGATCGGATATAAAAGGATTAATGAATTTCACGGATCATATTCTCAAAATCATCCCGGGAAACGCAGGCTTTGTTCTTCACTTTTGCCCTGTAATTGTAGATGGTGTTCACTGAATAGCGAAGGAATTCTGCAATCTGGGAACTGTCGTTTATACCCAAACGGATCAAAGCAAAAATACGAAGCTCGGTATTCAACAATTCATCCCTTTTCAATACTACCTGCTCGTCTTCTTGCAGAAGCGAATTAAATTGTACCACGAAATTCGGAAACAGATGGAGAAATGCGGTATCAAAATTCTTATAAAGCGCATCCAGTTCGACCTCCAGTCCTTTCGACGAACGGGTAATTTTAACCAGTTCCTCGATCTGTCCGGAAGAAATCTTCTTGTGGACCATACGGCGGTAACCGTCCAGTTTATCGATATAAGAAGAACACAAGCTCATAAAACGCCCGATATATTCTTCTTTGATCTGGTTGGACTCGGATAGTTCGAGGTTGGCAGACTGCAAACGTTGGTTCACCTGATGCAACTCGCCGTTGAGCACCTTCAACTGTTCGTTTGTCTCCTGCAAGTGGTTGCGGGCTTCCGCCAAGCGCTTCATCTGCCGGTATATATAGACGATGGCTGAGATCAATAATAAGGTAAGCACACTGATCAGAGACAGATACGTGACCAACATCCGGTTCTTTCCTTCGATCGTCGCCTGATAGTTTTTATCGATCAGCGAAAGGATATCCGCACTCTGCCAGCTTCTCGAACGGGCACGGAAACGGTTTGTCTCATCCCATGAAAAACGGATATAATGATAGGCACGCTCGATATCGCCATCTTTAAGCAGCAAATCGGCCAGCATCCACAGGGAAGCATGGTCCGTGATAGCAGACTGTATATCCGACAAGGAGGACAGGGCCAAATAATACTTTTCTTTTTCCCGGTCTTCTTTCTGGCGATAAATCATCGCCCGCTGATAAGAAGCAAGCGCGTACTCCGGAGTGCCGAACGGGATCTTAGCCAATCGCGCATCGTTGATCCGGAGGGCTTCATCCACATCTCCGTCTGCACGTAAGGCCAGTTCCTGCAGCTCGATCCGCCTGTCGGCATCAACCGGCAGCATCATTATTAAAGAATCCCGGTAGACAAGGGACCTGTCTTTATAACGGCTTATGCTTTGCGGATCACGGGAATTACCGGATATTTCACGGTAGACCTGTTCTTTGCAGGCGTAATAATCACGGATAAGAGAAACGGGCAAGTCTTCCCGGCCGACTTCTCCCAGCACATCGACAGCTTCCTGGTACATACCGGTTGCAGCATGCAGGGAAGCCAGCAGCAACTTACTTTTATATTCCCGCTCCTGGTCATGTAGCTTATGGGCAATCTGGATATTTTTTGTCAGATAGAGGACTGCCGAATCGCACATATAGGATTTATATTCCCGGTAAATGCTATCGTTCAGCTGGTAGCAGGCTATAGAGTTCGGGGGTGTTTTGGCAACCTTCTCTTTCAGTTCACGAATCCGGGCTTCTCTCCTGTTTTTATAAATTTCATGCCGGAGAATCGTTTGATCGAGGTTGATTAATAAAGAATCGAGGTTAGCTTCCGCAAAAGCCATATTTGCGGCAAAAAACAAAAACAAAATTATCCTGTACCTCTTTCCCATTTCTACTCCGGCTTATTTCCGGCAGACAAATGTAAAACAAAAAAGCTTTTCCCCGGCCATTTGCCCGCAGGAAAAGCTCTTAAATACATAAAAAACAATCTAATATTATGGGGTAGTATGAGCCTGTTTCTTCTTCGATAAGAAATTGTGCGCCATCATCGGGAAAAGTTCCAGAAGTAAGACTTCTTTCTCGTTTTCGGCCAATTGGACACCGTTTTCTTCTATAACAGGATTCTCCTGCATTTCATAATCGGAAGGATCATAGGGTACTTCATCCCGCGAACCCGTAATCTTCAAGCGGAATTCCGGATCGACCGGGACAGGCGTCTTTCCATATTCTCCTTTGACTAAGGCGATAAACTGGTTGGACGGATTACTGTACATCGGACGTCCTTTCAAGTGATCCAACGCACATGACACGGCTTGAGCCCCGATGATCTGGCTCGTCGGCGTAACTAAGGGCGGCAGGCCTGCATCCATACGCACCTGGGGGATCAGCGACATCGCCTTCTCCAACAAGTCCAACTGCCCCAATTGTTTCAACTGGGCCACCATATTCGTATACATGCCTCCCGGTATCTGGGCTTTCTTCACCAGTTCATTCGGTTCGGGGAAACCAAAATATTCTTCTATGGCATGACAGAAGATAAGCAAATCTTCCTCTTTATCTTTACGGGCCGCGTCGATCGCATCGTTAAAGAAACGGTCGATCTCGGTGGGTATTCTGTCTGTCAACGGATTAAACGGTTTAGGCAATTGTTTTGCCATATCGAAAGCGGATAAATCCTTGCGGATATCCAACAAATGAGCATTAATCTTTGCAATTGCCTCCATATTGATATCCAGCTCGATACCCATTTTCTTGCAGAACACGTACACCAGTTCGATTGCCGGAGCAGCCGTTCCACCGGCGAAATACCAAATATTGGTATCGACGATATCCACTCCGTTGACAATAGCAGCCAAAACCGAGGCCAGACCATATCCGGGCGTACAATGGGTATGAAAATCTACCGGAACTTTGAGGTGCTTTTTAAACAAACGCACCATTTCGGCACTTCTTCCCGGCGGGATCAGACCGCTCATATCTTTAATCGTGATCATATCGGCTCCCAAAGCCTCCATTTGAAGCGCTTTGTCTAAGAAATATTCATTTGTAAAAACAGGCTTATGCAACGAATGTCCATGCAAAGCCGCTACAATTCTTTCTACGGCCGAATGATACGGATCGATCGTGTAGCAAACGGCACAATCGGCTATTCCTCCGAAGCGTTTTACATATTTGACTGTCGATTTTATATTCTCCACATCATTCAGCGCATCAAATATGCGCATGATATCCAATCCGGATTCTATGGAATTGCGGCAGAAGCCTTTAATAATCTTATCGGGATAAGGATTGTAGCCAAACAGGTTACGTCCGCGTGAAAGGGCGGCCAACTTGGAAGCATTCCCAATGGCTGCTTTTATCTTTTCCAATCGTTCCCAGGGATCTTCTCCCAGATATCGCATGATAGAATCCGGCACGGCACCACCCCATATTTCCATCGCGTAAAAACCGGCTTCTCTATAAAAAGGAAGCACTCTGTCTATCTGTTTTTGTGACATTCGCGTTGCAAAAGCAGATTGCTGACCATCCCGGAGAGTCAGATCCCGAATCAATAATTTTCGTATCATACCTAATAAATTGTTTAGACCGTTTCAGACTTAAATCTATCTTTATAACAAAAATTAAACTGTTTTGATTAGAATTACCTGGTTAAGAATAGCAAATGTTTATAAAAACGGGCTTTTCCGCTTATCATTTTGACATTTAGGGCAACCGTACCAAATCCAGCAGTAACAATTCTTTATTTCTATGGAGAGAAAAACCCGTTTTTGTCCCGAATAATTCTTTCTTAAGTGCCTGCTAATTCTGTAATCGGTGTCAGTGATTTTATAATCAGTGGTTGTGATTATATAATTGCTGGCACTGATTTTATAATCACTGGCACTGATTACAGAATTGATAGGCACTCCGATGTTTTTTATGCCTATGTAGATAAGTTTTCTTGTAGCAGGGATAGATTATTCCTTATATTATGTAGTCCATAAGATCGTATCGCTTAAAAATGAATTTGGTGCGGTCGCCCTGTTTCGACATTCCATATCGCATTGAAATAATAAAATAAGAACTATCTTTGGGGATTCATAATATAAACACGAAAGACGAATGACAACCTCAGATACATCCGACATATTCCGAAAAGCAGCAGAAACAGATATCGAGCGGATCTGGCAAATTATCGGGCAGGCAAAAGCCCAAATGCAACGCCTTGGAAGTCAGCAATGGGACGAGAACTATCCGGCTATCGAACATATCCGGCAAGACATACAGGACGGCAACGGATACGTCATCTGCCGGGAAGGCCGGGTTATTGCATACGGAGTTATTTCATTCGACGGCGAACCTGTTTATAAAGCTATAGAGGGCAAATGGTCGAACGACCTTCCTTATGTCATCGTTCACCGGCTTGCCATTGCCGATGAGATGAAACGGCAGGGCATGGCAAAACAATTTATGTTGCAAGCCGAAGAGGTGAGCCGCCAAAAAGGTATCTACAGTTTCCGTGTAGATACAAAATATGACAATGCTTATATGCTTCGCCTGATCGACACGCTGGGTTTCCGATATTGCGGTGAAGTATATTACCGCAATAACAGCGCAAGAAAAGCATTCGAAAAGACGATTCGTCCCCACTCCCATCCGATCGGTATTTCCGGCTATACAATCAGGGAAGCGACTTTCGAGGATGCAGCTCCGATCTTTGAAGCGATCGACAAGAACCGGGAAGACCTGCGCATCTGGCTGCCTTTTGTAGACGAGCTCAAAAGTGTTGCGGGCGAAGAGGGATTCCTACTGTCCGTACTGGCAGTTCCTTACAAGCAACGCGATCCGGTATATATTTTGGAACAAGGGACAAATATCTGCGGGCTGGCAGGCTTCCATTTTTCCGATGCCCCCAACCACCGCACGGAAATAGGTTACTGGCTGCTTCCTGCCTACCGGGGAAAAGGGATTGTCACACAAGCAGTCCGTTATCTCTGCCAATGGGCTGTCCGTGAACGTAACATAAACCGCATTCAAATCCGGTGTGCCGTCGGCAACATCCCGAGCAATGCCATCCCAAAACGTTTGGGATTCACATTAGAGGGAACGGAGCGGGATGGTGAATTGTTGATATCAGGTAAATATGTAGATATTAATGTATATAGTATATTAAAAAAAGAAATAGAATTGTGGAACAGGAAATCCAATTAAACGAACACAACAAACAGGAATATCCTCCTATGCATACGGCAGAACATATTTTGAATCAGACAATGGTTCGTATGTTCGGTTGCCCACGATCGAAGAATGCTCATATAGAAAGGAAAAAGAGTAAATGTGACTACGAGTTACCGGAAGAACCGACGGCCGAAATGATGGCCGAGGTGGAACGCCGGATTAATGAAGTGATCGACCGGCATCTGCCGGTTACAATCGAATTTGTGCCGAAAGCGGAAGCCGGGAAGATCGTCGATCTCAGCAAGTTGCCGGAAGACGCAAGCGAAACGCTGCGCGTTGTCCGCATCGGAGATTACGACGCTTGTGCCTGTATCGGAGCGCATGTCAACAACACGTCTGAAATCGGACATTTCAAAATGCTGACATACGATTATACCGACGGCCGGCTACGCTTGCGTTTCAAATTAACAGAATGATAAATAATGCGCCACTGTGAATAATGTGCCAATATGCCAATAAACAGGAAACTCCCATTCATTGGCACATCGGCATATTAACACATTGGCACATTATTCACCTTGACCGTACCTCTTTCCTCATAAACGAGACATACGACAAAGCAAAACATACAACTGTTGCTGCAATCAATCCTGTCAGTTGCGGCCAGACAACCAAAAGGCTCTGGCCTAAAGGCAACGGGCTTGGAATCGCACCATGCACCTGCTCCATTGTCAGCGGACCCAGACTCCGCACGGAGGGCATTAACAATGTCATCGTCGCCTCATTAAACAACTCGCTCGGTGCAAAGCGGAGTAAATTCAGCATAAACCGTTGGTAAGCGATCACCTGATAGTCAGAAGCCCAAGCCGAAGGGCTCAACGCTTTTCCTACCAAGTTGATAATCATATTATAGAATACGCTGAAAAACAGCCAGATCGCCACACAAGCCAATGCCGAAGTTGCCGCCTGTTTGAAACGGATCGAAAAGAATATCGACAGGTTCAACCAGAACGCCACATAAAAGAGGCTTACGACCAGGAAGAAGATGACACGCATAAACTCCTCTGCCGTAGGCGGAATCCCGATCGCAATCAATCCGAATCCCATAACTAAGAATCCCAGCATGAACAACATGATGCCGATTACAGTCAGAGCCGCCACAAACTTCGCATTAATCAGATAATCCCGGTGGATCGGCTGAGACAAGATGCGGCTCAGCGTTCCTTTGTTTTGCTCTGAATTAATAGCATCGAAACCCAGTGAAATCCCCAACAAAGGTCCCAGAAAACTGATAAATACGGCAAAAGAAGGCAGCGTCCCATCCGATACCGTAAACAGTTTCAGGAAAAGGAAAGCTCCGTCCGGATCATTCGGCTTTATCGCTTCGCGGATATTTGTCAGGGCCGTATACAACGAACCCATACAAGTCAACGCAATGATAACGATCAGGATAATAAAACGCCAACTTCTTACATAATCGGAAATTTCCTTATTGACAATAACCCAGAAAGGATGATTCGTATTACTCATGGCTGCGTCCTCCCCCGAAATATTGATTATAGATATCGTCAAGTCCATGCTCGGTCTTATGTAAATCGGTCAGTTCGACCTCCGCCAGCAGCTTCCCCCCACCAAACAATCCTACCCGGTCGCAAACTTGCTGGACCTGGTTCAGATGATGGGAAGAAAACAAGACGGTCAACCCTTCTTCCCGGCTCAGTTGCCGGATCAACCCCATAAACTCCTGCACACCGGCCGGATCTATTCCGGAAGTCGGCTCGTCCAGAATGACAACTTCAGGGCTTTTGATCAACACATCGGCCAATCCGAGACGTTGACGCATTCCTTTGGAATATTTGCCAGCCTTTTTATCCGCCTCCTTCGATAGTCCTACCCGATCAAGCAATTGTTCCGCTTTCGTACGCGCCTCTTTTTTCCGAATACCATTCAAGGCAGCTGTATAAATAAGGTTCTCGATCCCCGTCATGTCCTCATAAAAGCCTACATCCTCGGGCAGATACCCGACTTTACGTTTCACATCTATCGGATGAGTGGTGGAATCGACGCCACATACTTTTACGGAGCCGTCTGTCGGCTCGGTCAGGCCCAGCATCATCAGTATGGTCGTAGACTTCCCCGCCCCGTTCGGCCCCAGCAACCCGAATATTTCACCTTTACGGATCTGCAGGTTCAGATCATTCACGGCAGTAAAGTTTCCATACTTTTTCGTCAAACCGGTAAGTTCGATCACATACTGGCACATGGCTTACCTCCTTCCATATTTACGGAACAGATAAAACACACCGCCCAGCACGAGCACAATAATTAAAATTCCCAACCAACCGTAAATCATAGGAGTATGAACAGATATGCGGAACTCCGCAGTCGTATTGACTTCCGGCGTTTTAGCCGTCATCTTCGTCACATAATCGCCCGGCAGAGCCTTTCCGGATGCTTTTATCGTCGCAGTAACATTCGTCGTGCTGCCTGCCGTCAGTTTCTCTATTTTGGAAGGTTCGAAGGTTACTTCCCAGTCAACCGGCTTAGTGGCTGTCAATTGGACATCCTTCAGTTCGGCAGATCCATTGTTGCGTACTACCAGATCAATACGTTTCATATCTCCTGCCGTAATTTCAGCGCTCAATAATCCCCGCGGAGTCGTCAGTTCGATATCATAAGAGCCGGTGACTACCACCTCCAGCTCGATATCGGCCGAAGTCGAACTGGTGGTCGCATGGACCGGAATCTTATAAGTGCCCGCCTGCACATTTGCCGCCGGATTGATGTCGATACTGATATTCTCCGTTGCATTGGCTTCCACCTGTGCGGAAGTAGCCTGCTTGCCGGCAACCCGGAAAGTGACGTTCCATCCCCTCGGAGCGTCCGCCATCAGTGCATAAAGTTGCTGGTCGGCCGTCTGGTTCTTCAATGTAGCATTAAAGTTGAAAGTCGATTTCGAATTGCCCTGCATATTGGGCTGCTTCGTCATAAATTCAGTCTGATAAGTTCCTTGTTCGGACACAGTTACAGTCAATGGTAGCTCCGCCACACCTGGGGCAGTCAGTGTAAAATGGTACGTTCCCTTATTAACCTTAAACGGAACATCCACTTTAAAAGAAAAATTCTTCTTCTCACCCGGCAGAACGGATATCTGGTCAACCGTCCAACCTCCGGCTTTCATCTCATATTTCCATCCCCGTGGCATTCCTGAGACGGAGATAGAAGCATTCTTCACTTCGTCACAATTATTAATGACATCAACACTGTAATTGATAGACTCTCCCGGCGGAACCGCAATCTTTGTGTAGGGAGTGTACAACATCACACATTCACCGGCGCCATATGCGCGTGTACTCATCGGAAATAATACAAGTACGAGTACAAGTAGTAGATTAAGATGATTTGTTCGCATTGTCATAAAAAATTTTAGTACAAAATTGTTTATCAATAGCTGGCGACAAATATAAAAGTCTTATTTATTACCGTCTATTAAAAGAATTAAAAAAAATTTATCACAATAACCCCTGCTTTCCGATTCCCTATACATATAATAGAAAAACGCAACCGGAAACTACCTTTTTCAAAACACATATGTTTCGCATTCAAAGCATATATGTTTTAAACGCAAAGCATACATGTTTTGATCGAAGAGTATGGAAGTTTTTCATTTAAGCCAATAATTATAGAATATGAAACAATGAAATAAAATATTTTTGTGTAAGTTTGCGTCCGCTAAGCGTGATATTTTAATACAGAACTTAAATATAAGAGTTATGCAATCAATTGACAATTTCAATTTTGCCGGCAAAAAGGCATTTGTAAGAGTTGACTTCAACGTTCCTCTGGACGAAAACTTCAACATCACAGACGACACTCGTATCCGTGCCGCCCTTCCTACTCTGAAAAAGATTTTGGCAGACGGTGGTAGTGTAATCATCGGTTCTCACCTGGGACGTCCGAAAGGCGTTACTGACAAATATTCACTGAAACACATCCTGAAACACGTTTCCGAACTGTTGGGTGTCGATGTTCAGTTTGCTAACGACTGTATCGGTGAAGAAGCCGGCGCTAAAGCTGCCGCTCTGCAACCGGGCGAAGCATTGCTCCTTGAAAACCTTCGTTTCTATGCAGAAGAAGAAGGCAAACCAAGAGGTTTGGCAGAAGATGCAACAGACGAAGAAAAGAAAGCGGCCAAGAAAGCCGTTAAAGAAAGCCAGAAAGAATTTACAAAGAGATTGGCATCTTATGCTGACTGCTATGTAAACGACGCATTCGGTACAGCTCACCGTGCTCACGCTTCTACGGCATTGATCGCCGATTACTTCGATGCTGACCACAAGATGTTCGGCTACCTGATGGAAAAAGAAGTAAAAGCTGTCGAAAAGGTATTGAACGACATCGCCCGTCCGTTTACTGCAATCATGGGCGGTTCCAAAGTTTCTTCGAAGATCGAAATCATCGAAAACCTCTTGAACAAGGTAGATAACCTGATCATCACCGGCGGTATGACTTATACTTTCACAAAGGCCATGGGTGGCAAGATCGGTAAATCGATCTGCGAAGACGACAAGTTGGATCTGGCTCTCGACCTTATGAAAAAAGCAAAAGAAAAAGGTGTAAACCTGGTATTGGCTGTCGATGCTAAGATTGCTGACGATTTCAGCAACGATGCCAAGACTGCTTATGCGGATGTAAACGAAATTCCTGACGGATGGGAAGGCCTTGACATCGGTCCGAAGACAATCGCTCTTTATGCTGATGTTATCAAGAACTCCAAGACGATCCTGTGGAACGGTCCTACTGGCGTATTCGAATTCGAAAACTTTACAGACGGTTCCCGCGCAGTAGGCGAAGCTATCGTTGAAGCAACTAAAAACGGCGCCTTCTCATTAGTAGGTGGTGGTGACTCTGTTGCTTGTGTCAACAAGTTCGGTCTGGCAAGCGGCGTCTCTTACGTTTCTACAGGTGGTGGTGCTCTGCTGGAAGCTATCGAAGGCAAAGTTCTTCCGGGTATCGCTGCTATTAAGGGCGAAGCATACAAATAAGAAAATTTCTTATCCATAAATAAAAGGCTGCTTCTTTCGAGGAGTGGCCTTTTTTGCAAATATTTTTGTACCTTTGCACGTCATATTTGGAATCAATAGAAAAAACATATAGAATTATAAGGAAATGGCAAAAGAGCTGAAAGAACTGACTCCGAGAAGTGTGAACTACTCGCAGTGGTACCAGGATCTGGTAATCAAAGCGGATCTGGCAGAGAATTCTGCAGTGCGCGGCTGTATGGTGATCAAGCCTTACGGATATGCAATTTGGGAAAAGATGCAACGTATCCTCGATGATATGTTCAAGGAAACAGGCCACGTAAACGCTTACTTTCCCTTGCTGATCCCGAAATCATTCCTAAGCAAGGAAGCCGAACATGTGGAAGGCTTCGCCAAAGAATGCGCCGTTGTAACACATTATCGTCTGAAAACAAACCACGACGGTACAGGTGTCGTAGTCGATCCGGCCGCCAAACTGGAAGAAGAACTGATTATCCGTCCGACATCCGAGACAATCATCTGGAACACTTACCGCAACTGGATCCAGTCTTACCGCGACCTGCCTATCCTTTGCAACCAATGGGCAAACGTAATGCGCTGGGAAATGCGTACCCGCCTCTTCCTCCGTACCGCAGAATTCCTGTGGCAAGAAGGACATACCGCTCACGCAACCCGCGAAGAAGCCGAAATCGAAGCAAAGAAGATGCAGGGTGTATATGCTGACTTTGCCGAAAACTATATGGCGATGCCGGTTATCAAAGGTGTCAAGTCTGCAAGCGAACGTTTCGCCGGAGCTTTGGATACCTATACGATCGAAGCGATGATGCAAGACGGAAAAGCACTGCAAGCCGGTACGTCTCACTTCTTAGGACAAAACTTCGGCAAGGCATTCGACGTTACTTTTATCGACAAGAACGGAAAGAGCGACTATGCCTGGGCTACTTCATGGGGAGTTTCAACCCGTCTGATCGGAGCCTTGATCATGTCCCATTCCGACGATAACGGCCTGGTATTGCCTCCACACCTCGCTCCTATCCAAGTGGTAATCATTCCGATCTACCGCAGCGAAGAACAGTTGGCGCAGATCAGCGAAAAGGTAAGCGGTATCGTTGCCAAGTTGAAAGCATTGGGTATTTCAGTCAAATATGATGACGCCGACAACAAGAAGCCGGGATGGAAGTTTGCAGAATACGAACTGAAAGGCGTTCCCGTACGTCTGGCTATGGGCGGACGTGACCTGGAAAACAACACGATCGAAGTCATGCGCCGCGATACACTGGAAAAAGAAACCGTGACTTGCGACAACATCGAAACATATGTTCAGAACCTGTTGGAAGAAATACAGAAAAACATCTTCCAGAAAGCATTCGACCACCGGGCTGAGAAAACAATCGAAGTAGACACCTACGACGAGTTCAAGCAACGGCTTGACGAAGGCTATTTCATTATGGCTCACTGGGACGGCACTCCCGAAACGGAAGAACAGATCAAGAACGAAACAAAAGCTACGATCCGTTGCATTCCTTTGGATAGCGATAAGACACCGGGCACATGCATCGTTACCGGTAAACCTTCCGCACAGCGCGTATTATTTGCACGCGCTTACTAAACCGTCCGATACATACGGAAGAAAATAAAGTTCCATAAGCATGAAACTCTTGTTCCATGCTTATGGAATTTTTGTTTCATGCCTATGGAACTTTTGTTTCACGCCTATGGAATTTTTATTTACCTTTGGGGAAACTAATCGAAGACCAGTTATGGATTTAATTCTTCCTACCAATCAAAATACTTCAGCTCCCGTTACCCTCGACACGAAAGTGCTGGTAGTAATCGGGGCTAACGGAGCCGGTAAAAGCTCCTTCGGCAGAAATTTGCACCAGCGCTACACCGGACAAAGCGTATGGATATCCGGAATGCATTCCCTCTTTCTTAGCAGCGAAGAAAACAAGGCACCTGCGAACGGCAACGAGCTGGCACGGCTTCAATCCATGATTGCGGAACGGCTTTTCATGCCGCGTATGTCAGAATACGAAAAACTGATCCTGCACCTCCAAACCGAAGAATTCGAAGCAGCCGTCCAGTATAAGGAAGAAAGTAAGCTAACGCCCGATTTATTGCCGCCAGTCACCAAGATAGACCGCATCCAGACAATTTGGGAAAAGATGTTCCCACATAACCGCCTGGTCCGCAAATCCGGATTTATAGAACTGGCCTCCACCAGTATCGACGGAGATTCCTACACGGCCGGCCGGATGAGCGACGGCGAAAAACTGGTGTTTTATCTGATCGGCGCCGTACTCTGTGCCCGGGAAAACGCACTATTAATCATTGAGGAGCCGGAAATCCTGCTCCACGACTCCATCAAAAATCCTTTGTGGGACGAAATAGAAGCCATGCGACCGGATTGCACGTATGTATATCTGACGCACGACATCGACTTTGCCGCCTCCCGCGACAACAGCAAACGCCTTTGGATTCGCTCTTACAATGCAGATGCCCGGATATGGGACTACGAACTGATCGAAAGCAACGACAGCTTCCCTGAAGAAGTCTATATGGAAATATTAGGCAGCCGCAAACCGATCCTGTTTATCGAAGGAACCGACTCCAACAGCATAGACAGCCGCCTCTACCCGCTTATCTTCCCCGACTACAAAGTAAAACCGATGGGAGGTTGCCAGAAAGTGATCGAAACGACAAAGGCATTCGGCCAATTGAAAGATTTCCATACCCTGGATTCGAAAGGAATCGTAGACCGTGACCGCCGCACGGAAGGAGAAATAGCTTACCTGCGCGAGCAGCATATCTACGTGCCCAACGTTGCCGAAGTGGAAAACCTGCTGATGCTGGAACCGGTTATCAAAACCGTTGCCGCCCGCCTGATGAAAGATCCCGAACAGGTCTTCAATCAGGTCAAAGAAAACGTTATCAAGCTTTTCCTGAAAGACCTTGAAAGCCAGGTTCTGCTCCATGCCCGCCACCGCGTGCAGAAAAAGTTGGAGACAGCCTTGAATCGGAAGATGAGTACGGTAGACGAACTGACCGAACATGTGGAAAGCATCCGTGAAACCGTCCATGTAGACGAAATATACAGAGGAATCAAAGAGAAATTCATCCTGTTTGCCGAAACCGGAGATTACAAAAATATTCTTCGCGTCTACAACCAGAAAGGAATGTTGCCGCAGTCCCAACTCTGCAAATACTGCGGCATCAGTAATAAAGAAAGTTACTTAAACCTCATCCTCTCTATTCTGAAAGAAAATAAAGAAGATGCAAATATCATCCGGACTTCCATCAAAGAATGTTTAGGAACATAAAAAAAATTCTCGAAATGAACAAAAAGTCCGTAAAAAGTCGTTCTTTTGCATTTTAATAAAAATGAATAGAATGGGGCGAAAGCTCCTTACCGATTTAAACTATGCGCACACCTACTCTTCAATATCTTTATCTGCAAAAGCCGGTAACGATGGTTATCGTCATTTGCATAATCTCCGTCCTTCCCTGGATCGGGCTGGGAGATTTTTCGACTAAGGGAGAACCCCGTGAAGCGGCCGTAGCCGTTTCCATGCTCGAAACCGGCAACTGGGTTTTGCCACAGGTCTATGCAAACGAATTTGCTTACAAGCCGCCGTTGGCACACTGGCTGATGGCAGCCGCTTCCCTGCCGCAGGGATATGTTTCCGAGTTCACTTCCCGCCTGCCGTCTGCGCTGGCCTTTATTATACTGATCGGCTTTACGCTGGTTTTCTTTGGCAAACGGTTGCGGTTCCAGCAGGCATTCATAGCGACATTATTACTAATCACATGCATCGAGATACACCGGGCCGCCATGACGACACGTGTGGATATGTTGCTGACGACATTTATCGTGATCGGGCTTTTCCAGCTGTATCGATGGGAAGACAAACTGGAACTTAAAGGCGTGCCGGTCGCTATTCCGGCCTTATTGGGCTGTGCCGTGCTGACAAAAGGGCCTGTAGGTATAATCCTGCCGCTGTTTGTCTTCGGAGTCTATTTGTTGATGCTTCGCAAATATTCCTATTTAGTGATATTCAAAGCTCTTCTTTATGCAGGTATTTCTTCTCTGTTCCTGCCCCTATTGTGGTACGTTGCAGCCTGGAAGCAGGGTGGCGATGCATTCCTGAATGTGGTACTGGCAGAGAATTTCGGGCGCTTCTTCCATCTCAGCACGCCTGAAATACATTACAATCTGGGACACGAGAACGGAATCTGGTATAACTTCATGACATTGGCTGCAGGATTTATTCCCTGGACAATCTTCTTCTTTTTCTCTTTATTCGGATTGAAGCTGCACAAACCGGAAAAGCCGGTGAAGGAGATGCTGGCAGATATCTGGAATAATATCCGGTCGATGGAAAAAGAGAAACTGTTCAGCCTGGTGGCATTGGTTTGCATAATCTTCTTCTACTCGATACCTTCCAGCAAACGAAGCGTATATCTGATGCCGGCTTATCCGTTTATTGCAATATTCCTGGCTCAATATACCTTGTATATTACGGAATACCGGACGAAAGTAACCCGTGTATTCGCTGCATTCATGGCTTCCATCACGGCCGTTGTCGTGATCGCCATCGGCTTGACGATGGCCGGGGCAATCGATCCCGTCAGGATTGCGAGCCAGTACACAAGCCGTCAATCCACATTGGAAACGGTCGAGTTGGTATCGAATATGTTCGCACATCCCTGCGGGCTGACAATATGTATCCTGATCGTTCTTTTGGCTATTCTGGCAACAGTCTATTACCAGATGTTCAAGAAGATCAATATTAAGATCCTGTATGCAACGATCGCATTGGCTTTTGCCATTAACCTGCTGATCGACGGGGTTGTCATGCGCGGTATACGCCAAGGAAGTTCCGCCCGTCCGTTTGCCGAGCAGGTTCAGAAAGAATATCCGTTGGATGACATGAATATGTATGTGATGAATGATCTGAAGACATATGCTAATCTTTACGGGCTGAATTTCTATCTGGGCAACAAGTTCCATAATTTCGGGCAGGAACAGCCGGTAAGCGGCTTCTTTTTCTGTACCGTGAAAGACTTGGAAACAGTACAAAAAAATTATGGAGATAAGTACACATTCAGCTTACTTACCTCCACAAAGAATGTTATTGCCGACGTACGTCAAAGAATCGTACTATGCAGCTTCTTACAGAACGAATAATCAATATTTAAAGACTTTGCCGCCGGCAAGCACTTCCTGTCTTGCTTCGTCAAACGTAGCTTTTTCTCCTGTACGAAGAGAAGCTGTACACATGATGTTGGCGATGGAGTGGTTATAACCGGCATCTACCGGAGCATTCGGTTGCTTGCGGCTCTTTACGCATTCCATCCAGTTGCGCATATGCAGGTTTGTCATCGGATCGGCTCCGGTGTTGGAACCTGTTTCCACCTTGATAGACGGCAATTCGTATTCTTCCAACAAGTTCGGTTGCATTCCCATTTCATCAGCAAAACGTTTGGTCAGGCCACCTTCCGATGTTACCTTATTCGTATCCAGATTCAACGTACCGCCATTGGAGAAGTACAACTCTTTTGTTCCTCCTGCCGAGTTATGCATACGGGAAGAATATACCACCTGGAAATTCTCGCCAGCTTTTCCATAATCAAAGACAGCCGTCATCGTATCATAACTGCGGCGTCCGTCATTCCATTGATAGATTCCGCCATTGGCAGCGACACTGTTCGGATGGTTACAACCCGTAAACCAGTGTACCGTATCGATCTGGTGCGACATCCACTGTCCGGGTATGCCGGAAGAATACGGCCAGAACAGGCGGTATTCCAGATATTTACGCGGATCCCATTCTTCATACGGACGATTCAGCAGGAAGCGTTTCCAGTCAGTATCTTTTTCAAAACATTGTGCGACCAACGCCGGGCGACGCCAGCGTCCGGGCTGGTTCACGTTCCAGCACATTTCCACCATCGTGATCTTGCCGAACTTACCGGAACGGATAAAATCGTTGGCGGCATGGTAGTTAGGAGCCGAACGGCGCTGGGAACCAATCTGCACGATCTTTCCACTTTCCAACACAGCTTTGCGGGCGGCACGGGCATCCTCCATTGTTTCAGCAAAAGGTTTCTCTACATAAGCATCGCATCCGGCTTTAACCGCTTCGATGCAGTGCAAGGCGTGCTGGAAGTCTGAAGTGGCGACGATCACCGCATCACACATTTTTGCGTCATACAGTTCTTCGTTGTTACGGAATGCTTTCACCTTCTTTCCATATTTCTCCTGGAAGAAAGCAACGCCTTCTTCCCTGCGCCGTTTCCAGATGTCGGAAATAGCGACGATTTCAAATCCCAACTCATCGGCACAAGCCATAAAAGCAGGGATCAGAGAATGGCGGGCACGGTCTGAAAAGCCGACGATACCCACACGAATCTTCTCGTTTGCGCCCATTATGTTAGCGTAACTCTCTGTACTGAACCCCAGTCCGCCAATAGTCAGACCGGCTGCGCCCAAGGCGCTGTGTTTAAGGAAATCTCTACGTGTTGTCATGGTTCCTGTTTTTTAGTTAACTATTTGAGTTCTCTAATCTTGATATTACGGTAAGAAACTTCGTCCCAGTGGTCCTGCAAAAGGATATGGCCTTTTTCAGCAGTACCGAAGCCACCGAATTCATTATATTCTTTCTTCGCGAATTTACTTCCCTTCACTAATTCGAGGAATGCATCCGAAGCCCAATCATATTCAACGGTCTTAAAGCCGTTCATCCAATGTTCGACGTGTTTGTTAGGGAATACTTTGATAACACCCTTGTTCCATTGTCCGACACCATTGAAACGTTTGTTTTTCGCCGGGATAATATCGTACAAGCTGGAAACCGTACGGCTACCGGGATAAGTCGTGTACAACTTGGCATCCGGATGAAGCTGGTCGTCCAATACCTGGAATTCCGGACCGATCACGAAGCCTTTATTCTTTTCGCTTTCCTGGATCATATATTTCATACCGCTATTAGCACCCGGAGTCAACTTAAATTCAAAGCTCAGTTCGAATGCACCAAACTCATCGTTTGTCAGGATATCACCGCCTCTTTTGCCTTCCGGACCGCCGTTTTTCATAACTGTCAATTCGCCATTTTCGATCTTCCACCCGTTTTCGGGGAATGCATCCTTTCCGGCACCACGCCATCCGGCAGAAGTCTTACCGTCAAACAATAGCTTCCAACCGGCAGCTTTTTCTGTTTCTGTCAACGTATTCGGAATACAGTTTACTTCCGGAGCCAACTGACCCTGCATGCGCTCAGCTTCCAGGTTTTCCGTTTTAATACGGATATTACGCCACCAGATTTCTTTGCCTTCTTTAGATGTATCTTTGCCGATTCCATGAACCTGGAAAGCGATAAAGCCTTTCGGAGTCAGATCATCTACCAAGTTTGCCGTATTCACGCCGTTCAACCAGATACGGATGCTGTTACCAATGGCTTCAATACGATACTTATTCCAGTCATCTCTTTTGTAAGCGGCACGGCCGGCATCATTATCCGTCAAAGGAACCAACCATCCGCGACGTGCTTCATCATAAACGCCTCCGCTCCAGGCACGATCGGACGGGTCTATTTCACACTGGTAACCGTGTACACGTCCATTCTGGTATTCCGGCAAGCTCTCGCTACGGAACTGTACACCGGAATTCAGGCTCGGATCACACTTCACTTCAAATTCCAGGATGAAATCGCCATAATCCTGTTCGGTAGCCATAAAGCTATTCGGCTGGCCGGATACGGATTTGCCGACCATACAACCGTCTTCCACACGATAAGGAGCTTCCCCGTTCAATTGCTTAAAACCGGTGAAATCTTTCCCGTTAAACAATTTCTGCCATCCGTCGTTTGGCTGGCATGCACCACACAGCAAGGTCAATGACAAAGCTGCTAATTTTAAATACGCTTTCATTTTGTTTTATTGATATTATAATTAGTTAGACAATCAATTTACATTAGTCTTTCTTCATGTGCACGTGCACAAAGATAGAAGTTTTTATACTTCTACGATACTAATTCTCAAAAAAGTCAATAAGATTTATAAATTTGTTCCTTAATTGAGGCTACAGAAGCAGCCAATTGATCATCCATATTCTCCCATTTGCATTCAATCGAAAGCGAACCGGTATATCCGGCCCGGTGCAACGCCTTGAAGAACGGCGTAAAATCATCCCCTTTCACCCCCGGTGCAGAACGGATTTCTTTCTCAGCAATATGACAATGTTTCAACCATTTACCGGCATCGACCAATGCTTCCGCATCTTCATTTTCTCGCAGCATGTGGAAGAAATCCGCCAATACCCCCAAATTAGGATGGTTAACCTTCTCTGCAATTGCAGTTCCTTCGCGTACCGTATTAATAAAATTGGTTTCCGAACTTTGCAAAGGCTCGATTGCGATACACACATCATAACCGGCAGCATACCGGGCCAGCCTCCGGCATAAGGCAGTAAATTGCCCGGTAGCCTCTTCCCTACTGAAGCCGTCGGGAATATTACGGGCGCTTCCACTCCCCAGTACCAACACCTTAATCCCGGCTTCCCGGGCACGTCTGATCGCAACCTCTCCATATTCCATAATCTTATCCAGACAAACATCCGGCCCGGTCAGCCGGAGATCTCCGGGGAAAAAGCTATTTCCCGAATACAACGGTAATACAGCATCTTTTGCCGCCTGCAAATTAGCTTCGAAAATACTGTCCGGCTTATCCGGAACCAGAAAAGAGCGGATGCCGATCTCTACATAAGAACAACCCGCCTGTTTCAACAAAGGAGCTTTATTTACAGAAGCGCAAACGCCAATACGGTCTGCCAATGATTGTGCCTGTAAAAAGGGTACGATACAAAATAAAACAACAAAAAGGAAAATAAATCGTGTCTTCATGGTCTAACGATTTTTGTGATTTTACGCAAATGTAACTAATTATATTCCAATTAAAAGTATATTTGCAGGCAAATTATTTTAAATGAATTGATTTTTATGGAACAACAGTTTATGAAGACTGCTTTTTTTGACTTCGACGGTGTGATCGTAGACACAGAACCTATTTACGATATTTACTGGAATGAAGCGGGAGAACGCTACCAGACAGGAATCCCCAATTTTGCATCCCATATCAAAGGGACGACATTACCTTATATACTTGATAAATATTTCTCCGACCGGTCGGAAGAATTTAAAGAAATGGTAACCCGCGAATCAATGGATTTCGAACAAAAAATGCCTTTTCCTCCTGTTCCGGGTGCGATGGAATTTATTCATCTTCTGAAAAGCAAAGGTATAAAAATCGGTTTGGTCACCAGCTCCGATGATGTCAAGCTAAAACGGGCCTTTCGCCTTTTGAAACTCGACAATCTGTTCGATACAGTGGTGAGTGCCGACCGGATTACTAAAGGTAAACCGGATCCGATGTGTTATTTACTTGCCGCCTCCGATCTGCATGTATCGCCTTCCGACTGTCTGGTATTTGAGGATTCTTTTGCCGGAATACAGGCCGGGACAAATGCGGGTATGCGGGTTATCGGGCTTAGCACGACTAATTCCGAAGACTCTTTAAAGGGCAAAGTATATCAGGTGATTCCCAATTTCAAAAACATTACGTTCGACACATATAAACAATGGTAGAGCGAAGAATCATAGCCACCTAATATTCAATCAAATACCAGGAAAAACACATCAAAACACAGTTTGTTTCTTGACAGATGTGAATCATAAATGATGATTTATGGGTATATTTAAGGTGTCGCTGTAGGGGCGGGTTCTAAACCCGCCCGATTGCAACATGTATATTTGTCGATATCGGGCAGGTTTAGAACCTGCCCCTACGGAACGACAATCATTTCGACAACGATGTCATTCCATCACACCCATAAATCATCATTTAATAGATTCACATTTTCCTCAAAACGAATCTTATTGTCATCTATTACTTATTGTACGATTCACTAAAATACCCGTTGGTCTGAATCGAAACAGTAGCGCATCTAATTTGGTTTTCTACCCCATATATTTCAAATTACCCTTGCGGGTAATATTTTTTAAGAAACTCGAAATAGTACAAATCACTGGATAACAGACAAATATAAATATCCTCCTTTTTGGAGAACTTATTGTATGAAATTTATCAAAAAGACAGATTTACCTTTGCCAAGAAATGAGGTTTTTGATGCGGTTGCCCTGATCCAATACATAATCATGATAAAGAAGAAGCGGTATTGTCTAATTTAAGAACAAAAAAAGGGGATGTGTCGCCACTCCCCTTTCTTATATGTACAAATATCCGATTACTTAGAAATTATATCCGACACGTACAGCCAATGCTGCGGCATCCAAATCTTTTATAATGTTATATTTAGCTTCCAATCCGACAGAAATCCGGTCTGTAGCATACACTTCACCACCTAAACCGACATTGGCTCCAAAGCGGGTTTCATTGAAGGGACCTGCTTTCCAGAAAGAAAGGCTTAACCCGGCCAACGGATAAAAACCAAACATATCACTCAATTTAAACACATAATGGGCATTCATATCGATCGCCCATGCATTCAAACCATCATTCTTTACAAAATGAGTAATAGACGGAGTCAGACGGAACTCATCAGTCACACAATAACGGTAATCGATGCCAATAGTAGCATTGCCAATGTCATTAAAATTGTAACCTAAATTAAATCCAAACGACGATTGCCCCTGCTGTGTCTGTGCATAAGCACCCATACTGAACAAAGCCAGCATCAACATAACAACTAATTTTTTCATACCTTATTTTTTTAGTTCAACAATATCGGCAAATATACTATTTTACTTTTAATCTATCACCTGCACTCTTTACAATACTGCGATAATATTCCTCATCATAGCCGGGGAAATCCGGATATTCGGATAGTCCGTAACCATTCTGCTTGAATTGTCCGTTTTCCTCCTTCTTTACGTTACCGTCCATATATTTGACTAACAGGTATTCTCCCAACTTCTTCCAGCGAGCCGTAGCCTGGTCGGCAGTCGTTGTGCTGAACCAGGTCAGGAACTTGACTGCTTCCGCCGGGTTCCTGGCATATAATTCCATCGCCGCCTTATCGATAGCCGGGACAGTTTGTTGATAGCCATCCTCCAACTCCTGCTGGACAGGGCGGATATCCTGAATCATATAGCTATATTTGCCATACGCCATATTAGCCACCCAGTTATGAATCCAGAATGCGGATGTCCAGGAGAAATTCATCATATCGCCGTTTCCGACACGGTAACATTCGGGAGAAGCGGTCACCGAACAATAGATCGGCGTAAAGACTGCCATATCCGCATCGTCCACCCCGAACCAGAGAATACCACCGACAGCATCCGGCAACCAGTTACGCATCTGCGGAACAATCACAAAGCCGGTCTGCTGCGTGGCAATCGCACGTTCGTTCGTATATTCCTGACCGTCCACTTCGAAAGTCATCGGACGCCAACGGTAGGGAACCTTGTAGGAACCGGCGCCGGCATCTTTTGTCATATCCAGATCCGTACCTTCAAAATGGTCGCGCATACCGTTCTGCACATCCTGAACAGATAACAAACGATCCGGTTTGACATACAAAGGCATCGGCTTTTTCGTCACGTCCCCTTTGATCAAGTCGGCATATTGGTCCATCGACTTGTCATATTTGCGGAAGAAAGACCATACACGGGCTTCACAACCACGCAAAGAACCGAAATCATACGGGCAATAGGCTTTCTGGAAACTGAAATCCTTGTCCTTCCCGCTGAAATAGCCTTTTTCACGGGCAAAAGAGACAACGTCCGGTGAATAGATGCAGTTTTCCTTATCGTCAAACGGGATCTGCTGGATGCGTGATTGGTTGGCATGAGCCGAAATACAATCGTCCGGAATGCGGATAGCCACCCAGACAGCCCCTTTATTACCCGGCCCTTTGCCGATCATTTCCATCACCCAGGCTTCATTCTTATCGGCAATGGAAAATGTTTCGCCACTACTATAGTAGCCATAATCCTTAACCAAACCGGTCATAACCCGGATAGCCTCCCGCGCCGTCTTGGAACGTTGCAAAGCTACATAAATCAGGCTACCGTAATCCATGATACCGGTCGTGTCGACCAGTTCGGAGCGGCCCCCGAAAGTACTTTCCGTAATCGCCACCTGATGTTCATTCATATTACCGACTACAGAGTAAGTCTGCTCAACCTGCGGGATCTTTCCCAGCGGTTTATGGGTATCCCACTCGATGATATCCAGCATCGCCCCTTTCGGCCAGGTCGCTGCCGGCCAACGGTACAGTTCACCATATAGCGTATGCGAATCTGCCGCATAGCTAATCATAACGGAGCCATCCACCGAGGCTTTCTTTCCCACCAACAGCCCCGTGCATGCAACGGCTTCCACTGCGGAAAGCATAACGGCACAGGCTGCCATCAAAATCCATGTTTTTCTCATATAAATAAAGTTTATGCAAATAATAACATATATACGCCGGCACCGCAGCAATAGCCGATCAGTGCCAGTATTGAAAATCGTTTTGTATAATACATAAAATCGATCTTTTCCAACCCCATCACCGTAACGCCGGTTGCAGAACCGATGATCAGGATGCTACCACCAGTCACGGCACAGTAGGCAAGGAATGTCCAGAAACCTCCGTCCGAAACGAAGAACTGTGCGTAAGAAGCCAGATTAGCTGCATCCGGTACAATCGGGTACATACCCATTGTTGCAGCCACCAAAGCCACGTTATCCACACAAGAGGACAGAACACCGATCACAAAACTGATCAGATAAGGTTCGTGCACATGCTTGTCCAAGAAAGCCGACATCAATCCTAACTGGCCGGAAGTTTCCAAAGCTCCTACCGCCATCAGGATGCCCAGGAAGAAAAAGATCGTCGCCAGGTCAATGTTCGGAAGCAACTGGGAAATACGCAATTTATTGGATTCGTGCATATGCAACTTGCTATACATAATATCCGTATAAAACCACAAGATCACCAACCCCAGCAAAACACCCAGGAAAGGCGGAAGATTCGTCAACATCTGGAAGACCGGAACCAGTGCCAGTGAAAGAACGCCGATCACAAAGATGACCCGGCGAGAATGGTTCGGAATCTCCGGTGTATATTCGTCTGCCATTTCCTCTTCGCTCATCACGCGTAAAGTAGCATCTTTCTTAAACAACCAGAAATTGGCAATCGTCAGAGGCACAAGCAGGTTGATTAATGCCGGGATGAACACATGGGAAATCTGGTGCATAGCCGTGACATTCTTACCCACCCAGAGCAAAATGGTGGTCACATCGCCGATCGGAGACCATGAACCACCGGCATTTGCGGCAATAATGACCATACAGGCATACTTCAAACGATCCGTCCTATCCGGAACCAATTTCCGCAACACAGCCATGACCACAATAGCAGCGGCCAGATTATCCAACAAAGCAGAGAAGAAAAAAGCGGCAAAACTTATATACCACAATAATTTCCTCTTGTTGGCCGTGCGGATATATCCGGTAACAGAGCGGAAACCACCATGCTTGTCCACGATATCGACAATCAACATGGAACACATGACAAAGAAAAGCGTTTCGGCTACATTCCCTAAATGGTAAACAATCGAACGATTTGTAATAAATGTAATGAATTGATCTTTCAAAGGGGCATTTGCCATTTCCGGATTTTGAGTCAGGAACTCCTGAAACAAAGGACTGGAGCGTTCGACAAAAATATTATAGGCATCAAACATCAATATCATCCACAGTGATATTGCCATAAACAGAGCTATCGCAGCTTTATTTATCTTTATCTTATCCTCCAATGCAATTGCAAGAATCCCTAAGACAAAGATGACAGGCATTAAAATAAACATAATATAATGTATTTAATTTGTTATTTATTCGCAAAAGTAGAACTTATCTCTCCCAACTCTTGCTCGTTTAGAAAATTCATCGTACATTTGGGCTTTCATAGTTAAGGTTTTGGTTAAATAGAAAGGAGTGACTTGTGAAAGCCGCTCCTTTCGCTTTTATATAGAATACAGATATTCAATCTCTTCCGCCCAAATAGACTCATCCGGCGTTTCCAGAATCAAAGGAATATTATCAAACCGGGGATCTTCCATCAACATTTTAAAGGTAGTCAATCCCATTACTCCTTTTCCGATACTGTCATGGCGGTCCACACGGGTTGCCAGGTCTTTCTTGGAGTCGTTAATATGCATACCTCGCAGATAAGAGAAACCGATTATTTCGTCAAAGAGGCGGAATGTATCCGTAAAACCTTCGGCAGTCTTGATATCATAGCCTGCCGCCAGTGTATGGGCAGTATCGATACAGACCCCGACACGTGATTTATCTTCTACCTTATTTATAATGTAAGCCAACTGCTCGAAGGTATATCCCAAGTTGGTCCCCTGCCCGGCAGTATTTTCCAGTACGGCACAGACACCCGAAGTCTGGTCCAGCACCCAGTTGACCGATTCGGCTATGCGTGACAGACAGTCCTCCACATCCATCTGGTTCAGATGGCTTCCGGGATGAAAATTCAGACGGTCCAGTCCCAGTTGTTCACAACGTTGCATCTCGTCTAAAAAAGCATCCCGTGACTTCTGCAGACCTTCGGCCTCCGGATGTCCCAGATTGATCAGGTAACTGTCGTGCGGAAGAATATGCTCTGCCGTATAACCGAATTGTTCACAACGTTCCTTGAAAAGGGAAATACTCTTTTTTGTCAACGGAGCGGATTTCCATTGACGCTGATTACGGGTGAACAAGGCAAAAGCCTTCGCCCCGATCGCATTCGCATTCACCGGAGCATTCTCAACTCCACCTGATGCCGACACATGTGCTCCAATATACTTCATTTGTTATTTATGTTTTATTGTTTATTCACCTTCTGCTTTGCATCCTGCGAAATGAAATTTTTCCGTCGCCTGCTCCTGCGTGACAATGAAATAGACCAAGTCTGCACGCGTACATAATTCATCTTGCGAGTTATAGATTTCAGTTTCGATAAAGATTGCATTTCGTTTACGGTCTTTGATACGTCCCCGGATAGTCAGTCTGGGTTCACGGGTGGAAAGACTTTTCAGAAAACGGGCATCCAGACGGGAAGTCATTCCCGAAGTCTGCAACTTCCTAAGTACCACCCAGCCCGCCAGTTCGTCCATCAATGTTGTCAGGATTCCGCCATGCAACGTGTTCAACCAACCTTGATAATGAGCTTCCGGCTCCCAGTAAGCCACTATATCGTCGCCATCCTCATAAAACTCCATGTGAAGTCCCATCGGGTTACTCGGAGCACAGCCAAAACACATGTATCCATCCAGTCCCTCCCAGGGATTAATAATCTTTTTCATACTCGATAATTATTTGCCACAGCCCTATTAATTTACAAAGGTAACAAAAAAAGCAGAAATAAGGTTTTAACATATTCCGGTTCTTTTCTAAATATATTTTCAATAAAACATTATCTTTGTCGCGATTCTGTTATGCATTTTAATCAATATGAGAGAAATATGAACGATCAGGAATTGTCCGGGAGGACAAATAACCGGCTACAGCCCGAAGTAGCAAAACGAAAAAGATATATCTACGCACTATTTATGATCCTGCTGATGATAGGTATGGCCGAAGGCCTGGAAGAAAAGGAGATCATCTTCCCGGAAATGGCCGCACTGGTAATCGGAATGTGGATAGTTGACAAAAGAGTTTGGAAGATCAACCGTTTCCTTTTGGTATTCCTGATGACGATAAATGCATTGGTTGGTATCTGTATCGTCATTTTTTCTCCATTTCCTTTGATCGTAAACTTACCCTTATCCTTTCTCTTTCCGGCAATATGCCTGATACTGTCAAGAACAACCTTGATTCCTCAAATCTCCGCTTGCATGCTTCCTGTCTTGTTACAGACAGACAGTTGGGTATATCCGGTAGCCGTATTCATCATGTCGCTGATGATTGTATCGGGACAAGTGTGGATGGAAAAACAAAGGTTACGGGAAAAAATCGAATATATCCCCGATCAGACTGAAAAGAAAAAGAGGCTCATTAAATGGGGCTTATTGTTTATTTCGTTGCTGATAATAGCAGCACTGCCAATCTATGCATCATGGAAATATTGCATCCTTCCGCCACTGGTCGTGACCTATGTGGAATTTGCTACTTCAAAAGCCGGATTCAGAAGCCGGCCGACCCAGACATACCTATTATTAGTAATAGCGGCGACTATCGGTACACTTTTCCAACTGGCAGGACATCTATATCTCGGCCTACCGGAAAGTGTCATCGCATGCCTGATCTTCTTCTGCTTGTTTACCCTATTTGAATGGAGTGGTAAATTATTTGCCCCAGCCGGAGCGGTCGCCCTTGTCCCGATGATCATCCCGCAACAGGATCTTTACTGGTTTCCTTTACAGGTAGCCATCGGGGCGGCAATATTCATCTCGGTAGCCATGATCCTTTTCCAGCAATGCTACAAATGGCAAAGATCCCAACTGATCGTTTGTATCATACCCGAATCTATCCGTGTACACCGGAAAAAGTAGAGCAGATCAGAATAGCGCTGCAACAAAGCAATAGATAAAATAGCCGCAAACCGATACTTTCACTACCACACTGAACAGAAAACCGATAAAAGCCCCTAATCCAGCCTTAAATGCTTCGGCAGACTTCTTTCCCCCAAGCAACTCACCGATTACAGCTCCAGCAAACGGACCGATCAGTATGCCCCAGGGAGGAAAGATGAAAAGTCCGGCAATCGTCCCGATCATGCATCCCCAATTCCCCCATTTGCCGCCTCCACTGTATTTCGTGCCCAACATGGGCGTCACATAATCCATAACCTGGACAATTACGACCAGCAAAGCCCATAAGATCAATTGCGTAGTACTAAAATGAACTTTGTCTGTAAAATGCAAAAGCAGTAAGCCCGCATATGAGACAGGCGGACCGGGCAATACAGGCAAGAAACAACCGGCCAGGCCGGCCAGCAAACAAAGCATCCCCAAGATAATGAGAAGGATATCCATAAAGTTCTATTTTAGCTGTATGAGTATTCGTATGCAATAATACGAAAAAACACAAAAACAGTAAAATATATCGGATTATCTTTTTCAGACTTCAGATAGCAGTCGAAGACAGAAGATTTTCTTTTGCACCGGGAGCATGCTGGAGAACGGCACCAACTATCTGACAATTATCCAATTCTTTGCAGTCGCCACAGGTATTAAATCCTTTTTTATTTACACATTTACGGATTTCGCAATAATCGCTACAATACGCAAATTTCGCTCCGTCCGCACGACAACCCATACAATTTATGGTTGCTGCCGTAATCTCAGGTGCGTTGTTCATTACACTCCACTTTTGGGCGGTCTTTTCTCTTAACTCATTATCATCTCTGACAGTAGCTATGCGGGCATCGCAACTTTCGCAATCTAATCCGCAACACGCAACTAATTGTTTCATCTTCTGTTATAGTATTTATTTTTTTCTCAACCATTCAAAAACACCCCTATTGAAAAATCTCCCTCTAATTCAAAATTAGAGAGAGATTTTTCAATATCAAACTAAACCGAGGAGGCTTTCAATGACTACAAACTTTAGCCATATCAGCCGTAAAGCCATCCTTAGAGCAAATCGGAAGCTAATTCGGATAACTGGCTACGTTCGCCTTTTATCAGATTGATGTGGGCAAACAGTTCTTGCCCTTTCATCTTATCAACCATATAAGCAAGACCATTGCTCTGTGCATCCAGATAAGGAGAGTCGATTTGCTGGATATCCCCGGTAAATACCATTTTCGTTCCTTCTCCCGCACGGGTGATAATCGTTTTGATCTCATGCGGAGTCAGGTTCTGTGCCTCATCGATGATACAGAATGTTTCCGAAAGGCTTCGACCACGGATGAAGGCCAATGCCTCAATCACAAGTTGCCCGTTCTTTTGCAAATCATCTATCTTACGGGCATCCGAGCCACCGGGCGTAAACTGCCCTTTGATCACATTCAGATTATCAAACAAGGGCTGCATATAAGGAGCCACCTTCTGTTTTTCATCACCAGGAAGGAATCCCAGATCCTTATTTGCCAAAGCGACAATAGGACGCGCCAACAGGATCTGCTTATAAACATTCGCTTGTTTCAAGGCCGAAGCCAAAGCCAGCAAGGTTTTACCAGTACCGGCTTTTCCTGTCAGCCCGATAAGTTTCACATCCGGATCATTCAGCACCTCAAAAGCAAAACTCTGTTCCGCATTGCGAGGCTGAATGCCATAATTACTGCTCTTGTCTACTTTTTTGAATTTGTTTGTAAAGGGATTATAACGGGCCAAGACAGTATTACGAACGCTCTTTAAGATAAAACATTCGTTCGGATCCAGCTTCGACTTTATATCGAACAGATCGGCATCGACACCGTCAGGTGAAGCATACATCTTATCAATCAAATCGGGATCTATATTTTCGTAAGTATCTTGTGCACGTTCAAAAATATCGACATTAATAACCTTGTCGGTTATATAATCCTCCACTTCGATACCCAATGAACGCGCTTTCATCCGCAGGTTCACATCCTTCGTTACCAGAATAGTTTTTACCTTCCGGTCTTTCTCTGCTTCGGCAACCGAGAGCGTACATGACAAAATACGATGGTCCGCGGTCTTTTCCGGGAACGACTGGTAGATCTTTTCCTGATATTTATCACCGGTCACCACATGCAAAACACCTTTGCCCGGTCCCAAAGAGGCGCCTTTTAAAAAGAGATCGTTGCTGGTCAACGTATCCAACTCGCGTACAAACTCGCGGGCGTTGTAATTAATCTGGTCGCTTCCCTTTTTAAACTTATCCAACTCTTCCAACACAACGATCGGAAGATAAATATCATTCTCCTGAAAGTTCTCAATACACTTGTAATCGTGCAATATGACATTCGTGTCAAGCACAAAATTCTTCTTTACTCCCATGATCTTTCGATTTAATGATTATCTAAATTATCTATAGCAAAACCTTCTTTTCATCAATCTTTGGCCCCGACTTTCATCATAAGGCTCCTTTACAAAGATACATTATTATATGAATCAGCATTCTTCAAAACAAAATCTTTTTTAGGTAATAATGAATTATGCTTTATATTTGAACCTAATATTATCCGGACAAGTGTATTATTTATGTACGTTTTGCAACGTTAACGTTATAATTGGATGTGAACGACCCGGCTCTCGCCCCTGACGGCTATATTATCTATACGAATTTTTCTTTTGAAGGCCGCAAAGATGCAGGTTTAGGTTATATACGATATGACAATGCCCGGAAAATCTTCAAAGAGATGGAAGCAGAAGGTTTCACACCCCGTAATATCTTCAGGAAAGCATCCTGCTCTTTTTATAACAGCCTGATGGATATCGGACTTATGAAAGAGGACGGAGATCCGAACCGTCGTTCCGGCAGGTTTGTCGAGCAAGACTTTATCCTCCGCTCGGAAAGCATGGCCTCCATCGTCATACAAGTTGTCAAACCCGGAATGGATGCGGCACTGACAACTATGGGGACATTTTTAGGTTATCCTCCCACTTCCATGATAATCCATTTATGGGTAAAGACAATACGGTGCAACCTTTTGGAGACCTCAATCATCATTATTATATAAACACATAAAACATTCAGTTATGAAAACGACACAAGGACTTTGCTTTTTACTTCTTTCGGCTCTGATCGGATGCAATGATATAGATTACGAGCATTCCGCAATGGATTCTTTCAGTGCGTACCCGGTTATAGGAGATCAATCTATCCGGATAGACCTGAGCAGAACCCCTAAATTTGTCTGCGGTACAGTTGACGGGCCGCCAACCGAATATTACGCACCGGATCAGTGCGAACTCTATGTCTCCAACAATCCGGACGGGCCTTTTGACAAAATCTATACAGCCGGCCAATTGAACAACGATGGCGACTCCTATACATTCAAGGCAGTGAACGGTAAGCCGTATTACATCTATACCTTGTCCCATAAAAAAGGATTCCCTACAATCCAGACTCCGACAATCATGATTGTACCCAACCCCCAACCGGCACAATATGTCATAACTTCAGTGGCACAACAAGATTATGCCTATGGGCAGCACATCTCATATAATCCTGTTCAAGACAAAATCGTTTACTATGATCCTAATTATAAAGATTCTTCTGCAATTCTGCTAACAGATTCCGACGGATCATCTACAGAACAAATTGCAACAGACGGAACTAATCCCAGTTGGGACAGAACAGGGGAAAAAATATTTTTCTTGAAAGAAGGGCAGCTTCTCTTGTACGATTTTAAAACAAAAGAGATAAATCCTTTTCCTACGGACAATCCTTTAAAATGTAGCAAAGAAGTACTCATATCCCCTAATAATGAACGGCTTCTATATTACTCACAGGATGCCTCATTAAAAAATATACATATATTCAACCTGTCATCCAAGAAAGATACGGTTATCCAAAATTTTAATAAGAATTATGGCCTCTCGAGCCTTTGCTGGATAAATGAGAATGAATATCTTTTCAGTGGAGGACCACAAAACGAGAATATCTACAAAGCATCCATACCAGGACAAAGCATCGCATCGATCATAACTTCCGATTGGAACGATTATGCTCCTTCACTATCTCCCGACCAACAGAAACTTGCTTTTATTTCGGATCGTTCCGGGAGTTTTCAAGTATGGATTTACGACTATATATCCCAATCTTACAGGCAAATAACCGGATATCAGCAAAAAGAGTTCACAGATCCCGTTATGATACAAAGCAACATCGAATGGATGGACAACTCGAGTATATGCTTTATATTTGACAAACAAATCATCCGGATGGACCTATAAATATTCTTTCAGCCGTCCTTCCCTTGCCAACTGAATGAGGAAAAGATTCCAGTTTTCGGAACGAATTTCTTCATTCAGGCGGATAAATTCTGAAATCTGCTCAACAAACTGATGGTTACTTTTGAAAACTTAACGAATATTCCCTACTTTTACAACCGGATTTTGAGAAACCGGCATCAACGAATACATTAAAATTAAACACATAACAGATTTATGAAAAAGATTTTCAGCTTATTGTTAGCAGCCTCCGCGTTTGCGTGCACGCAAGAGAAAGTAGTCGAAATAACCATCAGCAATCCGTCTGCCACGGACCGCACGAACGAAATCACCGAAATCAGTTCGGACGCCGTTGCCAAACTGAACGGTGAGACATTCATCATTTCGGACAACACAGGCTCACAAGTTCCCTATCAGGTAACGTATGACAACAAGATCATTTTCCCGGTTTCCGTCAAAGCCGGCGAAAACGTGGCCTACAAGATCACCCCGGGAACCCCCGAAGCGTTCAAAACAATTGCTTGCGGCAAACAATATCCCGAACGTGTGGACGATGTTGCCTGGGAAAACGACCGCATCGCTTTCCGTACCTACGGCCCGGCTTTGCAAGCTAGCGGCGAGAAAGCGTATGGTTGTGATATCTGGGTAAAATGTGTATCCGAACCCATCGTCGATATGCGCTATAAGACCGAACTGGACCCGGAAACAAGAGCTAAGATTGCAGAGCTGCGCAAAAGCGATCCGAAAGCCGCACAACAGTTGGCTGAATCTGTTTCCTATCATATCGATCATGGCAACGGATTGGATTACTATAAGGTAGGCCCGACGTTAGGTGCCGGAACTTCGGCTTTGCTGGCCAACGACTCTATCGTTTATCCGTATTGCTACAAAGATTACCAGATTCTTGACAACGGTCCGTTGCGCTTTACTGTCAAGCTGGTTTACAATCCGCTGACGGTAAAAGAGAATAACAACGTGATCGAAACCCGCGTGATCTCTCTCGATGCAGGTTCCCAGATGAATAAATATACCATCACCTACGACAACCTGACTGAAGCGACTCCGGTTGTGACCGGTATCGTCTTACACGAGCCGAGCGAAGACTACCAGGCCGACGCTGCCAAAGGTTACATCGCCTATGCCGACCCTGCCGACCCTGCGAACGGACAGATTTATGTAGCCGCCGTATTTCCGGAAAAGGTCAACGAAGCTAAAGCCGTTACATTCTCCGACAAAGAAAAGGCGGAACGCGGCGCAGACGGCCATGTACTGGCTTACAGCACTTACAATCCCGGTAGCAGTTATACGTATTACAGTGGTGCCGGCTGGAGTAAATGGGGCTTTGAAAACTCCGCCAAGTGGTTCGACTATGTTCAGAAATTCGCACAGGATCTGAAACAGCCGCTTACTGTAACGGTAAAATAAATCAGAATCTAAAGAAGAAAAAGGCTGTCTAAAAAGTCATTACCCTGTCATTCCAGGCTTGCCCGGGATCGCATCCTAAGCTGATTATCAACGCTTAGTATAAGATAGCGGATCAAGTCCGCCATGACAGGAGAGTGACTTTTTGGGCAGTCTCTTTTTTTTAGTCCGTTTTCGCAGGTTCGAACCTGTTCGAATCAGGGGTGATTTTAATTATTACGCTTGTCTCAAGACTGCCGCAGGAGTTTTTTGTACCTTTGCCAGAAACTATATAAATTGATCAAATGAAAAAAGAAGTCCTATTTCTCATTCTTAACGATTATGCGGATTGGGAAGGTGCATTTTTAGCAACGTCCCTTAATACCGGAGTGATGCCGGATAGTGAAATTAAATACGTATCCAAAACAGTCGCGCCGACTTTGGAAGAAGTTCATTCGATAGGCGGTTTTCGCACATTACCGGATTATAGCTTTCAAAATATGCCATCCGACTATGCCGCATTGGTCTTGATCGGCGGTATGCAATGGAAATCACCGGAAGCGGAGCAGGTTGCACCTATCGTCCGGGAAGCGTTAAGGCAAGGAAAAATTGTAGGGGCGATTTGTAACGCCGCCTCATTCATGTGTGCACATGGTTTTCTGAATAACGTCAAACACACAGGCAACACATTGGCACAACTCAAACTGTGGGGGGAAGCAAATTACACCAATGAAGCGGGATATGTGGAACAGCAGGCCGTCAGCGACAAAAATATCGTTACAGCTAACGGAACGGGGCATCTGGAATTCACCCGTGAACTACAAATACTCTTGCAAGCCGATTCGATTGACAGGATAAATGAGGCCTATGATTTCTATAAAAATGGCCTTGTCAGATGAAATTTGCCCCAGGACGCGACCGACGAACCGGGGCATTTCGGGATCAATATAAATGGAACATCCGCTCCATCATCCGCCACTTCTCTGCAGAGGTGGCACCCGGACGGGCAACCTGGAAGACGGACATATACGTTTCCCATTCCTCCTGGCGAGGCAAAGCAGCCAGCCGCGTAAAAGCCTCGTCCCAGTCAAAATCGAGCGGAGTTTCCACGATCATGAAAAGACGGTTATCCAGGATATAAATCTCCATTTCCAGAATGCCGACACTCCGTATGCCTTGCAGAATTTCCGGCCACGCTTCGTTCTCCGTATGCCGCTTTCTGTATTCGGCGATCAGTCCGGGATCATCTTTCAGATCCAATGTCTGGCAATACCGCTTTGTCGGCACACCGTACTCCTTTGTCTTATATCCTGTCTGTTTCATCTTCCGAAATCCGATTATAGAATTATTTAAGACCTCTGTTCTTCAATAAAGGCTCCGTGTTCGGCTCCTTGCCGCGGAAGTTCTTGTACATATCCATCGCATCGTCGATTCCGCCCGGCGTCAGGACATAGGTACGGAATTTGGCAGCCATTCCAGGATCGAAGATATCGCCGGTTTCCTTAAAGGCTTCATAAGCATCGGCATCCAGCACTTCCGCCCAGATATAACTATAATAGCCGGCTGTATAGCCGCCGCCCATCGTATGGTTGAAATAAGTCGTCCGGTAACGGGGAGGTATTTGTTCCAACAAGCCCCGGTCACCCAGGACCGCCTTTTCAAACATCATGACATCCGCACCGTCGTGCACTTCTTTCAGGATATGGAAATCCATATCGAGCAACGAAGCAGCCAGATATTCAGTCGTAGCGAAGCCCTGTCCGTATTTGCCGCTCTTATCCAGTTTCTCGATCAGGGCAGCCGGAATGACTTCGCCCGTCCGGTAATGCTTCGCATATACTTTCAAGACTTCCGGTTCGAACACCCAATGTTCCATAATCTGTGACGGCAACTCGACAAAATCGCGGGGTACGCCCGACACACCGTAATAATGGACATCCTTGAAAAGATTATGCAGGCCATGGCCAAATTCATGGAACAATGTTTCCGCTTCGTCGGCACTCAGCAAGGCAGGTTGTCCTTCCGCAGGCTGGGTAAAGTTGCATACGATCGTAACAACCGGAGCCAGCCGCTTGCCATCCTGATAGGTCTGCGAGCGATAGGTTCCGCACCAGGCTCCCCCCCTTTTGCTTGCACGCGGAAAGAAATCGAAATACAGGATTCCTAAGTGCGTACCGTCTTTATCCTTACACTCGAAAGCCTGTGCTTCGGGATGGGGTAACGGAATATTCCGGACCGGCGTGAAAGTGATTCCATATAATTTATTGGCGACATAGAAAGCGCCGTCGCGGACATTATCCAGCTTCAGGTAAGGACGAATCTGGTTCTCATCCAGGTCGAACTTCGCCTTTTTCGCTTTCTCAAAATAATAACGCCAGTCCCAGCCTTCCGCCTCGAAGTTTCCGCCCTCTTTCCTGATCTCGGCATTGATATCGGCCAGCTCTTCTTTGGCTTTAGCGAGAGCAGGCGTCCAGACTTCGTTCAGCAAAGCATACACTTTATCCGAAGACTTCGCCATGCGATCTTCCAAGACGAAAGAGGCATAATCGTCATATCCCATCAGTTTAGCCTTTTCAAGGCGCAGGGTGATCAGTTCTCGGACCACTTTATTATTGTCGGCCTCATTGCCGTTATTTCCCCGATTGATATAACCGTTGAATATTTTTTCACGCAAGGCCCGGTTATCCGCATATTGCAGGAAAGGCATCACGCTCGGATTATGCAACGTGAACAACCACTTGCCCTCCATCCCCGCAGCTTCGGCCGCTTTGGCGGCATTCGCTACCAAGCTTTCGGGCAGGCCGGAAAGGTCTTCCTTTTTATCGATCACTAACCGGAAAGCGTTTGTTTCCTTCAGCATGTTCTGGCCGAAAGTAAGCTGAAGCATGGAGATACGGCTGTTCAGCTCCCGCAACTTTTCCTGTTTGCCGGCTGGCAGATTAGCACCACCACGAACAAAATCCTTATAAGTTTCTTCCAGCAGCTTCTTCTGCTCCTTGTCCAGATTAAACTTGGCCTGATTGTCATAAACGGCTTTCACACGGGCAAAAAGAGCCGGGTTCAGACTGATATCGTCACTGTGTTTGGAAAGCAACGGAGAAAGTTCGCGGCTCAGCGCCTGCATTTCGTCATTCGTATTCACGCTGTTCTGGCCATAAAACACGGAACTCACTCTTTTCAGCAGCTTCCCGCTCTGGTCAAGCGCCACAATGGTATTCTCGAAATCAGGCACGGAACGCTGGTTCATGATCGCATCGATCTCCTGTTTCTGTTCTTTCATACCTTGCAGGAATGCAGGCTTGTAATCGGCTAACGTAATCTTATCGAACGGTGGGACGCCAAATGGGGTGGCAAACTCTGTCAGGAAAGGGTTTCCCGTTGTATTCGCACTTTTGCCGGGTGAACCGTATGCACTCAACACTACAGCTAAACCGGCTGCAATAAATGTTCTCTTCATTCTTATTCTTGGTTTATATATGGATAAATAACAAATTCTGTAATTGTCACAAAAATAGGCAATATCTTTCGAAGATAAAAACGGTCAGGACGATCGCGGCTGATTTTGTCACCGTCCGCTTCACTTCTTATCCGGAACATACCCTGCCTGTTTCACTCCTTATTGTCATATTCATAAAAAAGCCATTGGTTCAAATCGAAACTACTACCGCATCTATTTTGATTTTCTACCCCATCTAATTCAAATTACCCGCAAGGGTAATATTTTTTAACAAACAGTCATTTTTCCATACTGCTAAATATCAAAAACTTATGCAAAATTCATATTTTAAGTGGGATATTGTCGTTTTTACAAAATTACACATTGTGCCTTGTTACGGACAAACCCGTCCGGTAACAATAAAAAAACCTCTATTCTCTCATGTGAGAACAGAGGTTTTTGCGCTAAATAAAGTAGTATTCTTATTTCAATCCGCGATTACGCAGTAGCGGATCGATACTCGGTTCTTTACCCCGGAAGTTCTTGTACATGACCATGCCTTCGTCAATGCCTCCCGGCGACAAGACATAGGTACGGAACTTGGCAGCCACTTCGGGATTGAAGATGTCACCCGTTTCCTTGAAGGCCTCGAAAGCATCGCAATCCAGCACTTCCGCCCAGATATAGCTGTAATAGCCGGCCGTATAACCACCTTCCATCGTATGGCCGAAATATGTGCCCCAATAACGAGGAGCGATCTGTTTCAACAAACCGCGACCGTACATAGCATCCGATTCGAACTTTTCTATATCCAAATCAGCCGGGATCTCTTTCAGAACATGATAGTCCATATCCAACAAAGAAGAAGCCACATATTCGGTTGTTGCAAAACCTTGCCCATACTTGCCACTCTTCACTATTTTATCGACAATCGCCTGCGGGATCACTTCACCCGTTTCATGATGCTTGGCATAGACTTTCAAGACTTCCGGTTCGAACACCCAGTGTTCCATCACCTGCGAAGGAAGTTCCACGAAATCGCGGGGAACGCCAGCCACTCCATTATAATGCACATCGGCAAAAAGGCCGTTCAAGGCATGTCCGAATTCGTGAAAAACGGTCCCTGCCTCGTCAGCACTCAACAAGGCGGGCTGTCCCGTTGCCGGCTTACTGAAGTTGAACACAGTCGTTACGACCGGAGCAACGCGCTTGCCATCCTTATACGTCTGGTCGCGGTAACCGCCGCACCAGGCGCCGCCGCTCTTTCCCGGACGGGTAAAGAAGTCCATATAGAGTACGCCTAAAGATGTACCGTCCTTATCTTTACATTCGAAAACCTGAGCATCCGGATCGGGAAGCGGCATGTCCTGCAACGGAGTAAAAGTGATGCCGTACAGTTTGTTTGCCACATAGAAAGCACCTTCCCGGACATTGTTCAGTTCCAGATACGGGCGGACTTCGTTTTCGTCTAAGTCAAACTTCGCTTTCTTAGCCTTTTCGAAATAATAACGCCAATCCCAGGCTTCCGCTTCGAAATTACCACCTTCTTTCTTAATCTCGGCATTGATATCCGCCAGTTCTTCCTTAGCTTTTACAAGAGCGGGAGTCCAGATCTTGTTCAACAAATCGTATACATTCTTTTCATCCTTCGCCATGTTTTCTTCCAACACGTATGTGGCAAAGTCTTCATAGCCCAACAATTTAGCTTTCTCCAAACGGGCGGAAACCAGCTTTTTGATCACGTCCTTATTGTCGTTTGCATTGTTGTTGTTACCGCGGCAGATGTAGGCATTATAGATTTTCTCACGCAAAGCACGGTTTTCGGCATATGTCAGGAAAGGCATCACGCTCGGATTATGCAAGGTGAACACCCATTTTCCTTCCATCCCGGCTTCTTTTGCCGCTTCTCCCGCGGCAGCAATCAATGTTTCGGGCAGGCCGGCAAGGTCTTCCTTCTTATCGACAACCAACTGGAAAGCATTTGTCTCTTTCAATGAATTCTGTCCGAAAGTCAGTTCCAGCATGGAGATCTGTTCGTTCAGTTTACGAAGCTCCGCCTGTTTGCCTGCATCCAGGTTGGCACCGCCGCGCACGAACCCTTTATAGGTTTCTTCGAGCAGCTTCTTCTGTTCCTTGTCCAAGTTCAGGTTTGCCTGATTCTCATACACGGATTTTACGCGGGCAAAAAGTCCAGGATTCAGGCTGATGTCATCCGAATGCTTGGAAAGCAACGGTGAAAGCTCCTGTTCAAGTGCCTGAATCTCGTCGTTGGTGTTGACGCTTGCCTGGCCGCTGAAAGCATAGGCGACCTTCATGAGCAGTTCCCCGCTACGGTCCAGAGCAACAATCGTGTTTTCAAAAGTAGCTTCGTCGGGATTGTTGACGATTGCTTCCACTTCAGCAGTTTGTTCCTCCATGCCTTTGAGGAAAGCAGGTTTGTAATGCTCTACCTTGATTTGTTCGAAAGGAGGAACGCCGAACGGCGTCGTGTACTCGGTAAAGAAAGGATTCGAAACGGCAGCATCTGCCACATCGCTTTTCTTCGATGAGTTACATGCTCCTAAAACGACTGCCAGTCCGGCAGCCATAAGTGTCTTATTCATGTTTATAATTATTAATTTGTTCTGACTGCAAAGGTATGTAATTAAACTAAAAATTAGTCTTTTTGCCAGTCTCTCTTTTCAATTGCTCAAAGCGCATCATCATCTGCCGTAGACGGCGCGGCTCCTTGGTTGCCAGATTATTGCGCTGCCCGGGATCATCCTTTACATTATACAACTGGAAAGAATCGCTCAGGCCCGCAAAATCAGCCTCTTCCTGATCACCGTAATAATTGGGATAAGGCGGGATCATCACCCAGTCGCCCTGACGGAAAGCATAGTTGTAGTAACCTTCTATCACCAGTTCGCGGCGCCCCTGATCGGTATACCCCAAAAAGACAGGCAACGTGTTCTGGCTATCGGTCTTATCCGGATAAGCCTGCCCCGTCAACGCAGCCAGTGAAGCCAACAAGTCCATCTGGCAAACCAACGCATCCGAAACAGCCGGCTTGACTGCTGCCGGCCAGCGAAGGAGGAAAGGAACACAGGTTCCCCCGTCATACAGACTTGTCTTGCCGCCACGATACGGCCCGGCAATCTTATGGTCTCCCACCATCTCGACCGCCTGGTCCTGATAGCCGTCATCCAGGACGGGACCGTTATCGCTCGTAAAGATCACCAGCGTATTTTCGGTCAGGCCGAGGCGGTCCATCTCTTTCAGAAACTCCGTCACGCACCAATCTGCTTCCAGGATGACATCGCCACGAGGTCCCATACCCGACTTGCCGACAAATTTCGAATTCGGTACGCGAGGCACATGCGGCTGGTGCAGACCATAATATAAGAAGAAAGGTTTGTCTTTATTATCCTGCATAAAACCTTTTGCCTTTTCGAGAAATAGCTCCGCCATGTCTTCATCCTTCCATTGTGCCGCCTTGCCGCCCTTCTGGAAACCGATACGGGGGACGCCATTGACGATAGAGCCGGCATGCCCTACGCTGGGATGCATACGAAGCAGTTCCGGATTATCCTTTCCGGTCGGCTCGCCGGCAAAGTTTTCCCGATAGCTGACATAGAGAGGATCATCCGGTTGCAAACCGACACCTTTGCCGTTTTCGATAAAAATACAAGGAACCCGGTCATTGGTTGCCGCCTGGATAAACGAATAGTCATACCCGACTTCCTTCGCCCCGGGGTAGACGGTTCTATTCCAGTCTACTCCGCCGTCACCCAGGCCCAGATGCCATTTGCCTACGGAACCGGTCACATAGCCGGCCTGTTTCATCACTTTCGGCAAGGTCACTTGCTGCGTGTTGATAATCAGTGCGGCATTTCCCGGCAGGATCTTAGCCTCGGTATTTGTCCAAGGATAAAGGCCGGTCAGTAGAGAATAGCGGCTCGGCGTTGAAGTAGCCGCCGTGCAATAGCCTTGCGTAAAACGCAGTCCTTCGTTCGCAATCCGGTCCATTCCCGGAGTATTAATAGCGCTCGCACCATAGCAACTCAGGTCTCCGTAACCCAAGTCATCCGCAACAATTACTACTATATTAGGCTTTTGAGGGGATATTTGCGCCAGTAGCGGCAGGGAAAAAGCTCCCATAACTCCCATTAATGGAATAGAATAATGTCTCATTTGTTTATTGATTGTGTGTTAGATTGTAATAGCCATTACTTAAAACTTGTGATAAGTCGCAAATATAGCTATAGTTGATGAGAAAAGGCAGCATATTTTCATTAATATTGCATTCCATATGAACTAAATAGAAGATGAATATGAATAGAATTTGTCAACTTTTCGGTATTCAATACCCGGTTATACAAGGTGGAATGGTTTGGTGCAGCGGCTGGCGGCTCGCCTCGGCAGTCAGCAATGCAGGAGGTCTCGGATTAATCGGTGCAGGCTCCATGCATCCGGACGTTTTACGCGAACATATCCGCAAATGCCAGGCTGCCACCGGCAAGCCTTTTGGCGTGAACGTCCCTTTGATGTACCCGGAGATTGATGCCTTGATGAATATACTGGTAGAAGAAGGTGTAAAGATTGTTTTCACTTCAGCCGGCAATCCCAAAACATGGACAGGGTTTCTGAAAGAGCACGGGATGAAGGTCGCCCATGTCGTCAGCAGTTCCAAGTTCGCCGTCAAATGCGAACAGGCCGGTGTCGACGCCATAGTTGCCGAAGGTTTTGAAGCCGGCGGTCACAACGGCCGCGAAGAGACGACGACACTCTGCCTGATCCCTGCCGTACGCCGTGCCACGACCCTCCCGTTGATGGCTGCCGGCGGTATCGGGACAGGTAGCGCCATGCTGGCTACTTTCGCCCTCGGAGCCGAAGGGGTCCAAATCGGAACCCGTTTCGCCCTGACGGAAGAAAGTTCGGCACATGAGAACTTCAAACAATTGTGCCTCAGCCTGAACGAAGGCGATACAAAGCTCTTGTTGAAGAAGCTCTCTCCCACCCGCCTGGTAAAAGGAGATTTCACGACAGCCGTTGAAGAAGCAGAAGCCCGTGGTGCTTCTGTCGAGGAAATGAAAGAGTTGTTAGGAAAAGGTCGCGCCAAGAAAGGAATCTTCGAAGGCAACCTCCAGGAAGGTGAACTGGAGATCGGACAAGTCGCATCCTTATTCCGGGAAACGCAAACGGTAGCCGATGTCATGAAAGAAATCATAGACGACTTCCGCAAAGGAATGGAAAAGATACAACAAGCCTTGTAGGAGGGCGGTTCGCAAACCGCCCGGTCGCGGCAGCCACAAGGGCGATCATTCAATCCGGTTCACCTCTCCGATGAAATAGATTGCCCCTGTGCTGAATTCGCTTATCAGGTAAATAAACGGGCGGTTCACGAAGAAATCCATCCTCTGCATTTCCGGCCTGGGTCCAGGGGAAGATACCCATCCCTCGCCCAATGTTACCACTTCGGCTTTCGTTCCTTCCTCGTCGACCTCGATACGGGCTTTTTGCAGGGCGCGTGACAAGAAAATCTGTGTCGTACTCAACTTGGAGAAATCAGCATCAGAAGAAGAAAATGCCGAAACAACCCCTAACGACCGTAATACATCATTGAGTTCAATATCGTAAGAAGTAACGAACCGGGGCAGCTTCAAATGAATCTTGTAACCATTGCGGTTCTCAGGAAGTTGCTTCCAGGATTCACTGTTCAGCAAAGCGATCACTTCGGCGTTTGTCACACCTTCGTCCGGCAACAAGATCGACATGGAAAAAGCTCCGTTGCCATACGAGCGGGACAACATCCTGAATTTTTCATGTTCACAAACGACACCATCATACGTGGCATTCATCATCTGCACTTCCTGTTCACGCCCCCAGGCATCGGTAAAGACATCCTTACCGGTATTGCTTTTTTCGAAAGGCGTACTCCATTCGCCCCGGAAAGAAATCGCATTCAGCAGATAAATACAGGCGTTCGGATTGATCTTGTCCAGAATCGCAGGAATCCTGCCATCCGTATTCTTGGAAGCCCATCCGTTAATCTGCTTCAATGCGTCCGGCCTGGAGAAATCCATGTTCTGAACGGAGGCCTTATAATAAGACTCATTGCTTTTCCGGAAATCCGGCAGGATATCCAACCCGTCCCTTACCCAAATGGAATTAGCCGTATGCACCGTCACCTGCGGATCGAGATCAGCCGAGGCGACGATCATCTTCTGATTATACGCGTTTATTTCCTCCGTCTTGGAATCACCGAAACCCAGCGTACGGGCAATCTCAGCCGCTGTTTCCCCGGCAGCTCCGTTGTTCAGCATAGACATCATGTAGTTTACGCTGATCGGCGACAGGATAATATTAGACGGCTGTGCATGGCTGCTGCTGACCTCACGTAACAGGGAAAAGGCAAAGTCATTGCCGGCATCGGCCAATGTCTGCTCGGACTTCGTCAAGGGAATATCCGTGCGGTCTTTCTTACGGGGAATATCGTCACCATTTTCACAAGAAGCGAATGCACAAAGTGCAAGCAAAGCAAAAACAAGATTTTTCATGATTCTTTTCGTTATTTGATTATCGTTTATATACAATAAATGCAAGGCGAAAAGAAACCTTGCATTTATCGGAGAAAAAAATTATACTTTAGCTCTATTCAAGTACCAGCACCTCATTATCCTTATAGCTCTCATAGCTGGAAACGATCACTTTTTCACCGGCTTCGAGGCCGTCGATGACTTCGTAATATTGCGGGTTCTGGCGACCGATCTTGATTTTGCGGCGATATGCTTTCTTGCCGTCTTTGTCAAGAACGAAGATCCAGCTGCCACCTGTGCTCTGGAAGAATGTTCCACGCGGGATGATGATGCTTTCTGTCGGCTGTCCAAGTTCCAGATTAATGTAATAGGTTTGTCCACTGCGGATATTATCGGGGCGTTCGCCGGTGAAGACGAAATCCGTACGGAATTTACCGTCGCGCACTTCCGGATAGACTTTGCGTACATTCAATTCAAAATCCGATCCCTGGCGTTCGAATGTTGCGGACAATCCCTTTTTCACGCGGTCGATATAATGTTCGTCGATCAATGCTTCGATCTTATAATCCGACAGGTCGTTTATCTGCCCGATTTTCTGCCCGGCCGAAACATTCTGGCCTAATACTACATCCAGCAATCCCAATTCACCGTCTATCTGTGAACGGACATTCAAATGCTCTTTGCGTTCATGCACCAAAGCAATGTTTTTACGCATATTGGACAAACTGGTTTCCATTTCGTCCATCTGGATCGTGCGGGAAATCGAATCCTGGCGCAAACGTTCCACTACCAGATCGTATTTCTTACTTGCCAGCTCATAATCTTCTTTTGCTTTCAGGAATTCTTCCTTTGCAATCAGGTTTTCTTCATACAACTTTTTTTGTTGGTTATAAGCGCGACGGAAGCGTGTCATATCCACATCCAACTGGGCCTTTTCCAACTGGTTATTCAGCTTGTCTTGTTCCATCGCCACCTGCGTATTACGAAGAAAATTCTGTTTTTCCGCCAGTTGGGCTTCGGCATCCAGTATCTGCAGGTCAAGGTTTGAATTGGAAAGACGGATGATCACATCCCCTTTCTTCACCTGTGCCCCTTCCTCTACGACTTTCTCCTGCACGATGCCCCCTTCTTCAGGGCTTAGCTGCACAACCGTAATAGGCTGTACCTGGCCGTTCACACGAACGAAATCGTTAAACTGTTCTTTCGTTACATTCCCTATATTGACACCGCGTGCATCCACCTTCAACGTCGAAGCGTGATCACCAAAAACGATCCATCCTACCAAAACCAGGAAAAAAGCGCCACCTGCTACATAAGGAATATGCTTCTTCTGAAGACCTTTCTTTTTTTCTAACTGTATATCCATGATTGTATGTTTTTATTTCTTAAACTTTCAATTTTCAACTTTCAATTTTCAATTATCAACGGTTGCCCTTTATAATAATCAACCTGACGGCATTTCATCATGTACAGCAAACGTCTCTGTAAAAGGTCAGCCTTCGAGTTCAACAAAGTCGTTGCATTTGTCTGTACGTCGAGCGGACTCATCAGCCCTTCCTCGAATTTACGGAGAGTAACCTGATAGGCCAATGCATCGGCTTTGACTTTCTTCTCCATCTGGATCGTTTCTTTAGCATAGCCTTCCCGGTCTAAGACAGCCAGTTCGACATCTTTTTGCAACTGACGAAGTGTTTCGGTCTGTTTTTCATAAGCGATGCGGACATTATTGCGGGCACGACGTAGGTTGGTAATCCGTGACAGGCCATCAAACAAAGGAAAACTAAAACTGAAATAGATATATTCTCCCCGGTTATTTTTAAACTGATCCTTAAAGGGTGTTGGAGCGTTTTCCGATTTCAGGTTTTCAAAGTAACTGGTAGTGATACCTGCTTCGACAGAAAGAGTCGGAAGTAATTTCCCTTTTGTTATCAGATAGTTCATTCTGCTGGTTTTCAACTGGAATGCTGCTTGCAAAGCAGTCGGATTGTTTGCCATGGCATAATCTTGTATGGCGCTGACAGATTCCTCGGCCAATATATCCTGCACGGGAGGAACAACCGTATCGACATCGAGTGCCAAATCCGACGGATAGTTCATCGCATTCTTCAAAGTCATCATCGCCGTATTATAAAGATTCTGCTGATGCGTCAAGTTATAATCGTCACCGGCTACCTGCGATTCGATCTGGGCAACATCTGCCTTTCCTTTCAAACCCAACTCTTCCTGACGGCGTGTCTTGTATAAAAGCCGCTGGCTGTCTTCCAACTTTTCGGAGCACATCTTCACCAATCCCTGGTAATAAACAACCGTAATAAATGCATCCATTATACTGATTGCCAAATCATCTTTCTGCTTCTGCAAATCATTTCTGCCCATGTGGCGGTTCACATTTGCCAGGCGCCATTGGTTAATCAACTGTCCGCCTCTGAAAAGCGGCAAGGAAGCATAAGCTCCATAGCCATTATTAAAGGTAGATGTGTTTACATAGGTATTTGTCTCCGGGTCTACAGAACGTCCAAACCTATACTGTGCATCCACCTGTGTACTGATTGAAGGCAAAAAAGAGGCTATGGCAGACTGTTGCTCGGCTTTATATGTATTATTGGTATAAATCTGCTGCTTTACCTTCGGACTGTTTTCCACCGCATACCGCATGCACTCGTCCAAACTCCATATTTTATCCTGCGCCATTACCGAGGCAACCAGGGTAAAAGAAAGTACTGTTGTAAATATGATCTTTTTCATTGCTATATTATTTTCTATCTGATAAAATGCAAAGAGCGTGCCAAAATAGATAAAACAATAATATACAACGAGTTAGTATAATATCATTTGGCAACAGATGTCAAAAAATTGGACAGTGGTGTAAAATAATTAGACAATGCGAAGACACTATCCGTAAAACATATCCTCTTCCCACCGACCAGGATTATGGTGGATATAACAGGAGATTCGGTCGTAGTCATCATAATTCCGGATGATGTGCTCATAATAATTCCGTTGCCACAAACGATGTCCTTTGGGATAGTGCCAATGCCTGTTATAACGTTTGGTAGACAACGATTTGAACGCACAAACAACATCTCCCATCGTAGGGGCAGGGCTCTGCTCTGCCCTCTTGTCTATTTCCCGGAGATCTCCTATCCGGGCAGAGCAGAGCCCTGCCCCTACGAGTTCGATAATGGCATGAAAATGATTAGGCATAATCGTGTATTCATGCAAAACCACAGGAAAACGTTGTTCTATGCTTAACCATTCTTGTTGAACAAGTTCTCCGATATCATTTATTTCCATGATACCTTCCATAATATTTCCAAGTAGCTGTTTTCTGTCTTGTACACATACCGTCACGAAATATAATCCTTTGCAAGAATAATCATACCCTTTTAGCCGAATAGAGTGTCTATCATATTTTTTCATAGTCTATCTGTTTTAATTAACGATAAACAAAGATACAACTCTCATCAAAATCACAAAATTTCTTTTAAATTATCAGTTACTCCAACAGAACAAATTATCTTTGCAACAGACATACAAGAAAAACAAATGACAAAACAAGGCACCATACTGGTAGTAGACGATAACAAAGGGATCCTTACCGCAGTACAGATGCTGTTAGGCACTTGCTTCGAGAAGGTAATAACCATCTCTACTCCCAATAAGATAAAAGCCACACTGCACGACGAAAATATAGATGTGGTTCTATTGGATATGAATTTCAGTGCCGGTATCAACACCGGCAACGAAGGGCTGTTCTGGCTTTCGGAAATAAAAAAGGAAGATGCATCGATACAGGTGGTTCTTTTCACGGCCTATGCGGATATCGACCTTGCCGTACGGGGGATCAAGGAAGGGGCAGCCGATTTTGTTGTCAAGCCTTGGGACAACGCCAAGTTGCTGGAAACATTGAAAACGGCCTATAACATCCGGACCTCAAACCGCAAAGGCATTGCGATCGCCGACAATAAACTCGTCGTCTCCAAAGAGAGCGGAATGTTCTGGGGAGAAAGCAACGCCATGCAGCAACTCCGTTCCCTGATAGAGAAAGTCGCCCGCACAGACGCCAACATATTGGTTACCGGCGAAAACGGGACCGGCAAGGAAATGCTTGCCCGCGAGATCCACCTGCTTTCCAACCGGAAGAAAGAAACATTGGTTCCGGTCGATATGGGAGCCATTACGGAGACGCTTTTCGAAAGCGAGCTGTTCGGGCACGTCAAAGGTGCATTTACCGACGCACGGGCAGACCGCCCCGGTAAATTCGAAGTCGCCGATAACGGCACGCTGTTCCTCGACGAGATCGGGAACCTCTCCTACCATCTGCAGGCGAAGTTGTTGACCGCCTTGCAACGGCGCAGCATTGTCCGCGTGGGAAGCAATACGCCTATCCCGGTCAATATCCGCCTGATTTGTGCAACCAACCGCGACTTGCAGGAGATGGTACAGAAAGGAGATTTCCGCGAAGACTTGCTCTATCGTATCAACACGATCCATGTGGAGATACCGCCCCTCCGGGAACGGCCCGAAGACATTGTTCCGCTTACCGAGATATTCCTTTCCAAATATGCCAATATCTATGGCAAAGCCGCCATGCGCCTCAGTCCGGATGCCAAAGAGAAACTGAAAGCGCAACCCTGGTTCGGAAATATACGGGAACTCGAACACACGATCGAGAAAGCCGTTATCATTGCCGAAGGAAGCGTACTGGACGATTTCGATTTTCCACGGCCGAAAAAGGAACCGGCGACAAAAGAGGCGACAACCTTGGAAGAGATGGAATATAATATGATCAAAAATGCAATGGACAAGTACAGCGGCAATTTGTCGCTCGTCGCAAGCCAGTTGGGGATTTCCCGCCAGACTTTATACAATAAGATAAAACGTTACGAACTATAATGCTGCTGAAAGGATGTTACCATAATTTCCATCTCCGTATAGCTGTTTTCATTCTTCTGACAATAGCCGAGACCTATTTCGCCCTCCGGCAGGAATGGATATGTTTTATCCCGCTCCTATTAATCTGGGCTTTACTTCTCCGGTTAATCCTGTTGTCCGATAAGCGAAACGCCCAAAAAGTCGCTTTCATGTTCGACGCGATAGACAACAGCGACTACGCTTTCCAGTACGCGACACGCGGCCGCTCGTCGAACGACAAATTAGTCAGTGAATCGCTTAACCGCATCACGCAGATTCTTTTCCAGGCCAAAGCGGATGCCGTCCAGAAAGAGAAATATTACGAGTTGATCATGAACTGCGTAAATACCGGTATTATCGTTCTTGATGACAACGGCGTGATTTTTCAGACGAACAACGAAGCATTGCGGCTGCTCGGACTGACCGTCTTCACCAATGTGCGCCAACTTGCCCGCATAGACGAGAACCTGAAAACCGTCATACAGAATATCCAGCCGGGCGACAAGCACCAGATATCCTTCACCAACGAACGCGGTAACGTGCACCTGTCCATCCGCGTTTCGGAAATGACGCTACAGGAAAAGCATGTGCGCATCCTGGCAATCAACGATATAAACAGCGAATTGGACGATAAGGAGATCGATTCGTGGATACGCCTGACACGCGTCCTGACGCACGAGATCATGAATTCGGTCACTCCTATCACTTCCCTCAGCGACACGCTTCTCTCTTTGCATCAAAATGCGGACGACGAGATACGCAACGGGCTGGAAGTAATCAGTACGACAGGAAAAAGCCTGATCTCTTTCGTGGAGTCATACCGTAAATTCACACATATCCCGACACCGGAGCCGACTCTTTTCTATGTCCTAAAATTCACCGAACGTATGGTGAAGCTGGCGCGGCACCATACCAATTACCCCAACATCACAATCAATATCAGCGTAGAACCTTCCGACCTGATCGTTTATGCAGACGAGAACCTGATCTCGCAGGTTGTCCTGAACCTGCTGAAGAACGCTATGCAGGCGATCGGCAACGAACAGGCGGACGGCCTGATCGAACTAAAAGCCTATTGCAACGAAGAAGAAGCCGTCCTGATCGAAGTCAGCAACAACGGGCCTGTCATTCCGCAGGAAGAGGCCGAACATATCTTCGTCCCGTTCTTCACCACCAAGGAAGGCGGCAGCGGTATCGGGCTTTCCATCTCCCGCCAGATCATGCGCCTTTCGGGAGGCAGCATCGCCCTGAAAAGCGCACCGGCTGCCAAACAGACAACGTTCATATTGACATTCCCCTGATGAATCGACAATTATAAAGATAAAACAAATCAGCCGATAAAAATTATCAATTATCATAAACATTTACACCGGTAAATATTTTATATCTTTGGACGATAAATAATGATTTATTGGTATATTTAAGGTGTCGCTGTAGGGGCGGGTTCTAAACCCGCCCGATTGAAATATGTATATTTGTCGATATCGGGCAGGTTTAGAACCTGCCCCTACAGAACGACAATCATTTCGACAACGATGTCATTCCATCACACCCATAAATCATCATTTACAACAATAACATAAACTATCAATATGAATCTATTAGACAAACTCAAAATCAACCACCGTCCGAGTGCCGGCGCTCTGGACCTGCTAAAATATATCGGACCGGGATTACTTGTTACCGTAGGCTTTATCGATCCGGGAAACTGGGCGACCAATCTGGCTGCCGGTTCCGAATTCGGCTATGCCCTGCTTTGGGTAGTCACTTTCTCTTCCATCATGCTGATTATCATCCAGCACAACGTCGCCCACTTAGGGATCGTTACCGGACTTTGCCTCTCGGAGGCGACCAACAAATATATGCCGCGCGCACTAAGCCGCCCCATCCTGGTCTCCGCCATGCTGGCCAGCATTTCGACCTCGCTTGCCGAGGTGCTGGGAGGCGCCATTGCTCTGCGGATGCTGTTCGGGATGCCGATCAAGGTCGGCGCTGTCATCGTGACGATTGTCTGCCTCGGGATGTTGCTTACCAATACGTACAGTAAGATAGAACGCTGGATCATCATGTTCGTTTCGATCATCGGGCTCTCTTTCCTCTATGAGCTGGCGCTGGTCGACGTACAGTGGGGAGCCGCCATCGAAGGATGGATAAAGCCGACTTTCCCGGAAAACTCCATGTTGATCATCATGAGCGTGTTGGGAGCCGTTGTCATGCCCCACAACCTGTTTTTGCATTCGGAAGTCATACAGAGCCGCGAATGGAACCTCGAAGACGAATCGGTGATCAAAAAGCAATTGAAATATGAATTCTACGACACGCTGTTATCTATGGTTATCGGCTGGGCGATCAACTCGGCCATGATTATCCTGGCAGCAGCAACCTTCTTCAAACAGAATATTGCGGTAGACGAACTGGACCAGGCACAACAGCTATTGGTCCCGCTGGTCGGAAACAATGCGGGCGTCATATTCGCCGGAGCACTTCTGCTGGCAGGTATTTCCTCCACGATCACATCCGGGATCGCCGGGGCATCCATCTTTGCCGGATTCTACGGTGAAGCATACAACCACAAAGACCTTCACTCCAAATTAGGAGTCTTGTTGTCGTTTATCCCTGCTTTACTCATTATTTTTGTCGTAGGCGATCCATTTAAAGGCTTAATATACTCGCAAATGTTGCTGAGCGTACAGTTGCCGATCACCGTTTTCACACAAGTTTACCTGACATCCAGTAAAAAAGTGATGGGCAAATTTGTGAATTCGAGATCCACAACGATCATTTTAGTCACTTTAGGGGCACTTGTGACCTTCTTAAACGTTGCACTTCTGATAAGCCTGATTTAATACAATAACCCCGATAAAAAAGACACCAGATGCGGGAGTAGTTTTTCACCTCCTGCATCTATGTTTTATCTTATCTGCATCCAATGTTCGCCTTTCCGCATCCAATTTCATTTCCACGCCCATATATTCTAAATTCCATGCCAGTGCAATTATAATTTCATGCAAGTGTATTTACAGTTCCATGCAAGTGTATTCAGACATCCGTACAGACAAAATCAAGATCATTTTCAACTATCAAAAACAACTCTAAGTTTGCGTAAAGCAAGAAGCTGAGGTTAATTTATATCTTTG
>ERZ777306.773-NODE-773-length-61013-cov-5.984580_pt1 | contig 61013 bp, 50 predicted proteins | sample MGYA00374966_ERZ777306 | MGnify/ENA primary metagenome ERZ777306 (study PRJEB29329, sample SAMN06343882) | mouse gut metagenome | isolation source: Mouse cecum | place: Austria: Vienna | collected 2014-11-15 ... | reverse complement strand
CTTCCTTCTACTTTTTTCTTCCTCTACTGTCCAATTTCTATTGTACTCCTACACCCTGGACGGAACGGACGCGGACTGGGGGCTTGACGAGCCGCTGGCGGTGATTACCCTGGAGGATCATGTACGGACGCGCCTGACCCTGGGCCAGGCCGGGGATGTCCGCACCCTCCGCGTCAACGAGGACAGGGCCGTGTATACCATCGACGCCGACGCGCTCTCCTTCCTGCGCAGCCTCACCGTGCCTTACCTGGCGGAGCAGCTGCCGGGGCTGGTTATGCTCAGTCAGCTTTCCGCCATCAGCGTGCGTACCCCGGACAGAACCTTGCACTTTGATGTGGATCAGCCCTCGGGCAGCTACCGGCTGGAGGGGCGTGAACTGAGCGGGGAACGCTTCCTGCCGGTCTATCAGCAGATGATCGGTCTGCTGATCGAGCGGTATGTGCCCTCGCCGGAAAAAGCAGGGGAAGCGCGGTTGCAGCTGGAATATACCTTTCGGGAGGGCGGGCAATGGACGCTGACCATTGCCGAATACGACGAATCCTTCGACCTGATTATCCGTGACGGGTGCGCCTGCTTCCTGCTGTCGCGCGCCAAAACCGATGCGCTCATTGAAACCATATTGACATTGGAGGAGGAAGAACCATGACCTACATCCCTGCCGACAACCGTTACGCATCCATGACCTACCGCCGCTGCGGGAGAAGCGGCCTGAAGCTGCCGGTCATTTCCCTGGGCCTGTGGCACAACTTTGGCAGCATCACCCCCTTCGGCGTCCAGCAGGAATTGCTGCGCACCGCCTTTGACAACGGCATTACCCACTTCGACCTGGCCAACAACTACGGCCCGCCCTACGGTGAGGCCGAGCGCAACTTCGGCATGCATATGCTGCGCGACTGGAAGCCTCACCGTGACGAACTGATCCTTTCCACCAAGGCCGGTTACGACATGTGGGAAGGCCCCTATGGCGATTTCGGCAGCCGCAAGTATCTGATCGCCAGCCTGAATCAAAGCCTGAAGCGCATGAATGTGGAGTATGTGGACATCTTCTACCACCACCGCCCCGATCCTGAAACGCCCATCGAGGAGACCGCGGGCGCGCTGGAGCAGATCCTGCGCAGTGGCAAGGCACTCTACGTTGGCATCTCCAATTACAACGCCGTGCAGACCGAGGCGATGGTCAAGGCGCTGGGCTCCCTGAGCACCCATCTGCTCATTCACCAGCCCAGCTATTCGATGTTTAACCGCTGGATCGAGCAGCCCATGGAGGGCGCCGGCAGCCTGCAGGATGTGCTCCGCCGGGAGGGCGTCGGCTGCATCTGCTTCGCGCCGCTGCAGAACGGTCTGCTGACCACCAAGTACATTGGCGGCATCCCGGCCGATTCCCGCGCCGCCCATGATCCTCGCTACCTCAAGCCCTCCGACATCACGGAGGAGAAGATCGCCAAGGTGTGCGCGCTGAACGAAATCGCGAGCCGGCGCGGTCAGGCGCTGAGCCAGATGGCCCTGGCGTGGGTGCTGCGCGACGAGGTGGTTACCACCGCGCTCATCGGTGCGAGCCGACCCTCCCAGATCATTGAGAATGTGAAGGCGTTGGATGCCGCGCCCTTCACCGCCGAGGAGCTTGCGCAGATCGAAGCGATTCTCATGTCGTAACAACCCGTCTTCGGGCGTAAATTCCCCCTTGAAATTTCCGCAAATCCCGCTATAATATAATGTATGCCAACGTTCACCATGATGGGGACGGCGGCGGAAAGGTTTCCCGCAAGCGAGCCGGAGGATGGTGCGAGTCCGGCGGGGAAATTCCGGCGCGGATCACCCCGGAGTGAGGCGGCCTGACCTATCAGGGCTGCCCGGGCGCTCCCGATACAGGGCGGCAGGAGGGTTCCTGCGCAAAGAGGGCGGCATTGAGCCGTCAACTTGGGTGGTACCGCGGATTTGATACATCCGTCCCAGAAGAACTTTCCTGGGGCGGATTTTTCTATACTGAAGGCTTCCGCTCCCATGACTTCCATCAAGACAGGAGGCGTCACCATGTACAACAAGGTTGCTACGGACATGAATTTCCCGGCCCGGGAGGCGGAAATCACCCGCCTGTGGAAGGAGAAGGACATCATCCGCAAGTCCTTCCATCACCGCGACGGCAGCGAGACCTTCACCTTCTTCGACGGCCCGCCCACGGCCAACGGCAAGCCTCATATCGGCCACATCGAGACCCGCGTCATCAAGGATTTGATCCCCCGCTACCACACCATGAAGGGGCAGAATGTTCTGCGCAAGGCCGGCTGGGACACGCACGGCCTGCCTGTGGAGCTGGAAGTCGAAAAGGTGCTGGGCCTGGACGGCAAGCCGCAAATTGAACAATACGGCATTGAACCGTTCATTGGCGAGTGTAAGAAGAGCGTATGGAAGTACCTGCACGAGTGGGAAAAGATGTCCGACCAGGTGGGCTACTGGGTGGACATGGAGCATCCCTACATCACCTATGAGGATGACTACATCGAGTCCGAGTGGTGGAGCCTCAAGCGCATCTTCGACAAGGGACTGCTTTACCAGGGCCACAAGATCGTGCCCTACTGCCCCCGCTGCGGCACCGCCCTGTCCAGCCATGAGGTGGCCCAGGGCTACAAGAACGTCAAGGAGGTTTCGGCCTTTGTGCGCTTCCGCGTCAAGGGCGAGGAAAATACCTACCTCCTGGCCTGGACCACCACCCCCTGGACCCTGCCCTCCAACCTGGCCCTGTGCGTCAACCCCGGCCACACCTACGTCCGGCTGACGGCGGAGGGAGACACCTACATCATGGCCCAGGCCCTGGTGGAGAAGGTCTTCGCGGGCAAGGAGGTCAGCGTTGTCGAGACAATGCCCGGCAAGGACCTGGAAGGCATGGCCTATGAGCCGCTGTTCGACTTTGCCGTGGGCAAGGTGAAGGACGCCTGGCGCGTGGTCTGCGATGATTATGTGACCATGGAGGACGGCTCCGGCATCGTGCATATCGCCCCCGCCTTTGGCGAGGACGATAACCGCGTCTGCCGGGAGAACGGCATCGGCTTTATCAACCTGGTGGACAATCAGGGCTGCATGACCGAGGATACCAAGTGGCCTGGCGTATTTGTGAAAAAGGCTGATCCCCTGGTGCTGGATGACCTGAAGGAGCGGGGACTGCTCTTCGCCGCCGTGCCCTTTACCCATGATTATCCCTTCTGCTGGCGCTGCGATACGCCCCTGCTGTATTACGCCCGGCCTACCTGGTTCATCAAGATGACGGCCCTGCGGGATAACCTGGTGCGCAACAACCGCACCATCAACTGGATGCCTGAGAACATCAAGGAAGGCCGTATGGGCACCTGGCTGGAGAACGTTCACGATTGGGGCCTTTCCCGGGAGCGCTACTGGGGTACGCCCCTGCCCGTGTGGCAGTGTGAGGACGGCCATCTGCATGTGATCGGCTCACGGCAGGAGTTGCGGGAGATGGCTATCAACGATCCCGGCGAGCGCATCGAGCTCCACCGGCCCTTCATCGACGCCGTGACCATCCGCTGCCCCCACTGCGGCAAGGAGATGCACCGGGTGAAGGAGGTCATCGACTGCTGGTACGATTCCGGCTCCATGCCGTTTGCCCAGTGGCATTATCCCTTTGAGAACAAGGAGCAGTTTGAGGCGCATTTCCCCGCCAATTTCATCTCCGAGGCCGTGGATCAGACCCGCGGCTGGTTCTACACCCTAGAGGCCATTTCTACCCTGCTGTTTGATAAGGCTCCCTTTGAAAACTGCATCGTGCTGGGCCATGTGCAGGACGCGGAGGGCCGGAAGATGTCCAAGCACCTGGGTAACGTGGTGAACCCCTTTGACGCGCTGGATAAGTTTGGCGCTGACGCCCTGCGCTGGTACTTCTACACCACCGCCGCTCCCTGGCTGCCCAAGCGCTTCTCCGATGAGGCCGTGCAGGAGGGGCAGCGGAAGTTCCTGGCTACGCTGCAGAATGTGTACGCCTTCTTCACCATGTACGCCCAGATCGATGGCTTCGATCCCCTGGCTCACCCCCTCGACAAGGTGGAGCTGAGCCTGATGGACAAGTGGATTTTGTCCAGGCTGAACAGCCTTATCGCCAAGGTGGACGAGGATCTGGCGGCCTACCGCATCTCGGAGCCCGCCATGGCTATCCAGGACTTTGTAGATGAATTGTCCAACTGGTATGTACGCCGGGGCCGCGAGCGCTTCTGGGGCAAGGGCATGGCCGGCGACAAGGAAGCCGCCTTTGCTGTGCTGTATCATGTGCTGGTGACGCTGAGCAAGGTCATCGCGCCCTTTGTGCCCTTCATGGCCGAGGAAATCTATCAGAACCTGGTGGTCAACAACGTGCCAGGAGCCATCGAATCGGTGCACCTGTGCGACTTCCCCACCGCCGATCCGACCGTGGTGGATAAGGACATGGAAGAGCAGATGGAGGCGCTGCTGGAGGTGGTTCAGCTGGGCCGCGCCTGCCGCAGCACCGCCAATATGAAGGTTCGCCAGCCCGCCGCCCGGCTCTATGTTAAGGGCGCGGTCTTCACCGAGGCTTATCAGGCCCTCTGCGAGGACGAGCTGAACGTGAAGGAGGTCGTCTTTACCGATTCCGCCCGGGATTTCACCACTTACAGGCTGAAGCCGCAGATGCGCACCCTGGGCCCGAAGTATGGCAAGCTCCTGGGCAAAATCGGCCAGCATTTGGCCGCCATGGACGGCAACGAGGTGGTGGACGCCTTCGCCCGGGGCGAAACCGTGACCTTCGATATCGAGGGTACCCCCATTGAGCTGGCGGGCGGCGACGTGCTGACCGAGCCCATGCAGAAGCCAGGCTTCACCGCCCTGGAGGACAAGGGCGTGACCGTGGTGCTGGATACCAACCTCACCGAGGCGCTTATCAACGAGGGCTATGCCCGGGAGGTGATCTCCAAGCTGCAGACCATGCGCAAGGAGGCCGGGTTTGAGGTGACGGATCGCATCGACGTGTGCTTTGCCTGCGGCGATGTGCTTGCCGATGCCATTCAAGCCGGTATCGGGATGATCCGGAGCGGCACCCTGGCCCTGAGCGTGGCGCGGGCCGAGGCGGACAACACCTTCATCGCCAAGGAATGGAACATCAACGGCCAGAAGGCTGTGCTGGCCATCCGCGTTCATCGCGATTGATTCCGGCTGCCCCTGCGCCTGCGCGACGCAGGGGCGAGCTGTCTGTACCCCATGATGACGGAAAGGCGGGCGATGACGATGAAGTTTGCGCTCATAGGCCAGGATATTCCCACGCTGCTGCCCACGTTGCTGACGGATCTGCTGTTCGCGGGCCGTCAGGCGGCGGAGGTGGTTGTGGAGGAGCGGAACGCCGCCATGCAGGATGTGCTGCGGCGCTATGGTCAGGCGATCTGCGTCCACAGCGGCCTGGAAAGCCGGGTGGAAGTCACCGGCGACCGGGCGGAGGCGCTCACCGGCGCGGACTGCGTGATTTACGCCGGGGACTGCATGGCGGCCACCCGGTTTCACCAGGATCGCGCGGCCCTTTCCGGCACGGAGGAGGACGATCCCGGCCTGACGGATCAGGCCCGTGTCAACGGCGGCGTCGGCGGGCTGATGCACACCCTGCGCCAGGGAGAATATGTGCTGTCCCTGTGCGAGAGCATGGCGGCGCATTGTCCCGGTGCGCTGGTCATCAACCTGGGTCAGCCCATGGCGAGGGTGACGGCGATGTTCACTGTCCGCGGCTTCCGCTGCTACGGCCTGGGCCGCACACCCATGCGGGGCGCCAACGGCATCGACAGCATTTGCAAAAAGCTGGGTTTTAAAGCGGATGAGGCCGAGGCCGATACGGCGGGGCTGCCGGGCTTCGCGTTTCTGCTGTCCCTGCGCCGGGATGGAGAGGAACTGCTGCCCAGGGTGGAGGCGCTGACGGCGGAGGGCGAATTCGGCCGTCTGGCCCGGCGCTGGCTGGACTGGTATGGCGCGGTGCCCGTGGGCGATGTGACCGACCACGCGGAATGGCTGCCCGCCCAGCCGGACTTTATCCCTGAGGAGAACCCCGAACTGGGGGAAACGGTGGAGCGCCGCAAGGAGCGCATTCTGTACATGAATACCGTGGGCGAGAAGGGCGCGGCGGACAAAGAGGGCATGATGGCCCAGCTGCTGCTGCTGTCGAAGGCGCCGCCCATCCGGCCGATGCGGCTGGCCCTGGCGCTGCTGCGGGGCGAGGATTTGACCATGCCCGCTGTCACCCGGGTGAATGGTGGGGAGTTGCCACAGCTGCCCAAAGATGCTATCATAGAGACTGGGCTGGCGCTGCGGCGCGGCGAGCCTGTACCGCAGCGGCGAATGCTGCCGGGGGAGCTGGCCGACATCTGCGGCGAGATTGACTCGACGAACCGCCTGGCGGCGAAGGCTGCCGGGGGCGATCGGGGCGCGCTGCGGGCGTGCATCGAGGCGGACCCCGCGCTGGAGGGGCTGGATCGGCTGTATTGCCAGGAGCTTGTGGACAAGCTGATTGAGCTGCACAGCGATGTGATTGAGCGGCTGGCGGTGGAAGAGGAATAAGGAGTAGGAATCCAAAGGACGATCGGAAAGCCTTTCTCTTTGCCTTCCCCTTTGGGGAATGTGCTGCGGCGGAACGCCGTGACGGATGAGGTAAAATCCAGCCACACAACTTTTTGGAATAAAAGTCGCGCCCTTTGCAGGGCTACGAACAATGAAGGCTCTACTTTCTCCACGGAGAAAGTAGCAAAGAGGTCTGGGGGTGGCAAAATTCAACATGCATCGTTGCCACCCCCAGGCCCCCGTCGCTTAGCGTGATGCGCATAGACATAGACGGCTACCGGCTAAGATCGCCTCGCAGGGGCGGTCATCCACCTCCATTGGAGCGGGTAAGTGTGCTTCAGCGGCAAGGTCTTCGTCTGGTTTGGTTCGGCAGACCTGGTTGCACATGGGACTGGCACCCGTGGTTCCTGTGTTGGTTATGGAAATGGCACTGTCGGTTCCATACCGTTCTGGCGCAGCCAGCAGGGCCCCCGCAGGGTGGCTCGCCTTGCAGATTCCAACCCCCTTATAGCTGCGGGCCCCGAAGGTTTCCAAAGGGCGACCGGAAAGCCCTTTGGTCGCGCCGCAGCGCAAAACCCTACAATAGCACGCGCACAAAATACTGACCGAAGGCCCTGCACCAAGCCGCGAGATGGGCGTCGAGAGGGGCGAAGCCCCTTCGCGAGGGTGTTGGGAGCAGAGCCCCCAACCGGGTTCCCAAAGGGCAGCGCCCTTTGGCGGAGCCCCGACAAGGAGGATAAGATATGTTTCTGGCGGACACCTGGACGGACTACGAGGTGCTGGACACGGGAGACGGCGAAAAGCTGGAACGGTGGGGCGGCGTTATTCTGCGGCGACCCGATCCGCAGACGATCTGGCCCAAAGCTGATCCGGCGCTGTGGAAGCAGGCGCAGGCCCACTATCACCGTTCCGAACGGGGCGGCGGGGAATGGGAATTCCTCAAGCGTCTGCCGGACAGGTGGAGTATTCGCCATGGCGAATTGCGATTTTATGTGCGGCCTACGGGCTTCAAGCATACGGGGCTTTTCCCGGAGCAGGCGGCCAACTGGGTATGGATGGATCGGCTCATCCGGGCTTCGGGCCGCCAGGATGTGCGGGTGCTGAACCTGTTCGGGTACACGGGCGGGGCGACGCTGTCCTGCGGGGCGGCGGGCGCTCATGTCACCCATGTGGACGCCGCCAAGGGCATGGTGCAGTGGGCGAAGGAAAACCGTGAGCTGTCGAGTCTGCCGGAGACGTCCTTCCGCTGGATTGTGGAGGACGCCCTGCGCTTCGTGCAGCGGGAGATTCGCCGGGGCAACCGCTACGATGGCATCCTGATGGATCCGCCCAGCTATGGCCGGGGGCCTTCCGGTGAGGTATGGAAGCTGGAAAACGAGCTTTACGGTCTGGTGGATACCTGTGCCCAGGCGCTCAGCGATCAGCCCTTGTTCTATCTCATCAACAGCTACACCACAGGCTTTCAGGCCAGCGTATTGAGCAACATGCTGGAAAAGTGCGTGGTGAGCCGTCACGGCGGTCAGGTGGACAGCCAGGAGCTGTGCCTGCCCGTGACCAGCGGCGGCGTCCTGCCCTGCGGGGCCAGCGGAAGGTGGTATCATGCCTAACATCGTTTACGAGGATAACCAGGTGCTGGTGGCCGTGAAGCCGCCGAACATGCTCTCCCAGGCGGATCGAACGGGCGATACGGATATTCTGACCCTGCTTAAAGAGGATATCAAGGTACGCTATCACAAGCCGGGGCGGGTCTATCTGGGCCTGGTACATCGGCTGGATCGACCAGTGGGCGGCCTGATGGTCTTCGCCCGAACCAGCAAGGCGGCAGGACGGATGGCCGAACAGATGCGTCAGCACCTGATGGGCCGGGAATATCTGTGTGTGGTGACGGGCGAGGTGAAGGACTCCTTCACGCTGATGAACTACCTCATCAAAGACGAGCGGCTGAATAAGGTGATCGTCTGCGAGGCGGACGTTCGAGGGGCGCAGCAGGCGGTGCTGCATGGGGAGTGCATTGCCCGGCGTCAGGGAACGGCCTTGTGCGCTATCCGGCTGGAAACGGGGCGCAGCCATCAAATACGGGTGCAGATGGCGGAGATCGGCGCGCCGCTGTGGGGCGATAACCGATACGGCGCGGGCATTCCTGGGCAGCAGATCGCCCTGTGGGGGTACAAGCTGACCTTTGAGCATCCCACCACCCATGAGGTCAAGACGTTCTATGATGTGCCATATGGGTCGGTATGGAGCGTGTATCAGGACTTGCTGGATGTGGGCGGCGAAAGCTACCGCACGGCAGGGGCGACTTTGGAGGAATGATGGTCGCTCGGCGGCGGCCGAAGGATTCCGCAGGGCGAAGGTCTGTTTGAGGGGTAACGGCCCCTTGCAAGGCTGCTGCTCATTGATTTGGTAAAAGTTTTCTTTGCCTTCCCCTTGGGGGAAGGTGTCGTGGCGGAACGCCGTAACGGATGAGGTTCTCTCCGAAACACACTACTTTTGGGGAAATAGTTGTGCCCTTGGCAGGGCAGAGAAGCAGGTTTGATTATACTGTCTCTTCAGAGAAAGTACCAAAGAGGATTGGGGGCGGCTAAATTGAACAAGCACCGTAGCCGTCCACCATTCGGCAATGTCGCGGGGACGCAGGCGCTGTCCCCGCTCTGTGCCTCATTGGAACTGCGTACCGCTTCATCCGCCACTGGCGGCGCGGTACTTCGTTCCCCCCAAACCCCCCGTGGCATAGCATGTTGAGCGGAGCCATAAACAACTTCCAGCTAATACCGCCTCGCAGGGGCGGTGTTCCAACTCCATAGGAGCAAGCAAGTGTGCTTCAGTGGCAGGGCTGTCGTCTGGCCTGGTTCGGTAGGGTTGGTTACACATGGGACTGGCACCGTTGGGGGTGTGGGAGGGTTTGCCCTTGGCAGGGCAGCGGAGCTTGTTTGGCCCTACTTTCTCCACGGAGAAAGTAGCAAAGAGGTCTGGGGGCGGCTAAATTCAACATGCACCGCAGCCGCCCCCAGACCCCCTGTGGCATAGCATATGGTGTGTAAACATAGGCAGTCACCAGCTAACACCGCCTCGCGGGGGCGGTGATCCCACTCCATGGGAGCAAGAATGTGTGCTTGAGCAACAAGGTTTTCGTCTGGTCTGGCGTGGAAATCTGGTTGCGTATCGGACTGGCACCGGTGGGGATAAGCAGGGGTGCCGGGGGCAGAGCCTCGGCCGACCTCCACGCGGAACCGACAAAAAGGAGTCCCTGCCCCACATCGCGGAATGGGAGTCGAGAGGGGCGAAGCCCCTTCGCGGGGGTGCCGGGGGCAGAGCCCCCTGCCGACCTCCACGCGGAACAGACCAAAAGAAATCCCCGCCCCGCATCGCGGAACGGGAGTCCAGAGGGGCAATGCCCCTCTGGCAGGGTGTCGGGGCAGCGCCCCGACGAAGCCACGACGAAGGAGAAATGAATGAGCAAGATGTTTTCGTATGAGTTGAAGCATGTATGCAAGCAGTCCGGAGCGCGCCTGGGCGTGCTGCATACGCCCCATGGAGATATTCAGACGCCGATTTATATGCCGGTGGGCACGGCGGCCTGTGTGAAGGCCATGACGCCCCGGGAGATGGAGGAAATCGGCACGCAGATTCTGCTGTCCAACACCTATCATCTTCACCTGCGTCCCGGTGAAAAGCTGGTTCGGGAGGCGGGCGGCCTGCACAAGTTCATGAGTTGGGACAAGCCCATCCTCACGGACAGCGGCGGCTTTCAGGTGTTCTCGCTGGCGGGCATCCGCACCATCAAGGAGGAGGGCGTGACCTTCCAGAGCCATCTGGACGGCAGCCGGCACTTCATCGGCCCCGAGGAATCCATGGATATTCAGATGGCCCTGGGGTCGGACATCTGCATGGCCTTTGACGTGTGCAGCCCTTATCCCTGCGACTATGAGACCGCCAAGGTGAATATGGAGCGCACTCACCGCTGGGCAGAGCGCTGCAAGAAGCACCACACCAAGGAGGATCAGGCGCTGTTTGGCATCGTGCAGGGCGCGTTTTACAAGGATCTGCGCATCGAAAGCGCCAAGACCCTGGCGGACATGGACTTCATCGGCTATGGCATTGGCGGGCTCAGCGTAGGCGAGCCCAAGCCTATCATGTATGAAATGCTGGATGAGATCGCGCCCTATATGCCGGTGGAGAAGCCCCGCTACCTCATGGGCGTAGGCACACCGGACTGCCTGCTGGAGGGCGTGCTGCGCGGCATCGACATGTTCGACTGTGTGCTGGCCACCCGCATTGCCCGCAACGGCACGGTGCTGACAAGCAAGGGCCGCGTGGTGGTCAAGAATGCTCAGTACGCCCACGATTTCGGGCCCATTGACGAGGAATGCGACTGCTATGCCTGCAAGAATTTCAGCCGGGCATATGTCCGGCACCTGCTGAAGGCGGGGGAAATCACCGGCGGCCGACTGGCTTCGATCCATAACCTGCGCTTTCTCCTGCGCCTCATGGAGCAGATTCGCGACGCCATCGCCCAGGACAGCTTCCTGGATTTCCGCAAGGCGTTTTACAGCAAGTACGATCTGACAAGAAATTTCTGATTATCAAGGCCCTGTGCTGCACGGGGCCTTTTTTCGATCCGGAGAATATCCCGGATGGCGAAGGGTCCTGAGGCTCCTCCGACGATGGATTGTATCGGCCGACCCTACCGGTCGGTTCCTCCGTATTGCGGGCAAGCGTCTTTTTGATGGCCCGACGGCTGGGAGCGCGGCTTGACCTTGCGAGGGATGAGCGCGTTTCGGAAATGGCATACGCTCCGTTTGGCCGCGGCGGGTTTTGTCGCTTTCCCGCGAAAATGGCACATTCCGCCCATTTACAGCCCGTCACGCATATGATACAATGATTTCGTATGGACTGACGCGGATAACGAACGCTGTGCGGAGGAAATGCCTGTGTCACTGATGAATGTACTTTCGCTGCTGGGCGGATTGGGCCTGTTCCTTTTCGGCATGAAGATCATGGGCGAGGGACTGGAAAAAGCCGCCGGTCAGCGGCTCAAGCGCGTACTGGAGATGGTCACCCACAACCGCGTACTGGCAGTGCTGGCCGGCATGACGGTTACCGCGCTGATCCAGTCCTCAGGCGCGACCACGGTGATGGTGGTCGGCTTCGTCAACACCGGACTTCTCTCGCTGACCCAGGCCATCGGCGTTATCATGGGTGCGAACATCGGTACCACCGTGACATCGCTGATGCTGTCCATCAAGCTGAATTTCGCGGCCATTTTTGCCTTCCTGGGCCTTCTGCTGACCAGCTTTGGCGCCAAGAAGCATCCGGCGGCCAGTCAATTTGGTCAGGTAGCGATGGGTCTGGGCATCCTCTTTGTGGGCATGGATACCATGTCCGGCGCCATGGCGCCTCTGCGGGACTGGCCTGTTTTCCGGGAAGCTATGCTGTCCATCAGCAATCCCTTCCTAGGCGTGCTGATCGGCCTGGGCATTACCGCCATTCTGCAGTCCTCCTCGGCCAGCGTGGGTATACTGCAGGCACTTGCGGGCGAGGGGCTGATTCCGCTGCGGGGCGCGATGTTCATCCTCTTTGGCATGAACATCGGTTCCTGCGTACCGTCGCTGATCGCCTGCGCGGGCACCACCTCCGCTGCCAAGCGCGCCAGCATGGTACATTTGCTGTTTAACATACTGGGTTCGCTGCTCTTCACGCTGATTGCCATGTTCCTGCCCCTGGATGAACTGGTGCTTTACCTGGCGCCGGCGAACGCACGGCTTCAGATTGCCTTCACCCATGTGATTTTCAATATCGCCACCACCCTGCTGCTTCTGCCGATGGCCGGGGTGCTGGAACGCCTCGCCTGCCGTCTGGTGCCTGATGACGGCGGCAAGACCGAGGCCATGAAGCTGCAGTTCTTCGATAAGCGCCTGCTGAATACTCCGCCCATCGCGGCCCAGCAGCTGTTCCATGAGGTGCAGCGCATGGGCGACATCGCTTTGGCTAACTATGCCGGCTCCGTGGCCCTCTTCCAGGAATGGGACGACGAGCGGGCGGCGGAAATCAATCAAAATGAGGAGGTGCTGGACTTCCTTAACAAGGAAATCACCGCCTCCCTGGTGGAAGTCAAGGGCCTGGATCTCAACGACCAGGATACCCGGCTGGTGGGCTCCCTCTTCCATGTGGTGAATGACATTGAGCGCGTGGGCGATCACAGCGTGAACATCCTGGAAGCCGCCCAGATGAAGAAAACGGAGGACGTTCGGTTTTCCGCCAAGGCTTCCGCTGAATTGGTGGACATGGCGAACCGCGTTTCCGGCCAGCTGGAGCTGGGTATGGAGCTCTTCCGTGCCCAGAGCATGGACGCAAGCATCATCCAGGCCGTGGAGAGCGCCGAGGAGGAGATCGACAACATGACCGAAGCCCTGCGGCAGCATCATGTCGATCGTCTGAAGAACAAGAAGTGCTCGGCCAAAAACGGCATGATCTACCTGGATTTGCTGACCAACCTGGAACGTATTGGCGACCATGCGGAGAATATTGCCACGTCGGTGGATCGGAAGCCGACAGTACAGGGATAAAAGGACTTGCCAAGGCGGCAAGGTTGCGGGACTTCCAAAGCCGCCGTTAGCTCCCCGCTGGAAAGGCGCGCAGGGAGGCCCTTGGCTTCCCGCACATCAAAAGCCGACGCACAGGTCGTCGGCTTTTTGATGATGCTGAGAGGGCTGCGGCCCCTCTGATACCTCCCAGGAGCCAGCAGCGTGTCTTTGCCGTACTTTCTTTCATGAAAAGTACGGCTTTTGTCATGCTATTCGCTTCATTCAGCCCAGGCTGACACCCATTTCCCTGGGCAGCTTCCACTGATGAGCGCAGGCGGCGAAGGTATCTTCCAGGTTCTCCACGCACAGGAAGCGGTCGCCGTCCAGCGCCATGGGCTGGCACAACTCCGGCCTGACGGGCACGATGGGCTGTTCCTGCGCCATCCGCACCGCCCGGATGTGTCCGATGTCCGCCTTCACACCGCAAACCGGCGCTTTGCCTGTGCGCACGCCGTCGATGGCGTCCAGCAGCTTTTGCATGCCGTCACCCGGGTCAAGCTGCGTGTAGTCGATCACCGTGCCGTCCGCCAATTCACCGCGGATGGCGGGCCGCTCGTTGACGTAGCGCACGATGCCTTTCTCAAATTCCAGCACCCCCACCGGCCCCCAGCAGGCCGTTCGGATGGGATGCGCGGTGTAATACAGGATGGGCGCGTTCCGATCCGTCTGGAAGCGCAGGGCGGCAATGTCGTAGTTCTCTACCTGGGGATTGGCGCGGTACAGTTCCGCCTCCAGACCGGTGACGTCGCAGGAGGTATCCATGGCGTCGCCCAGCAGGAAGGTCAGCATCTGGAAGTTGTGGGCACAGGCGTTGGTGAAGGGGCTGTCAAAGACCTCCCGGCCATTCACGGTTATGCGGCCCGCCCAGTTGTTCCGGGCGTAATAATTCGCCCCCCGGCGGAAGCCGTGATAGACCGCCAGGCGCTTGGGCGCGCCATAACGTCCGGCCAGAATATCCCGCTTCAGGGCCAGGACGTCCTTGCGGTAATTCAGCTGATAGCCCAGAGACAGGAATTTTCCCGTCTCCCGGGTGGCTTCCTCCATCCGATGGGCCTCGTCCAATGTCAGGCACAGAGGCTTCTCACACAGCACATGGACGCCCCGGCGCAGGCAGGTCAGCACCATCTCCGTGTGGAAGTGCACCGGGGACACGATAATCGCCAGGTCTGCCGTATCGGCGGCAAAGAATGCCTCCAGGCTGGGGTAAACGGGAATTTTCCGCTCGGCAAGGACGGGGAACTTTTCCGCCACGGCAGGGTTGACGTCGCACACACCCACCAATGCCGCGCCCAGGTTCCTTTCCGTCAGCGCGTCCAGATAAATGTGGCCGTAGCCGCCTACGCCCACCAGAACAATTCGTACAGGCTTTAGCATGTTGTTTCCTTCCTTTTCTCCCGCTCAGTCCGCCATACGCGCTCAAACCACAAATCGCGTTCGGGGATCGGCCGGGCCGGACGGCGTCGGCTGACGCCGTTTCGCGTTTCCAGCACGCCCTCGCCGGGACAGGTCAGATCGTGCAGCATAGCGCTGAGTACCTGGCGCTGGGTCGTTATCATGTCCTGAAGGCGGATGCGGTCGCACAGGTCGACTTCGCCCTCCGCCAGGGGCTGACGGCGGTTTTCGATGGCATCAATCCTCGCCAGCATGGCGCGGATGCCCGCCTCGTCCCGCATGAAGGCGGCATGGCGGCTCATCATGGTCTGCAAATCCGCCGTCAGCGTCCGGGGATCGCCGGCGGGGAGGGTCAGCGCCGCTGTCTCCGGATAGGCGTCAGGCACGGGGCGCGGCATTTCACGGATGCGCTGGGCTGCCCGCATGGAACCTACCTGGGTGCTGTTGAGGGCCGTTCCTCCCGGCCGGTACTGGCCGAAGGTACCCGCCGCCTCGCCGCAGACGTATAGCCCCGGCAAGGTGGACTGCCAGTGGTGATCCACCATCACGCCGCCGTTGTGGTGCTGAGCGCACACGCGCACCTCCAGCATGTCTCTTTCCAGATCGATGCCGTGAGCTCGGTACAGGTCGATGGCGGGGGCGTTGATGGCCCGGAGCCGTTCGATAGGCGTCGCCTGCGTTGCGCCGCACTGAAGCAGGTAGTCGCGCGCTTCGTCATCCAGGGCATCCAGGGCAAAGCCGGTGGGATTGCGCCGGAAGTCCATGTAGACCCGGCGGCCCTTGTCCTCCTCCGCCTTCACCAGAATATCCACCTTGGAGGAGCCCTCCGCTTTCCGGGGATCGTAGGGCCACTGATAGCCCTTGAGGAAGGTGAAGCGCAGCACATCCGAGATGGGTAGGCTTTCGGGGAGAAAGTCGTGTTCGACGCCCTGGGCGTCCACGGAAACATAGCGGGGCAGCGCCTGCTGGTAGCTGCCGGAGACATTCCAGCGGAACTTCGTGGAGGCCAGGCCGTACTGCCAGCAGTGGAGGTTCGCCCCCGCCGCCCCCGCCGCGAAGGCCATGCCGCTCATGCCGAACTGGCTTTCGGGATATACCCGGTTCAGATAGACGCCCGCCGGGCCACCGGTGGCCAGAATCACCTGACCGCAGCGCACCCGCAGCAGGGTATGCTCCTGGGTATTGACGCACAACAGGCCGCACACGCCGGTTTCATCCGTGAGGATGCGGAAGGCCAGGACCTTTTCCAGCACGGGCACGTTCCTTGCGCGGACGCTTTTTTCGAGGGCCTCGGTCATGTAGCGGCTGGTCAGCGGGCCCACGGAGGAGGCCCTGCGGCGAACGTCATGGTCAGTCTGGTAGCCCACAAACTCCCCCATGTCATTGCAGGGGAAGGGTACGCCCAGCTGAGCCAGCTTCAGGAAGCACCGGGCGGAGCCTGCGGCCTCGCACAGGGCGATGTCGCCGTCCACGTCCTCCCGCTTGAGGGTTCGGGCCATGTCGCCCACGCTGTCGCCCTCATCCCCGGCCAGGGATAGCTTGTAATAGGTTTGTTTGTCGCTGCCGGTATTGCGGGAGGTGCCGTACATCATGTCCTCGGCAATGAGCAGCACATCCCTCTCTCCCAGAGCCGCCAGCCAGTCCGCGGCGTTGAGCCCGGCGCACCCCGAACCCACCACTGCCGTGCGGCAGATGATCTCCTTCATCGCGTCACAGCCTCCTCAGGGCGAAGCCGCCGTCGGCGTCCAGCACCTGCCCCGCGGAATAATCCAGCAGGCCGGAGCAACAGGCCAGCACCATCTTCGCTACGTCCTCAGGCTTACCGAAGCGCGGCACGGGCAGCAGATCACCCTCGATCATCTTCTGATATTTTTCATGCACCACCTTGGTCATGTCCGTGTCGATGATGCCGGGGCGCACCTCGAAGACCGGGATGCCCTCCGCCGCCAGACGATGGGCGAACAGCTTCGTCACCATGCCGACGCCGGCCTTGCTCACGCAGTACTCCCCCCGGCTGATGCTGGAGGTGTAGGCGGACATGCTGCCGATGTTGACGATGCGGGGCTGGCAGTCCGCCGCCTGCTTCCGGCTTGCCAGCATGGCCTTGGCCGCCGCCTGACACATGAACAGGGTGCCCTTGAGGTTGATGCCGATGACCCGGTCAAAGCTCTCCTCGGTCATTTCCAGCAGATCGCGGCGTTCGATGGGCGCCACGCCGGCGTTGTTCACCAGCACGTCAAGGCGTCCATAGGCGTTGATGGCATGGTCAATGAGGGCCTGGCGCTGCTCCGCGCGGGCGATGTCGCAGGGGAGATAGTCCGCCGCGGCGGGCAGGTCGGCGGGGCGCTCCGGCCTGGCGCCGGAGTAAATCACCCGGTAGCCGTTTTCGACCAGCAGATCCGCGATGCCACGGCCGATGCCGCGGCTGGAGCCCGTTACAATCGCGACCTTCACAGCTTATACACCTCCCGATCACGGACAACGCAGCCCGCTGGCGTTCCCGAGCGCAGGAGCACGGCGCAGTTGCCGCAGCTGATGCACACGTTCTTTTTGCTGATGGCGCCGGAGCGGCCCTCCTGCACAAAGTCGGGATCGGCAAAGGCCATCCGTCCGAAGCCGGCCAGCGCGCAATGGCCGTCCTTCACCATGCCGGCGGCCAGATTGGGCGAGAACTGCCGAAGGTAGCTGAAGGCGCTGCCCATAACCGGCAGGTCGGGAATCGCCGCCTGAATTTCGCTGACGCCGGCCATCATGCGGCCAACGCCGGTGAGGGGGTGCTCGTCGGGCACATAGTTGCCCTTGTCGTAGGGGCGGTTCACATGGGGATTTTTGTAGGGGTTGCCCATGGTCACGTTGATAAGCGGGATATGGAACTCGTCCCGCAGCTCCCGGATGAGACGGATGGGTTCCCGCAGATCAGGCTCCATGCTGCCCTCATGGACGCCAAAGCCGTAGGGATAGGCAAAGCCGTCGTAGACGTTCAGGCGGCTGGTAAGAAAGAAATCGCCCGTGACGGCCGCCTGAGCGGCCCGGTAGGCGTTTTTCAGGAAGCGGGTGCGATTCTCGTAGGAGCCGCCATAGGCGCCGGGACGGGTGTAGGCGCTGAGCAGCTCGCAGGCCAGGTAGCGGTGGCAGCACTTCACGTCCATGCCGTCAAAGCCGGCCTTCTGGCTCAGCCGGGCGGTCTGTTCAAAGGCGGCCTCATAGCAGCGGAGATCATCGTCCGTCAGCACCTTCCAGGGCAGGTCAAGGCCCTCTTCCAGGGGCGGGCAGCGGTAGGCAATCAGCGGCGCGGGTACGCCGGTGGGCTTCGAGTACCGGCCGGAGTTGGTGGCCTGCATCACAATCACCGGCACATAGCCGTTTTCCTTCAGGCACGTTTCACGAATCTGGTCGTTGAGGCGGCGGAAGTCGTCCAGGTTGTCCTCGGTGAGGTAGAGCTGGTGGGCGCTGGCCCGGCCCTCCGGCACGGTAGCCACGGCCTCGAACCAGATCAGACCCGGCCCGGCCTTGGCGAAGCGCTGGTACCGGCGGATGGTCAGCGGCCCGGGCGCCCCCGCCTCGGTGCCGTCGGTGCCCTCCATGGGCTGGAAAGCGATGTGATTGTTGACTATATGTCCCGCGAGGCTCATGGGCTGGTACAGCGGGGACAGATCCTCCGACAGGGGTAAAAACGCATGGAGCGCCTCCGCCGTCGCCCGCACGTCCGCCAGGTCGCCGTAATGGAAGGTTTCATGATGCATGATTGAATCCTCCTTGCTTTTGTCTTGATTCTATGATAAAGTAAAGCCGCGGCCGGAAACGCGCCGATTCGGCATGAAAATATGTAAAATCGCATTGGAGGGGAAATCCGTGGCCTTTGAGGTCGTTTACAGCGACAAGCCCCTGTCTCACCATATCCACACCCATGTTTACTATGAGCTGCTCTATGTGGTGGAGGGCGCGGTGATGCTGACCATACGGGGCAGGGAGTATCGGGCGGAGGCCGGGTCGCTGGTGTTTCTGAACCAGTTTGACGAGCATGCCACCCGCCTGCTTTCCGATACTTATCGCCGCTACTACCTGCTGATTCCCCAGACGCAGCTGCAGGCCTTCCACAATGATGTGCTGCTGCTGAGCGTGTTCCGCTTCCACGGGGAGGGTTTCTCGTATGTGCTGCCTGCGGGAGAAGCCAAGCCCCGGTTCGATATCTACTTCGCCCTCCTGGCGGACGCGGCGGAGCGGGGAGGCGCGTACAGCGACGAGCGCATGGAGGCGCTGATGACCCTGATCCTCACCGACGCCCGGGCGCTGCGGCCGGATATGTTCATCCTGGAGGACAGCGTGTCCTTCCTGCCCATGCAGGATATTCTGGACGAGCTGGATCGAACCTTCGCGGACGGCTTCTCCCTGCAGGCCCTGGCCAGCCGCTTTCATGTCAGCGCCGGCTGCCTGTCAGCCCACTTCCGGCGGCAGGTGGGCATGAGCCCTATGCAGTATGTCACCCAGAGCCGTCTGAACCGGGCCAAGGTGCTGCTGCTGAAGACGGAGTTGTCGGTGATGGACATTGCCCGGCAATGCGGCTATGGCGATATGAGCAACTTCATCCGCCGCTTTCGCCGGGAGTTTCAGCAGACGCCGCTGCAATTCCGCCAGCAGCAGCGCGGCAGGCCCACCACCCCCATGACCCGGGCGGCTCTCTCCCAGGAGCATTGACAAGACGCCCCCCGCCGCTGTATGCTGAGGGGGAGCATCATCACAGGAGGAACCGATATGTACATTGCCAAAGCCGACGCCCTGCGCTGGTTCGAGTTTTTTGCCGCCCTGCCCGAGGACGAGGCGCTGCTCACCCGCCAGCAGGAGATCGCCTACGCCGTCTTCGCCCAGATCGAGCGCGCCGTGGAGGCGCGGCGCAAGGCGCTTGTGCGCGACATTCCCGGCCTTCATACCCTGGAAGGCCGCACCTGCTTTGTGGGCGACCCTGCCCGTTTCTCGAAGGGCTGTCGCTCCTGCCTGACCGGCACCGGGCTCAGCGCCATCCGCAAAACGAACAAGTGCAACGTCCAGTGCAAATTCTGCTACAACTATGGGGAGCTGGAGCATATTCCGCCCATCGGGGACGGGCTGTGGGAAATTGGGGATACCAAGTTCTACGAGGAGGACATTGACCTGCTCCTCTCCATCCAGCAAAAGCCCACAGGGGTTGCCTACGTCTACCTGGAGCCCTTCATGGAAATCGCGGAATATTATGGCATCATCGCCCGGTTCCATGGGGCGGGCGTCCATCAGCACATGTACACCAACGGCACCCTGTGTACCCGGGAGAACCTCCGTGCTCTGGCGGAGGCCGGGCTGGATGAGCTGCGCTTCAACCTGGGGGCGACAAACTGCGCCGACCGGGTCATCGAGAACCTGCGCCTGGCCGGGGAGTATATCCCCTGCGTGGGCATCGAAACCCCCATGACTCCTGAATTCTATCAGACCTTCCAACAGAAAAAGGACGCCATCCTGGGGGCGAAGCCGGCCTTCATCAACTGCGCGGAGCTGCACCTAAACCCCAACAATATCGACAATTACGCCGGGGAAAGCCTGTACATGACCCGCCTGGGCTACGTTTCCCCCATCTGGAGCCGGGATCTGACCCTCCGCTTCATGCGCCAGGCGGCGGAGGAAGGCTGGGACATGCTGGTGCACGACTGCTCCAACCACACCAAATTTGCCCGGGATCTGAACCTGAAGGCCAAGGAGGGCGGCTGGTTCGGTGCCAGCGGATACGGCTGCGAGTTCGACCGCCTGCCCTACGCCTACTTCCTGCCCACCCTGGAGGACGAAAGCCTCCCCTTCCTGCGGGAGGAGCCGCTGCCCAAGGGCTACCGCTTCGGTGATGTGGTGCTGTAAGGCACCAGAAGCGCGAAGTGAAAACGGGAGTCTGAGGGCCGATGGCCCTCAGGCAGGGGACAGGAGGCAAGGCCCCCAGCGTTCCCCAACGGGCGCAGCCCGAAGTCAGGGAGCGCAGCGACCCTGACGGTCGGTTCCCATTCGTTGAAGAATCGTACCACGCCCGTCACCCCTCTAACCCACAGAAGGAGGAACCTCCATGGACATCACCGTTTGTAAGCTGACCCCTGACCTGGCGGAAGACTACGTTCGCTTTTTCGACGTGACGCCTCACGATGTTAACGTAGACGAAGAAAAGTGCTACTGCGTTACCTGGCGCGACGACGCCTCCTACGCCGCCAACGGCAACCACTGGTTCCCCACCCGGGAGGAAAGGCGCAGCCGCGCGCTCCAATTTGTAAGAGACGGGCATTTGCAGGGGTATCTTGCCTACCAGGGGGAGGAGATCGTCGGCTGGTGCAACGCCAACGCGAACTGCCAGGCCTGCCGCGATTACCTGCGCGCCTTCTGGCCCATGGAGGACAACCGCCCGGATGTCAGGATCAAATCCGTCTTCTGCTTCATGATCGCCCCAAAGGTGCAGCGCACGGGCGTGGCCACCAGGCTACTGGAACAGGTCTGCCGGGACGCTGGGGAGGAGGGCTTCGATTTTGTCGAAGCCTATGCCTACGATAAGTTCGATGCCGTGCCCCATGATTTCCGCGGCCCCCTGACGATGTACGAGCAGTGCGGCTTCACCGTCTTTGCCCGGCGGGAGGACAAGGTGGTTGTGCGGAAGGCGCTGAAGGGAAAAGCAGACGCCGCGTGTGAGTGATGCGAGGGGGTTGCGAGGTCTGGCGCTTTTTCGCCTCGATCCTCCTTGACATCCCTTCCCCGCCGTGAGATAATCCGCATGAATGGCCGCGGGCGAGCAAGCGGAAAGCGGCATGAAGGAGGAGATCGCATGAATCATCAGGATATATCTCAGATCCGCATCGGCACCTGTGTGCCTGGTTTTGTGGCGGAGGAATGGGCGCCTCACATGGCTAAAGCCGGCTTTGAAACCATATCCATTAACTATCACATGTCCATTGGCGATGCGAATCTGGAGCAGCAGGGCCCCCATCTGAAGGCGCTGCTGGAGGGTTCCGGCGCTGAGCTGACCACCCTGGGCTATTACTGCAACCCCATCCAATATGAGGAGCATCGCAAAACCCTTGAACGGGTCATTGACGCCGCGCCGCTCTATGGTGCTCAGGTCGTTTCCACCTTCGGCGGCGGCTATGAGGGGCGTCCCGTGGACGAGGCCATGAAGAAGTTTGGCGAGGTCTACGGCGATCTGGCCAAGCGCTGCCAGGACAAGGGCCTGCGTCTGGCCATTGAGAACTGTCCCATGGGCGGCACCTGGGATCGCGTCACCTGCAACATCGCCTTCAATCCCCGGGCCTGGACGATGATGTTCAACGAGGTGGACAACCCGGCCCTGGGCCTGGAGTGGGAGCCCGCTCATCAGATGATCCAGCTGATCGACCCCATTGCCCAGCTGCGGGAATGGGCCCCGAAAATCTATCATATCCACGGCAAGGACGCCACGGTGGACTGGGCCTATGTCAAGAAGTACGGTGTGCTGTGCAACACGGACTGCTATGCCCCCGAGCGCACCCCCGGCTTTGGCGACTGCAACTGGCGGGACATCATCTACATCCTGCACAGGAACGGCTATGAGGGCGACATCTGCGTGGAGGGCTACCATGACCCCATCTACAAGGATCGCTGGGAGATGACCGCCCAGTTGCATGCCCTGAACTACCTCAAGTGGTGCCGCGGCGGCGACTTTACTCCCAATCCCTGGGAGCAGAAGAAGCTGGACTACGAAGCCAGCACCCAGGAAAAGTAAATAAAAATGCCCTTGGAGGAGTTCTCTTCTCTGAGGGCATTTTACTATGAGAATAGAAGCTCAATGCTTATGCGGTTCTCCATACATGATGAGTTTACAGAAGTCTGCCGTCAGCATCGCTGGCGCGAGGGAGCCGTGGGTTTGGAATCGACCGTCAGGGACGCTGCGCTGCCTGACTACTTTTTTATCGCTTTGCGGCGAGGGGACGATGGGGGCCTTGCCCCCAAACCCCCGCCTGAGGGCCATCGGCCCTCAGACTCCCATTTTCGCTGGCGCGAGGTGGCGTGGGTTTGGAATCGACCGTCAGGGGCGCTGCGCTGCCTGACTACTTTTTTATCGCTTTGCGGTGAGGGGACGATGGGGGCCTTGCCCCCAAACCCCCGCCTGAGGGCCATCGGCCCTCAGAGTCCCATTTTCGCTGGCGCGAGGGAGCTTTCAATTCGAAAATTACAATTCAATCCTCACGCTATCATGGCCCGTCAACGCCCGGGTACGGCAATCCGGCTGGCCCACGCCCACATACAGCACCGGATTGCCTTCCGCGACCCTGCGGCCCTCATCATCTACCACCAGCAGCGCCGAGGCAGGCACCATCAGCTCCGCCTGCACCGTTTCCCCCGCGGGACAGGTCACCCGCCGGAAGGCGCACAGTCGGGCGTTCCGGGGCGCGTGGACGCTGTCCTCGTTCTGCACATATACCTGCACCACGTCCTGGGTTGCCATGGGGCCGTCGTTACGGACGCGGGTCGTTACCTGCCAGCCGCCCTCCACGGCCCGGGCCTGCGCCGCCGTCACGGACACGTCACCGTAGGTCAGGCCATAGCCGAAGGGATACAGCGGCTCCCCGGCAAAATAGCGGTAGGTGCGGCCCGCCATGGCATAATCGGTGAAGTCCGGCATATTATCAAGCTGCTCGTTATGATAGAAGGTGACGGGCAGCTTGCCGGAGGGCGAGACCTTGCCCAGCAGCAGCTCGGCCACGGCCTTGCCGCCCCGGGCCCCGGGATACCACACATCCAGGATGGCGCTGGCCCGCCGGCCATACTCGCCCAGGTCGATGGCGCTGCCTGCCATCAGGCAGATCACCGTGGGCTTGCCCAGGGCCGTCACGGCTTCCAGCATACGGCGCTGGGAGGCGGGCAGCAGCAAATCGCGCTTGTCACCGGAGGCATCGCTGTTGCCGGTGTCGCCCTCCTCGCCCTCCAGGGTTTCGTCCAGCCCCACCACCAGGATCACCACGTCGGAGTGCTCCGCCACCGTCACGGCCTCGGAGATCAGGTTGTCCTTCATCACCTGGCCCCGGGTCACGTCCTTGTACAGATGGCAGCCCTCGGAATAGAGGATGCGGGCGTTGTCGCCCACGGCTTCCTGCAGGCCTTCCAGCACGGTGATGTAGCGGGAGGACGTGCCGTAATAGTTGCCGATCAGCGCCCGGCGGCTGTTGGCGTTGGGGCCGATGACGCCGATGACCTGCTGCTTGTCCGTGCTCAGGGGCAGGAGGCCGTCGTTCTTAAGCAGCACGCAGCTCTCCAGGGCGGCCTGGTGCGCCCTGCGCAGATGCTCCCCGCATTCCAACACGGTGTAGGGGATGCTGTCGTACTCGGTGCGCTGACCCGGCATAATCCCCAGCAGATAGCGGCTGGTGAACAGGCGGACGGCGGAGGCCCTGATCTGCTCCTCCGTCACCAGCCCCTTTTCGTAGGCCTTCATCATATAAATATAGGTGTTGCCGCAGTTGAGGTCGCAGCCCATGCGCAGGGCCAGAGCGGCGGATTCCTCCGGCGTATCGGTCACCATATGGTGCTCGTGGAAGTCGCGGATGGCCCAGCAGTCGGAGGTGAAGTGCCCCTCAAAGCCCCACTTGCCCCGCAGGGTATCCGCCATCAGCGTCTGACTCGCGCAGCAGGGTTCGCCGTTGGTGCGGTTGTACGCGCCCATAACGGATTCCACCTTCGCCTCACGAACCAGTGCTTCAAAGGCGGGCAGGTAGGTTTCCGCCAGATCCTTGGGCGTCGCGCTGGCGTTGAAGCGGTGCCGCAGGGACTCCGGGCCGGAATGCACCGCGAAGTGCTTGGCGCAGGCGGCGGACTTCAGCGTTTCGCCATCTCCCTGAAGTCCGTGAACATAGGCCTTGCCCAATGCCGCGGTGAGGCAGGGATCCTCGCCGTAGGTTTCGTGCCCCCGACCCCAGCGGGGATCGCGGAAGATGTTGATGTTGGGGGACCAGAAGGTGAGGCCCTTGTAGATGTCACGATCCCCCTGGTGGATGGACGCGTTGTACTTGGCGCGGCCCTCCGTGGCGGCGATGTCGCCCAGGGCGTCGGTCAATTCCGGGTCAAAGGCCGCGCCCACGCCGATGGCCTGGGGGAAGGAGGTCGCCGTGCCCGCCCGGGCCACGCCATGGAGGGCCTCGTTCCACCAGTTGTAGGCGGGAACACCCAGCCGCTCAATGGCCGGGGCGTCGTACCGCAATTGACCGGCTGCCTCCTCCACCGTCATCTGCTCCACCAGGGCCTGTGCCATTGCTTTAGCCTGCGCTCTGTCCATGGTATTCTCCTTTCATCCTGTCCGGCAGGGCTGCGCCGCCGATGCTGTCCCGGCTTGCGTCCTGCCGATGATCGTGGTATCATGCAAGCGAAAAACCGATCCGTATCTGTAAAGGAGGCGCGATCATGCCCATCAACCTGGATCATGCCGCCACCACCCGCCCGGAGGACGCCGTTACCGACGCCGTATGCCGCTGGATGCGGGCGGATGCCGCCAATCCTTCGTCCCCCTATGCGCTGGCCGGGGAAGCACGGCGGGAGCTTCGCACGGCCCGCTGTGCCATCGCGCAGGCCCTGGGCGCCGATCCCGCGGGCATTGTCTTCACCTCCGGGGGCACGGAGAGCAACAGCTGGGTCTTTTCCGCCTTTGCGGGCCGCCCTGTGGTGCTGTCCGCCACGGAGCATCACTCCGTTCTGCACGCCGCCCGGGCGTGGCGCTGCGCCGTCACGCTGGTTCAGCCGGATGCCCAGGGTATCGTTCAGCCCGAGGCCGTCGAGGCCGCGCTGCGCCCGGATACGGCTCTTGTTTCCATTCACTGGGCCAACAATGAAACCGGGGTGCTCCAGCCCATCGAGGCCATCCACACGCTTTCGCAGAAGCGGCGCATTCCTCTGCACACCGACGCCGTGGCCGCCTTCGGCCATACGCCGGCGGCCGCCGGACACTGTGAACTTATGAGCCTGTCCGCTCACAAGCTGTACGGCCCCCAGGGAGTAGGCTGCCTTTACATGGCCCCGGAAACGCCCCTGCGGCCCCTGCTTACCGGCGGCGGGCAGGAGGGCGGACGTCGGGCGGGCACGGAGAACGTGCCGGGCGTCGCGGGCTTTCGGGTGGCCGTGGAGCTGGCTCAGGCCGATCTTGCGCGGGAGCGGGAGCAGCTCGGTCGCATGATGACCCGCCTGCTTCAGCGCCTGCGGGACGGCGTCCCCGCCATGACCGTTCTGGGCGATCCAGCCCGACGTCTGCCCGGACTTTGCGCGGTGCATCTGCCGGGGCTGTCCTCCGAGCAGGCTGTCGCTGCTCTGGATCTTCTGGGTGTGCGGGTTTCCGGCGGAGCGGCCTGCGCTTCCCGCTCCGGGGAGCCCAGCCATGTCTACCGCGCCATGGGGCTGACGGAGAACCAGGCCAGCCAGGTGCTTCGGCTGAGCCTGGGCCGCTCGAATACCCCGGCGGACATGGAGGAAGCCGCTGACGCCATCATCAGCGTGTGGCGGCGGTATCACCGATAGGCGTTAAAAGCCCAGAGCCCTCACGTTTGCGCAGCTGCGGCGGAGGCAGGCGAAGGGATCGTCGCCGTAGCAGTTGTCCTGCTCCACCAGGATGTGCTCCGTCTTGCCCAGGGCCTTGAGCCTGCGCAGGATAGCGTCGAAGTCCATGTTGCCTTCGCCCACTGCGGCCATCCGCTGCTCCGAGCCGTGGATGGCCATGTCCTTGAGGTGCACACAGGCGATGCGGTCCTGAAGGCGGTCGAGCCAGGCAAGCACGTCGCACCCGGCGGCCTGCACCCAATAGGTGTCCAGGGTGACGCCCATCAGCTCCGCGGGCATCTGCGTGAGCAGCACGTCCAGGATGCGGCGGCCGTCCCCCAGGCGGCCCCACTCAAAATGATGATTGTGGTACATCAGCCGCATCCCCGCGTTCCGCAGCTTTTTGGCCGGTTCCATGAAGTCCGCGGCAAAGCGGTCGATCCATGCGGCGGAGCGGTAGCGTTCCGGCATGCTGCCCAGCCCCACATAGCGGCAGCCCAGGAGCTGATGCTCCCGGATGACTCCCTCTGGATCGTTCTGGATGCGGTCTGGGTTGGTGTGGGTCAGTACGATGGACAGGCCCTGCTTGTCGCACACGGCCCGCAGAGTTTCCGGCGGGATGGGGCCCACGGCGGACAGCTGCACGCTCTCATATCCGGCATCTGCCACGCGCCGCATGGCTTCACGGAAATCCGATTCGTTCTGTGTAAAGGCCCGAATGGTATAGGTCTGTGCCCCAAGCATCATGGTTCAAGTACCTCCTGAAGGCGTTCTTGCCCCTTCATGATAGTGGATTCCCGGGAAAAATGCAAGAGGTAGGATGGCGCCGCCTCCAAGGCCTTTGCCCAGTCTGGATCACCATTTCATGGCGGCCCATAACCGCTTGACGCCCTGCCGTCCGGCATGCTATGCTGAAGGCAGCATCCTATGGAGGTGATGGCGGTGACGATCCTCATTACGGGCTTCGAGCCCTTTGGGGGCGATACGGTGAATCCATCCTGGGAGGCGGTCGAGCTGCTGCCGGAGGGCGTGGGCGGCCACGACATTCGCAAGCTCCGCCTGCCGGTGGTCTTTGGGCGGTGCGGAGAACGGCTGATGGCGGAAGCCGAGCGGCTTCGGCCTGACGTGGTGATAGCCTGCGGGGTGGCAGGCGGCCGCGCGGAGGTGACGCCCGAGCTGGTGGCGGTCAATTGGCGGATGGCCGCCCTGGCCGACAATGCCGGAGCGCGCTACGACGGGCAGCCCATCGCCCCGGAGGGCGCCGATGCCTTCATGACCCGCTTGCCGGTGAACGATATGGTTCGCGCCATGCGGGAGGCGGGGCTTCCAGCGCGGCTTTCCCTGAGCGCCGGGGCCTATGTGTGCAACGATTTGTACTATGCCCTGATGGCGGCTCAGGAGCGAATGGGTTATCGGGGGCTGTTTATTCATGTGCCGCTGCTGTCAGTCCTTCCCGCCGGGGAGACGGCCCGGGCTATTGCCTGCTGTCTGCGATGCCTGTAACAATTGAATAGCGTTTGTGCCTTCCGAGCATACTGTCCTCAAAAGGACACCGGGAGGCTTTTTGCTGTGGACGAAACGAAGATGGCGCTGAACAGACCCTTCAGGCGGGGATTATGGCTGGCCGCGGCTTCCGCTGTGATTTTGACCCTGGTTGGACGGATTGATTTCCTGGCGGCGTACGGTCAGGTGCGGCGGCTCCTGGGTGAGGCCGAACGGGCGGATTTCTTCCTGGCGATGGCGGTCATGATGATCCCTGGAGCCTTTCTGGCGGCGCTGCCCGGAAGGCTCCGGCGCAAAGGCATTCGCCGGGTTTCCACTTGGCGCGGGTGTCTCGCGTGCTTTCTGGGGGGCCTGGCAATGACACTGGCCGCATCCCTGGCCGGCGGCGGGGACGGTATGGCATGGACCGGCCTTTTGCAGGGGAACATCAGCGCCTATGTGTTTGTGGCGGCGGCCTGGCTGGTCGGCCTGATGACAGCCAGGCTCCGCATGAGAAGGGAGGAGCGCGGCGAATGACAGATCTGGTGATGGGCGGGGTCGGCGGTCTTTTGCTGGGGATGGCGGTGCAGCGCCTGGGGCTGACCGAGCGTGAACGGGTGACGGGCGCGCTGGCGCTTCGCAGGCGGAATGTGGTGAAGGCGCTGCTGTACGCGCTGGGCGTCGGTATGATGCTGGTGGCCTTCCTGGGCTGGCTGGCGGTAATTGATGTGGATAACCTGATGGTCACGCCGCTGAACGGCGGGGTGCTCCTGGGCGGCGTGCTCTTCGGCGCGGCGGCGGGACTGACGGGGATGACGCCTGGAACGGCTCTGGCGATGACCGGCGGCGGGCGGGCGCTGGAGGGTCTGTGCGGCGTGGCCGGATGTCTGGCAGGCGCGGCGCTATGGCACTTTGCCGCGCCCGTGGCCGACGCGCTGCGTGGCTGGGTGCCTGAAACGGCCCAGACGCTGTACCGGGTGACGCTGACGGAGCCTTATGTGCTGGCAGGAGGTTTCCTGGGGCTGGGGTGCCTGGGCGCGGTGGTATGGGTACTGGGCGCGGCGGTTCGGCCGGAGATCATCGAAGCGCAGGAGCCGCCCATGCAGACAGCGGTCGCGCCTCATGAGGAGGCGGAGGAAGCTCCGGCGGAGGAGCCGGTCTCCACCGACGCGGCGGATGTCCGGGAGGATACCTTTGTGGCGATTCTCCCTGGGGAGGAGCCTGTGGTGGTGGACACGGCGGAAACCGCGGAAGCATCGGACAAGGAGAGCGAGCCAGCCATGGAGACAAGCGAAGAAAGCTCCCTACCGGAACGGGAGCAGACGGAGGAACAAGCCCTTGACCTGGAAACCCTGGCGGAGGATGCCCCGGTGATGGAGGATCACCCGGAATTGGAGGATGCGCCGGAGGAAGACGAGGATTGGGCGGAGGGCATCGCCCGGCTGGAGGCGGCCTCCGGTCATGGAACCCCTGCCCAGGAGGAAGCGCTGCCTGTTGGCGCCAGAGCGGTGGGCGAGCCGGAGCGCAAAGATATGCTGTCGGCGGAAGGCGCTGATGACGAGGACAACGCTGACCAAGAGGATGATACGACGGATGAGGAGCCCGAAACGATGGGCTGATTGCCTGGTCGCCAGGTTAGCGACGAAGTGGGGCCGCGTCCTGATGGAAGCGGCTCTTTTTCTTGCAAAAACGCAGCCGGGAAAGCCTGCGCAAGCGAATATATAGGATTTACGCGGGTCTCAGGGCTTGCTTGTTCTTACGCAACCATAGCATTGGCGGAGGCTTGTCATTGACGTCAAAGCGGATCTGTCAAAAGCGTATAGATATTATTGATGCTTATCAAGCTTGTTAATCGGTTCAACCCAAGCCTTTGTATAACTGCTTACAGACGTTGCGCTCTCACCATCCAAGAACTGACAGGCATTGACCATGCCCATATGAGCTGCCTCGTTCGTTTGGGCAATCTCGTTATTAAGTAGTTTTTGAGCCCTTCCTTCCGTTTCTTCTATTGACAGACGTCCATATTCAATGGCGTTAAGTATTTAATTGATACAAGACCGAGTATCGCCATTCGTCAAACTTTCCTCCTCGCCTTATGCAGCGCACCATGAGCAGAATTCTTTGATATTGCATTTCTTTTCGGGGTCTCCTTGAAGGATAAATGATCGATCAAGTAGAAGCATATAACGATTGTTTCGTTGTATCTTGAAAAAATAAACATTATTTATGCAGTGATTCATACCTATAAGCATTGACATTTTACAAATTTTATCCATAATAGAAGAGAGCACATGAATAAGACTGGTGGCAAATAGCTATTCATTAGGATGATTGTTGAATGTTCGTTCATTTTGCAGAAGCTGCGCACTAGATCCATTAGAAACAATGAAGCGGAGGCGGAAGCATTGTCCCAGAGAGAAAATTATGTAACGGAACTGTTTGATCAATATCATGCTATGCTCAGAATTCTTTGTAGTCATTATGTTCAAAATGAAAGATTATTCGCTGACATCATTGATGATAGCATCCTGGATACGTTTGTACAGGCGTATTTATCATACGAGAGCCTGCGGAGTCATCCCAATGTAAAGGGCTGGTTGATTACAACCTGCTTTCATAGACTTAAACCACGAATCAATCAGGTAAGAAGGCGTGAGAGGCATCGGGCCTTTTCGATGGATGACCATCAAGCGCCACAAATCTCATCGGGGGAAGCGTGGGAGGAAAGGAACATTTTGCAGCTTGATGCCCGTGAGCAGATTGATGAGTTATGCGCGGCCTTAACGGAAAGAGAGCGGCATGTTTTCCAGGAGTATTATGTGCAGGGCTTCACGCTGCAGGAAGTGGCTTATCACCAACATATAAGTCTATCCAGTGTCAAGGCATCCTTGCGACAGATCAAAAGGAAGGCGATCAACCAGAAAAATTCAAGAAAATTTTCTGATTAGGCTATCTTTTTGACGTTTCATTTTACTTTATATAGTGAAAGGTGATTGAGTGCCGTAACGACCCGCTTAAGTGAAACCTATGCCATGATCTTCTGGTAGCTGTGTATCAACATCTGTGAGTGTCTCTACATCAGGTAATGCAAGCAAAGCTGATAGGGATTCGGTGACCTAAACATCAAATTCGTTCACTTATTGAATCATTTGCGCTTAGAGATCGTCTACTAAAGCAGGAGGCGACTGGCTGACTGCTGTTAGATAAGAATGACCACGAAGGAAGGAGGCGGTTCCTTTGGGGATAATGATAGGCTTGCTTCGCTATAGGCAAGCAAAAATCCTTGCAAAACGCGCCGGGAAGCGACACAGTCGTTGAGGCTGTGGTGTTTAGCAAGGATCATTTGATTATAGCATACAAGTAGCCTGAAAACAAGGACGCAATGCATAAGCAGAAGATAAACAAGGAGGCAATAACAATGAAACGATTGATTGCTGCTATGTGCCTGTCGATTCTGGTGGTATGCTCGCTGACGTTCTCGGCGTTGGCCGATGGCGATTTGTCCAATTACGCATTTGGCTTCACAACGCAATGCGTCAGCGCAGCTTCTGGACTCAGTCATGCTCCAGAGAGCCAACTGCACAAGAAGACTGGCAACTGCGAAATTATTGAAGTCCGCCATAAGGTTGTTGGGTTGGGCAGCGATATGGGGTATACAAATTATATTGCGGCCTGGGCGCCCTATGACGGTATGTATCTTGGACACAAGTGGCAGCTGCCCGATATGATTTACCATTCGTGTACATCTGCCCAGTTGAAGGCAGACAAGCCTTATGTAGCGCCTGGCGGACGTGGCAACACAAAATATTATGAAAACGGTGCCCTGACTTCCGTTCGGATTGAAGGCCAGTTCCGTCCGCACTAATTCCCGCATAGCCTGCCGGCTGTACAATGATGATAAGGGTTGTGCAGCCGGTATTGCAGTTCCTCCGCGATATTTCACACGTTTCACTCATTAGCGACCAAGGGGGGAGAAAATGTATGAAGAAAATCGGTCTGCTGCTGCTTGTTAGCTTGCTTGCGATTACACCCGTTTTGGCAGCGGCTGAAACATACTTTTCCATCAGCCAGCTAAAGGAGCAAACTGAAGGTTATTGGGAAGAAAGCTTTCAGACAAAATGGCGGGATGTTGATATCAGCACACATATCTTCCTCCCGGAGGCATCAGCACTTCCCGTGTGCATGGTAGCATATGATCTGGATGCAAGAAATTCGCCTAACAGTCAATTGACTGTAACGCAGCGGAACGGCAAGCACTTTGTCGATGCAGGCCACGTGGACAAAATGCGCGCCAAAGGTGAAAACCATGCACAGCAGTATTATGCTCCCTATGAGAATTGCGGCTTTTCACCCGGAAGCAGCGCCGATTTGGACACGGCGCTGACACAGGCTGAACAGATGCTGACGGAGTGTCAATTTGGCTCCGGCCTGTTTGATCTGGCGTTGCCGCAGGAAGTCGCTGTATGGTGGATCGAGAACAGCCGCGGCGAGCAAGTGGGGCAATGTGAATACATGGTCTCCTTCAGGCAGCTGCTCCATGGGGTTCCGATACTGGGGCATGCGTTTCTGGGCCTGCCGGGCAGCAGGCGTGAAGGCAAAGGCGGTGAGCCTTTTGGTGATACAGGGGGCTCCTTCCGATATTATGACAGCGGCAATTATTCTTTTGACTGCACCATCCTTGAGGAAACAATGCGAATTGCCGATGATATGCCTCTTTGCGGTTTTGACAAGATTCGGGAAACCATTACACAGGAAATCACCAAGGGGCATATTAGGTGCATATATGAAATCAAGCTGGGATATGTTCTGTATAATGTCAAAGGCGCAACTCAGGAGCCAGGGACAGGCTGGAGAAAGGACGCGGCATTTTATGCGGTTCCGACTTGGTTTGTTTCCTGCATTTATGTCAATCAGGGAAAGAAAGCCTGGTCGCCTTCAACGGATATCGAGCAGGCAAAGCGCAGCGATATATACCAGGCGATCGTTCTGATTGACGCTCAGACAGGCAAGATGCTTCCCCAAGAGAAGAGCAAGCATCGCGGCGCGGCAGACTATCGGGGAATTCTTACATGGGAGGATGTGCAAAAGTAGCCATATGCGTACTGAAATGAAAAGGCTCCTGTTGTCTCCAATTTTTTATGCAGCCATGCTCGTGTTCTTTTTATGCCTGCAGGGGTACTCCATTCCTTCTTATTACAGGCAATGGATCAGCCCCTATGGCTCTCCGCTGGAATACCGCGAAAGTGCACTGAGCATGACGCTGGGGGGCATTTTCTTTGGCGGAGCGATTTTATTGCTACCGTTCTGCGCCTCGATGGGAGCGGCTCCGCTGCAAATAGATGACTTAAGGTCAGGTATGACTGACCTGCACCTGATCCGCTCGTCTCTGGGAAAATACATCGCGCAAAAGCTCATGAGCGCCTTTATCAGCGGCTTTTTAATCGGCAGCGTGGCATTTGCGCTGCACGCCATGATATGGAACGGCTTAACGTTGCCGTATGACCCGGTGGCTTATCCGGAGCATGGAGGTATCTTCGTGCCGGGAACCTTGTTCCATGATTGGGCGCCTGTATGCCATGGGTTGTTGATTTATCTTGAAATAACGGTTGGCATTGGTTTTACAGCCGGAGTGTGGGCGGTGATCGGCATGGCAACCGCTGTGTGGGTTCCGGATAAACTGCTGTCTGTAACGATTCCCATGTGTCTTTACAAGCTTTGGAGTGCGAATATATCGTACTATCTTTTCGGTGTGTTAGTGCCGAATCCATCAACACTGTATAATGACGCGCAAACAGTAAACGGCGATGTAGCCACTGTGATGGCCTATCTAATTGTGCTGGCGGGTGGATGTATCCTCTATGTGTTGGGACTCAGAAAGATGGTGCGACATGAGTAAAGTTCGATCTGTGAAAAGTCTGGTATGCGGACAGCTCAGCGACTGGGCTCATTCGCCAAGGACAATTATATCAGGTTTGGTTATCCTTGCATTAACCTATATGAATGCGAGGGACTATCAGCATTTTTTGGAACGAACGTCGCTATACGCTTATTGGGGCGAATCAGTCTTTTATTTTCTGTCCACGGGCTTCGGCAATCTCCCGCTTACCAGCGCACTGTTTTTAATCATGGTTTCAGAAGTGCCGAAAAGAAACGCATTTCAGAATATCATGCTCATTCGCAGCAACCGTGGCAGGTGGTATGCATCACAGGTTCTATTTTGCCTGCTGGTCACCATACTGATGATGGTTGTCTTGCTGAGCGTTTCGCTTGGTTTCTCCTTCCCCGCCTTAGAAAGCGGCGAAGGCTGGAGCGATCTGGAACGAATGGCTTCAGAAAGTGAAATCGAATATCAGCTGGTGACTGCTTTTGCCCTTGAACTGCCTGTACCGCAAGCATGCTGGTTGGCGGCAGCAGTGCTGTTTTGCTTCTGGTTTGTTATGGCTTTTTCCATTTTTGTTTTCAATCTGTTCGGGAAACCCCAGCTTGGATTGCTGCTATATGCTACCTTGCTGTCACTCAAAGTTATTGTCCTTTGGGAAATGTTGTCGGAGTTTGATTTGTTCATGCCCAGCGACTATGCAACAATTTGTAACATTGCCAACACACAAGGCGACTTTGAGGGCGTACCCACCATCGTCACGGTTCTGCTTGTTTATGCGTCGATCATTGCAGGGTGTCTGCTCATCGGCTATTTGAAATGTCGGTATATGGATTTACAATTCGACAGTGAAAAAGTGTGAATGTGAAAGGATGAAATGCATGATCAGCGTTGATAGCGTAACCAAGCGATATGGTCAGAGTACTATTTTGAATAACATCAGCGCAGCGTTTGTGGAGGGAACCATCTACGGACTGGTTGGCCCTAACGGCTGCGGAAAAACGACGCTGATGCGCTGCATTTGCGGCTTCACGCGTCCCACTGGCGGGAGGGTTACAGTGGATGGTAAGGTCATCGGCAAGGATTGCGACTTCGCGCCTTCAACGGGCATCATCCTTGAAACGCCCGGGTTCCTGCCCCATTACAGCGCACGGCGCAACCTGGCCATCCTCGCGGGCATCTCCGGCAGGGCAAGCAAAGAACGCATGGATGAAGTCATCCGTTTGGTTGGACTTGACCCCAACGACAGAAAGCCTGTGGGCAAGTATTCCCTGGGAATGCGGCAGCGGCTTGGCATTGCCCAGGCCATCATGGAGAACCCAAACACACTGATTCTGGACGAACCCTTCAATGGCCTGGACAAGGACGGCGTTCGTGACATTCACACGCTGCTGAAACAACAGAAAGCCCAGGGTAAGACGATCATTTTAGCCAGCCATAGCGCGGCGGATATTGCCCAGGCGTGTGATGTGGTATATGAGCTGACGGACGGCAGCCTGTCACTGGTAAGCTGAGTGTATGAGATAGATAGGTGTTTTGTACTTCAGGATCTTCGGCACACATATTCGCTCTATCGAGAAAATCTCCGTATTGGAATCTTTGGCCTTGTCCTTTGCAGTGCGGCGAATTGATGGCTCTTGCTCACGCTTCCATTGTCATTGACAGATTCCTTGTGAGGGAACTCCGTTGGTATTTCTTCCCGTTGACGAGCAGGCCACCAAGCTAATTCACTCAGAACGATATTGGAGAACAGCGAATACTGCCCTGCGGCGTACCGACCTCTGGGAATCCAATTCCGGCCACCTCCGCTATTAACATAGCGGATAGAAGCAGCTTCTTGTCACGGATTCCCATTGCCCACAACTGCTTCAGCAGCTTTCCGTTATTCATGTTGTCGAAGAAACCCTTCATGTCTATATCTACAACATAGTGGAGATTGCTTCTCAGCATATCTTTGTGAACTTGGACGATTGCGTGCCGTTGGTTCCGGTTCGGGCGGAATCCATGGCTGTGGTCGTGAGATTTCGCCTCACATATTGTTGCGGTATGCCAGCCGTATGTTTTCGGGTTATGCAATGATTTCAACCAGATGGTTGAAAACTTTGCCTTTATTGCTGTCGGCATACAGTTTATCTTGAATTACCTGAAAGTCAAAATACTCGGCGTACCCTAACTTATCTTCCTTTTTGCCTTTCCTGCTGCCATAGTCGGTTACTTGTCCCCGATATCGTTTGGATTCTCGTTTTTCTTAGTCCAACTTGGACTGTTGCCGAAAGCAAGGACAGCGAAAAGAAGAGCCTTGTTGCAGATGGTAATGCTTTACACGGCCTCACACCGGTTGAAATACGGGGTTAAGCCGTGTAAACTATTTCCGCCCTTCAACAGGATGTTTCTTTTTTCTCCCCGCTGGTTCGGGTATTGTCCAGCCCTTCGGGTTCCCGCTGTGCCGGACACGGATGTGAACGCCGCCGCGCTGGCGGAGCATCAGCTGGGCGCTGCCAAAGGACGGCGTTCTTGTCTGTATGTAACCGTCGGCACAGGCGTGGGCGGCGGCTTGATTCTGAATAACCAATGTGTCCATGGCCTGATGCACCCCGAACTGGGACATTAGCTGATGGCTTCTGTTTCCAACGCCCCTGCGCCGGAGGGGTTCTGTCCCGATCACAAGCGCTGCCCGGAGGGGTTGGTCTCCGGCCCGGCGATGATGAAGTGCTGGGGCGTACCGGCGCAGGAGCTGCCGGAGACTCACCCTGCCTGGGTGCTGGAAGCAGACTATTTGGCGCAGATGTGTGTGAACGCGGTGATGGCTTTATTGCCAGAGAAGATTATGCTGGGCGGCGGCGTGATGCATCGGCAATGGCTGCTTCCAATGGTTCATGAAAAAACCTTGGCGCTGTTCAACGGCTCCATCGCCCACACGGCGGTGGAGGCGGGGCTGCGGGAGTACATTGTTACGGGGGATAGCAGCGGTGTGCTGGGCGCAAGGCTGCTGGCGAAGCAGGCGTATGCCCCAGGCAGCAGGGCATGATAACGCTTGGGCCGATCACTCCGCTCAGGGCAGACTGCATGGGGCGCGGCCTTGCGCGCTCCGGACAAGGTGCCGCCGCCTTCATAACGCCAGCGAAATCATGGAAAAAAGGCCGGCGAAAAGCCGACCTTACTGACCATAATCATCTGCCGCTTAGTCACACGATGCGGCTTTATTCCGCGGGACTTTTCTGCGCGTCCTCCCAGGCCTTGCGGATGGCGCCGATGATGTCCCCGTGGCTGTCTCGCAGGGAAATGGTAGCCGAGGAGGTCACATCCGCCAGCATCGCCTGATCCGCTTCCGTCAGCGCGCCGTACTTGGCCGCGTCCGCCTCGTTTTCCTCCTCCGGCTGAAGAGGACGCCCCGTTACGTCCGAGCAATACTGCCCGAACCAGGCCTCCGCCTCCTCCACGGTCTTGCCGGTCAGCAGGCGCTGATAGGCGTCCATCTGCTCCCGCCAGCTGCCCGCGGGCAGGCGATATGCATCGCCCCGCTGGGTCTTGCTCTCCCAGGCCTCGATCTCCGCCAGAAAATTCTCCTCCGTATCGGGGGTTTGGCCCTCGGTCTTCCCCTGGGCGTCATCCCACAGGGTGAAGCCGCCCTGCCCCGGGAAGCCGCTGAAGTGAGGCATAGCGGCATCCTTGGCGTTGGGCGTGGCGACCTCCAGCTGGTCGATGGCCAGGCGCAAAATCCGTCCGCCCTCGTCAAACAGGCCGTGGACGAACACAACATTGAAGCTGTACACAGGGTTGCCCGCGTCATCCTTGCCGGGGCCCACGCGGCCCGTGGCGGTCATGCCCAGGCCGGTAAGGGTCTTGTCCTGGGCCGCGGGCGCGCCGGAGGGCGAAGGCGCGTCGGAGGCCGAGGGGGCGGCTTCGTCCTCGCCCAGGGCCATGCGAACGGCCTGACGCAGAGCATCGCTGGTGCGCGTGGCGCCGCTGACGCTATCCACATCCCAGGTGCCTGCCGTAACCATTCTGTCAGGCAGCGCGTCAATGGCCCGGGTGCCCACGCCGTCCGTTTCATGATGCTCGGTGACCTGTACGCTTTGCAGCTTTCCCTGATCGGTGGTCACCATCACCTTTAGCGTTCCGCCATAGCCTTCCGCCTGCCCCACGCGCTCCTCCGCCGTCACCGCGCACGCACAGGCCATGAACGCCAGGAGAAGCCACAGCGCCAGCTGCCGCCGCTTATTCATACCGTTTCATCCTTTCTATCGCTGTTTAACTGTCTTTAGCATGGGAGAAAAGCAAAAAAATATTCCCGCAGCAGGCAATGATCGCACTTTTCCGCCGCCCTTAGCAGGAACTTTCGCTTCCCGTAGAGAATATTGCATGGGTGAATACGGCGTATCCTGCCCTTTTCATGAAAGAAATAGCAGAGATGGTTCGTTGTATAGGAAACCCAATGACCTTGCGGAAGGCAGGTGCTTCCACCGATATGAAGAAGCAAAGCAAACGCGACCCCATTAAGATCATGCTGATTTTGACCGTATGCCTGACGGTTCTGGCTGCCGCGGCGACGTTGATCGGCAATGGCATCGCCGGTTACCGAAAGAGCGTCCTCGCCCAGCGGCAGGAGGAGGCCAAGGCGATCAACGCGCAGCGCGATCAGGAGTATGCCAAGGCGCTGTCGGAATTTCAGGCGGCCACGCCTCAGTCCGGCGCCAATCTGGCCTGGCCTCTGCCCAAGGCGGAGGGCTGGGATGTGGTTGACCTGACCAGCTATCCGCTGGAGAGCGCCACCACCGTTTCCCTGAGCCGGGAAGAGGTGATGAACAATGGCATGCTGCTGGTCAATGAGTGGCATTCCCGCCCGGAGGACTTCTCTGAGACAGAGCTGACCAGCATCGGCACCAGAACCGGCGGCAAGGTGCAGGTATCCAACTATAACCTGCTGCTTTTTCCCGACGCCATTGACGCGCTGCAGGAGGCCGTCGCCGCCGCCGCCCAGGCGGGCCATGAATATTACATGGTGGACGAGGCCTACCGCACTTACGCTCGGCAGGAGGAGCTCTTCAACAAAAAGATGGACGAGTTCGCCGGCCGTTATTCCGGCGACGAGCTGATCGCCCGCGCCAAGCGGGAGGTGAACTACCCCGGCACCAGCGAGTTCAACTCCGGCCTGGCCTTCACCCTGCGCCTGTATAAGCGGGGGGACGCCTCCGTGGGTCAGCCCGCTTATGTGGAGACCCCCGCCGGCATGTGGATGAATGAGAACTGCTGGCGCTATGGTTTGGTCTTCCGATTCCCGAAGATGGATTATCCCCTCAAGGGCGCTTCGGACAAGAGCTACAAAACCGGCGTCAGCGCCACCCTGCGGGCCTACCGTTATGTGGGCAAGGGCAATGCCGCGGTGATGCATACCCTTGACCTGTGCCTGGAGGAGTACATTGAGTACCTTCAGGAGCATCCCCACATCGCGGTGTTTGAGGATGGAAACCTGCGCTATGAGATTGTCCGCCAGTATGTGGGGGACGACAACGCCACCTTCCAGGTGGAACTGACCTCCCGCGCCCGGGATTACGTTACCTCCCTGGACAACATGGGCTGCGTCATCACCGTGTTTGAGTATTGATGTGAACAAGTACAAGGCCGTTCCGCATGGTGGGAACGGCCTTGTGCAATGCTGCGGGCAGCTGATCCTTGGAGAGCCGTCCACATGGGCGTGTGGGCCGACGGCGCGGTCAGTCCCGCCATGGGAGCAGGCAGGCGCGCTTGGGCGGCAGGGCTTGGCGGCAGGCACGGCATGGAGGCTCCAGCCGCGCAGGGGATCGCCGCCGTTGGCATTTCGCAAGCGCTGTCCTATGGTACAGCCGCGTTCTTTCTCATGGCAGGCTCTGTTGCCGATACAGCAGCCAGGGGACATACCGAGCGCTCTTGAAAGTCTTGACGAAGGAAAAGGAAGCAATGGAGGCCGCGATGCAGACGTCCGGCAGACCTGACCGCCATGGGCGCTGGTCTGCCGGTCGTTTGACGTTTCCTATAGGTTATGCAGTTGCTGCCGCGCCTGGTCTGCCATCGCCTGGGCTTGAAGGCACAGCTCCGCCGCCTTGAAGGCGTGGGCCTGGGTCATGGCGATCTCTGTGCGATCCAGGCAGTCGCGGATGAGCTGGCTGAAGTAAGGCGCGCCCGTCAGGCCTGTGGCGTCAATGCGCCTCTCGCCCCGCCGGTTGACCAGGTACAGCTGATTGCCGCCCCGGTCGGTGGTAATGTCCACATTCTTCCGCAGTTCGATGTAGCCCTCGGTGCCCAGCAGAAAGGTTCGGCCATCCCCAAAGACTTTAAGCACGTCCGGGGTGAACCAGTCTACCCGGCAGTAGCCTGTGGCGCCGTTGGCCCCCGTTAACGAGCAGTCCCCGAAGTCCTCCAACTCGGGCGTTTCGGGATGAGCGTAATTATCCACCCGGCCAGCGTTTACCGTGGCTTCCTCATTGCCGGTGAAGAACAGGAACTGCTCGATTTGATGGCTGCCTATGTCGCACAGGATGCCGCCGTATCGCGCCTTGTCAAAGAACCAGTCCGGGCGGCTGGGGGCGCTGAGGCGGTGGGGCCCGAAGCCCTCGGTGTGGATTACCCGGCCGATCTCGCCCGCCTGTACCAGATACCCAGCCAGCGTCGCGGCCTCGGAGCTGAGACGCTCGGAATAGTAAACCATGTATTTGCGGCCCGTGGCCTGCGCCGTCCGCCGTGCTTCGGCCAGCTGGGCGAGGGTGGTCATGGGTCCCTTGTCCACAAAGAAGTCCTTGTCGGCGGCCATTACCCGCAATCCCAGGGGACAGCGTTCGCTGGTGACGGCGGCGCAGGCCACAAGCCGGGTCTGGCGATCCGCGAGGATTTCGTCCTCGCATCGCGCTGCCCTGGCCTGGGGATAGCGCCGGCAGAAATCCGCCACCTTGGCCGGGTCGGCGTCATAGACGTATTTCAGCGTGGCTCCGGCCTTCAGCAGGCTGCCGGTCATGCCGTAAATATGCCCATGCTCCAGGCCTGCCACGGAGAAGACAAACTCCCCGGGCCTGGCGGCGGGCGTCGGCAGCGGCGGCAGCAGATGGTTGAGTCCTTCCATACCTACCATGGCAATCCCTCCTTGCTGCGGGGCTTACCAGCGCACCTGCCAGCGATCGCTGTATTCGCCCTCAGGCCGCCCCTGCGCTTCCCGGGGCTTATAGACAGACTGCGCCGCACGCTCCTGCAGCAGCCGGTCGAACAGCGCTGTGTCCAAGGGCAGGGATACGCTGACGTTCCCAAGCCACTGGGACAGGTAGGCCGCATTGGACAGCGTGAGTTCATGTACGCCTTCCACCCCGGGGGCCAGCAAAGGCGTTCCTGTGCGGATGGCCAGGGAGAAGTCGTTCAGGATGCCCGCATGGGCCGCCTCCGGGCCGTCAGGCAGGATTTCCTCATAGTCCACAGGGATTTTGGCAAAGTTCTCCTGCGATTGGAAGCGCACCTCGGCTTCATCCTGGGCGAGCCGCCACCACTTCATGACGCCGTTTTCCAGCACGAGCTTGCCCTTTGTGCCGGAGATTTCCAGGCGGTTGGTGCCGGGATATTCTCCCGTGGAGGTGATGAAGGCCCCTGTGGCCCCGTTTTTGTAGTGGGTCAGCAGCGTCGCCTCGTCCTCCACCTCAATGCGGTGGTACTTGGCGGTGTCGCAGTAGGCGGTGACAGACTCCGGCATACCGCAGATCCACTGCCACAAATCCAGATTGTGCGGGGCCTGGTTGAGCAGCACACCGCCGCCCTCGCCGCCCCAGGTGGCACGCCAGGAGCCGGAATCATAATAATGCTGGGTGCGGTACCAGTTGGTGATAATCCACACCGTGCGCTTCATTTCGCCCAGTTGGCCGCCCTGAACAATCTCCCGGCAGCGGCGGAACAGGGGATTGGTGCGCTGATTGAACATGATGCCGAAGACCCGGCCGCTCTCCTGCGCTGCGTTACACAGCCGTTGGGCCCGGGAAAGGGCGATGTCGATGGGCTTCTCTACCAGGGTATGGCAGCCCGCCGCCAGACAGGCGGAAGCGATCTCCCCGTGCAGGGGATGGGGCACCGCCACGATGACCGCCTCCGGCTGATGCTCCCGCAGCAGCTCCTGCCAATCCGCGTACCGCGCCGCTTCCGGGAAGCGCTCCGCGCAGGCGTCCATCCGCTCGGTGGCAATGTCGCATACCGCCGTGAGGGCCATGCCCTCCACCTTGCCCGCCGCCAGACAAGCCGCGTGGGCCGTGCCCATGTTGCCCACGCCAATGACAGCCGCTCGGATATTCGCCATAGTATGATCTCCTTCGCGCCCCATGGCGCATCAGTATCGGCACAGCGGCAAAGCCGCTTGACCGAGCCTGCGGCGCTTCCGCGTCCAGCGCAGACGCCCGGTCGGAAAGCCTCTCATCTCATAAGAACGCAAAACTGACGCGCAGGGGCTTAGCTTCATTAGAGCGCCCTAATTGGGCTTAAGAATTTTGATGGCGCGTGGGAGGGGCCGCGGCCCCTCCCATGCGGTCACAGCAGGCTCTTGAATGCGTCGCAGGCCGCGTCAAAGGCCGCGTCGCTGCTGTCGAAAACGTAGAGGCCCACCTGGCTGCTCTCCCCCTCGCGCTCCAGGCCCTTCAGGCCGTCAAAGACCTTCAGGTGGGGCTCGATGGTTACGGCGTCGCCGCCCTGGGCACGGTAGTCATCAACGATCTTCTTCACCTGGCCGATGCCCTTCCCGGCGGGCACCACGCTGCCGTCAGCCAGAGCGTCCTTGATGTGCAGGTACTTGATGAAGGGCTTGAGCATTTCCCAGCCCGCCCAGGTATCCTGGCCGCACTGGACAAAGTTGGCGGGGTCGAACACACCCTTCATGGCGGGGAAGGCCCGCAGCAGCTCCAGGCAGCGTTCGGCCATATCGCCGTAAATGCCCTTCTCGTTTTCATGGCAGAAGCATACGCCGCTGCCCTCGCCCGCTCGCAGCATCTCGCCTACCTGATCCATCACCTTGCCGCGATAGCCGGCGGGGTTCTTGCCGCCGGGGATGTAGAAAGAGAACATGCGCAGGTTTTCCGCGCCCAGAACCCGGGCTACCTCAAGGGTGTGGCGCAGAACGTCCAGGTGGGCGGCGAAGTCGCCGGTTTCAATGTCGATCTTGCCGATGGGGGAGCCGATGGTCCAGACCTTCAATCCGGCGTCCTCCAGCCTGGCCCGAACCTCCCGGGCCTTTTCAATGCTGATGGCGGAGACATTCTGGCCGTCCACACCGCGGATTTCCAGTCCCTGAAGGCCATTGCGCACCATGGCGGCAATCTGGCCGTCCACAGCCTTGGCGGCCTCGTCGGCAAAAGCGTAAATCTTCATCGTATCCATGTTTTTCCTCCGTTACCGATCCTTCAGTCGCAGCATGGGGGCGAAGACGCCGCCCTGGACGCTGCGGGCAATGAACGCCTCATAGCGCCCGGTCTTGGTATCATACCAGTCGGAGAAGGGCACGCGGGAGGTCGTTTCCTGCAGGAAGCGAACGATGGGCTGCAGGAGCTTTTCCCGAGTATCCAGATCGTCTGCCATGGCCGCCGTCCAGCAGATCCAGTCAGACTTGGTGTAATCCGCGCGAGAATCCAGGGGCAGGCCGAAGCGATTGATCCGAGGCAGGTAGCTGTTCAGCTCCGCTGTATAGAAGCTGTCCGGCAGAAGGTTCAGGCCCAGCACCTTGTCCCACAGCAGGTTGTACTTCATGCTCCAGCCCTGACCGTCCAGGGTCAGGGGCGTGCTGCCCGCCATGCCCACCTTCTGGGCGAAGCGGCCGGCCATCTCCCGGGCACGGGCCACCCAGCTTTCGTCCCCGATGAGCCTGCCGTAGCACGCCACGCCAACGATGGCCTTGGCCGCCAGGTTCACGTTATGGGCCAGATGACCGGCGAAATCGTCCGTGCACAGCTGCTCACCGGGGTCCTCGCCATACTGAACCAGATACCGTACCCACTTGTCCAGCAGGCCGCGGTACTGTTCCTTCAGGTCGGCCTTCGCACCGAAGGTCACGGCGGCCTCCAGCATCACCAGCATGTTGCCGCACTCTTCCACGGGCATCTGGTAGCGCAGATCGTAGACCTTGGCGCCGGAGGGGTAGAGATAGAACGGCGGATAGCAGTCGCCCTCCCTGGTTCTGCGCCGGGCGATGGCGGCGTAGACCTGACCGGTGGCGTTGGGGTAGCGGCCCACGTCATGGGGCGCGAAGTCATCCGTCCACACGGGCATGGAGGCGAACGCCATCACCGGGCGGCACAGGGCGTTGACCAGCTCGGGGTTATAGCGCAGGAACATGGGAATGGAGGGGTAGCTGACATCCACGGTGCCGATGCAGCCGTTGGAGTCGTTCTCCTTGGACAGGAGCGCCATCTCTCCCTCCGGCGTGGCGATGAGCTTGTGGGCGGCCAGGGTCTGCCGCCAAGCCGCGGCCGTCAGCGCGGCGAAGGGTTCCCCGCCGGAGGCCAGGGCGTCCGCCGTTACCCGGTCATCCATGCGGCGGCAGCGGTCGAGAATCTCGTCGAAGTGCGCCCAGCCGTAGGTGATGGCGTCGGTGATCTGGGCGCCGTCGCGGCGATACCAGGGCTTGCACAGGGCGCCGAAATAATTGATGGAGGCAATGTCGTCATAGGCGATGATGGCACGAATGGTCTGGCCCTCAGCGGCGCCCTGCCAGGTCATGGTCAGGCCGTCGCCGACGGGCGCGGTTTCCCCGTCGCCGGTGAGGTACAGGTAGCCCCAGTCGATGGTCACATGGTCGCCGGAATGACTCAAGGGCTTTTGCACCACCTGACCGCACCAGGCTGTAGCGTGGCCTGCCAGCTCAAAGCTGTCCCCCGTCATGGCCGGGCGGATCGGGCCGTCGTAGCACAGGCTGTCGGTCAGCGTCAGGCTGACGGATACCTGGTGAGCCGCGCCGTCGGCGGAGGAGGCGGCAAAGGTTGCCAGGGTGATGGGCATGCTCATCAGGTCGGGGTCATCGGGCAGGGCGGGGGTGGTCAGCGACACTTCCAGGGCCACGCCGGCAAATTCAGATACAAAGCGGGTGCGGGTAGGGGTAACCTCCACCTCGGTCAGGGCGGCTTCCGGCTCCGCCGTCACCCCCAGGAAGCGGCAGGCCTTGCCGTCCACCGTCATCACGCCGTGGATGGGCTTCTGCGGGCCGCTCCAATGGATGGCCTCGGTCTGGGTCATGGTATCGGCGGGCATCCAGACAGAAAAATAAGGGTCGGACGCGATCAGGGGCAGGGCGGGCAGTCGATCCATACGGGACATGCGTATATTCCTCCTCACGCTTGATGGGCTGAACATAGGTTTCGGCAGGACGCCGCGACGTTCCTGCCGAAAAAGGGAATTTGGGTATAGGGAATTTGTTTTTTGGCTCAGCCCTTCAGGCCCTGGGTGCTGATGCCTTCCACCAGCTGCTTCTGGAAGAAGAAGAAAATGACGAGAATCGGCACCAGGGACAAAACCGACATGGCGAAGGTCGCGCCGAAATCTGTGCCCGCGCTGTCCGTGAACAGCTTCAGGGCGTAGGCCGATGTATACATGGACGGTGCGTTCAAGTACAGCAACGAACCCATGAAGTCTCCCCAGGAGTTAATGAAGGTCAGGATAGCCACCGTAACCAGCGCCGGTACAATCATCGGCAGGAGAATGTAGCCGAAAATGCCGTACCAGCTGCACCCGTCGATACGGGCAGCCTCGTCCATATCCCGGGGGATACCGCGGATAAACTGCATGACCAGGAAAATATCAAACGCGCTGCCGAAAAAGGCGGGAACTGTCAGCGGAAGATAGGTTCCTACCCACCCCATCTGGTTAAACAGGATGAAACGAGGGATCATCATCACCTGGCCGGGAAGCATCATGGTGATAATCATCATCACAAACCAGAAATTGCGGCCAGGGAAGCGCAGCCGCGCCAGACCAAAGGCCACACAGGCCGCTGACAGTGTCGCGCCGATGGCGGACAGGGAGGCGATCAACAAAGAATTTCTGAAATAAACGCCAAAGCTCAGTCCGGCAAAGCCGCGCCAGCCGTTCACATAGTTTTCCGTGGTGAAGGTTTGGGGAATCAGGCTGCCCACCGTGGTAAAGATTTCGCTATTCGGCTTAAAGGAGGAAGCAAGCATCCACAGCAGCGGATAGAGCATCGCTATACTGGCGGCAGCCACCAGGACATGATAGATCACCGTCACGACTTTCCTTCTTTTCGCCATGCTGTGATATTTGACTTGAGGCGTACGGATCGCTGTCATAGACTCACTTCCCCTCTGATTCATAGTAGACCCACGCGCTGGAGGAGCGGAAGATCATCGCAGTAAAGGCTGCGATAACCAGCAGCATGAACCACGCCATGGCGCTGCCGTAACCCATCTCGTAGTAGGTGAAGGCCCGGTTGTACAGGTGCACGCCGTAATACAGCGTGGTATTGAGCGGCTTGCCCTGCGTAATCAGATAGCTGGAATTGAACGCCTGGAAGGCGCCAATCGTCTGATTAATGAGGTTGAAGAAGAAGATGGGGGTAATCATGGGCAGCACAATCTTGAAAAAGCGCTTCACAGGCCCCGCGCCATCCACAATGGCGGCTTCATGGTAGCTCTGAGGCACGTTTTTCAGCGCCGCAAGGAAGATCAGCATGGAACTGCCGAACTGCCACACGCCCAAGCCAATCAGCACGCCCAGGGCCGTATTCGGATTGGACAGCCACTTGACCGGCGCGGCGCCAAAAAGGGCCGTGATGTGGTTAATGGCACCGTTATAGGAGAACAGCTGCTTCCACGTCAGCGCCACGGCAACACTGCCGCCCATCAGGGAAGGAATGTAGAACGCGGAACGGTAGATCGGTATCGCTTTGGTGTTGCGGGAGAGGATCAGCGCCACGCCCAAGGATACAAGCAGCTTGATCGGCACCTGGATCAGCGCGAACTTAAAGGTGACCCAGAAAGACTTCCAGAACAGCTTATCCTCGAAGAACATCCGTCGGAAGTTATCAAAGCCGATCCATTTAGGCGCTGTCAGCACATTGTAGTCGGTAAAAGCCAGGTAGAGAGAGGTAAAGAAGGGAATGATGGTAAAGGCAATCAGTCCGATGATGAAGGGGGTTATGAATACATAACCTGCCACTTTCTCCTGACCAAGCGTCCTGGACAGCTTGCTCATGCTGCTTCACTCCTTTAAAAAGGAGGAGACCGCCGGCTTAGGCGGCCTCCCCCTGCCGTATGATGGAATTATTCTGCGCTGGGCTGAGTAGCCTTCAGGAGCAGAGCGTTGGCTTCGTCCATAAACTGCTGCGCCCACGCGGTCATGTCGTCCACCTGACCATACTGCACAGCCTCAAAGTACTGGCCCAGCAGGGCTTCCACTTCGCCGGAAGCAGCGGCGTCAGGCTTCATGATCGGAGAGGTCTTGCCTTCCTGACCAAGGAAATCCAGGTAAGCGGAGACCTTCTGAGAGGTTTCGTCCAGGGTGGGCGCGATATGCTCACGCATCGCGCTGGAGATGGGCATCGCGCGGTCAATACCAACGATATCGAAGCAGTCGGGATCATTGGTAAAGAAGTTGATGAAGGTAGCCGCAGCATCCTTCACAGCGGAATCCTCGGACACGGACCAGAACATGGAGGGCTTGAAGTAAGCGGGAGACACGGTGCTGTCCGCGGCAACGGGCCAGCAGGCCAACTCCAGTTCACAGTTGGAACCGTTCTGATAAGCGGCCAGCTCGTTGGTCCAGTGCCAAGTCGCCCAGCTATCGCTCACCATCGCGTCAAAGGCGGTGGTCGCCGTGGTCTCGCCCACGTCCAGGCACCAGCCGGCGGCAACGGCGTCCAGACGATCCTGCCAGGTCTTCACGATGTAAGAAGGATCATCGAAGCCCAGGCCATCGCCCGCGTCGTTGAACAGCTGCAGGCCATAGGAGCGCAGCAGGTTGCGCAGAGCATCCTTGCCGACCAGCGTTTCCTGGGTGCGGCCGGTCTTCTCATGAACGGTGGCAGCGATTGCATAGAGCTCTTCCAGGGTGGGCTCCATGGGCATTTCCACGCCGGCCTTGTCCAGCACGTCCTTGCGGTAGAAGGTCGCCAGGGCGTTGGTGCCGGTGGACAGCGCAAAGATCTTGTCGCCAACGGAACCGCTGGAAATCACAGACTCGGCCACGTTGCTGATGTCGATGGCGCCGGACTCAAAGTAAGGGGTCAGATCGGCCAGAACGCCGCTCTGGGCATACTGGGTGAGGTACTGATAGTCCATCTGGATCACGTCAGGCATCAGACCGCCAGCAACCTGGGTAGCCAGCTTGCTCCAGTAGCCATCCCAAGAAGTGAACTCAGGCTCCACCTTGATGTTGGGATACTTCTCCTCAAACTTGGCAATGGCGGCCATGGTCAAGTCATGGCGGGTCTGAGAACCCCACCAGGTTACACGCAGGGTGACCTGCTCCTCGGCCACAGCCATGGGAGCGATCATCGTGCACACCAGCGCCACAATGGCCAGAACGGAAAGGAAACGCTTCATTCGGGTTGCACCTCCATGTTTGATTAGGATAATTTTATTATAAGGCAATTTGTGAAGATTGGAATCCAAATTTCAGACGCATCTGGTCACATTTCCGTCGTTGTGTACATGCGCTGAGAATGCGAAAATATTGGCAGCGGTGGGAGCCGCTTGGCGTGGAAAAGCGAGGAGGCCTTGTCTGATGAGGCGGGGCGCAGCGGCGCGATGCCGCAACACAAATGGGGCCTTGCTTTCTCATTGGAGGAAGCAAGGCCAATCAAGCCCTAAGACTCTGCCGGGGGCGCTCTGCCCCGTTAATCATTCCCCAGCATCTGCCGGTATTCTTTGGGCGTCATGCCGGTATATTTGCGGAAGACCTGGCTGAAATAATGGGGATTCTTTCCCAGACCCACCTGCTCGGCGATTTCATAGCTGTGCAGGGTCGGGTCGGAGGCCATCAGCAGCTTGGCGCGCTCCATGCGCGTTTCCAGCAGGTAGGCGCTGAATTTCCGCCCCATGGCTCGGGTGAATTCGCGGCCGATATAATCCGCGTTCATGTATACCACATTGTCCGCCAGGTATTGCAGGGACATTGCCTCGTCCCGGTAATTGGCGTCCACATAAGCGGTCATCTGCTGCACAAAGCCCCGCAGGCCGCCGCTTTCGCTTCGCAGCCGGGTCATGCAGCGAAGAAGCAGCTCCTCCATGGAGCACTGTTCCCGCATGGCGTCGGTGATGATGCTCATGCCCCATTCAGTCTGGCTGCTGCCCAGGCCGCTTGTCACCATGAGGATCAGCGCCTCCTGCAGAATGCTGGGATCCTCCGCTGTCTTGGCAATCTCGCGCACCTGCTTTTCCAAGGCCGCCCCCTCCGCACCGCTGCTGCGAAGGGTGTTGAAGGCGGCGATCAGCGCTTTGATGCGCTCCCGCCGTTCGCCGTAGAGGTGCGTCACATGCTTGCGCTGACGGTCGATGGCCCGGCAGGCCCGCTCCAGCGCGCCTTCAAGCTCCTCCTGGGCGCAGGGCTTCAGCAGGTATTCCAGCACTCCCGAACGAAGGGCCTGCTGTGCGTACTGAAAGGTATCATAGCCCGAAAGAATGATGCACTGCAGCATGGGATGCAGGGCCATGGCCTGCTCCACCAGTTCCAGGCCGTTCATGCCGGGCATCTTTACATCAGAAAGAAGGATGTCGGGCATATCGTCGGTCATGCTGTCCAGGGCGGCAATGGCGTTGCCGCAGGAGGCGATCACCGTGATGTCCAGCTTGTCCCAGTTCACCATCCGCTCGATGCCCTCGCGGATGATGGGTTCGTCGTCCACCAGCAGCAGCTTGTACATGGCATGGCTTCCTTCCTTGATGCTGATTATTTGTTTGCTGTACCTTCAGGACGCTATTGACGCGGCCTGGTATCGGGCAGATGGATGATGATGCGGGTATGGGCGTCCACCCTTCGCACCTGAAGGCCGTAGCGCTGCGAGAAGGCATACTGCACCCGGCGATGAATGTTCCGCATGCCGATGCCCATGCCCTCGGGCTTGATCTCCCCGCTTTCCAGCTTGGCCAGGATGTCCTCATCCATGCCGGGGCCGTTGTCCTCCACCACCACGTCAATACCGCCGTTCACCACTTCGCCGCTGATGCGGATGACGCAGGTATCCAGCATTTCCTCCGCCGCGTGATGGACGGCGTTTTCCACCAGGGGTTGCAGGGTCATGGCCGGGATGAGGCAGGGCAGGATGTCCTCGGGCAGCGCGTATTCCACCTGCAGGCGGTCGCCGTAGCGAATCAGCTGAATGCGCAGGTATGCCTGGGTGATCTGCAAATCCTCCGCGACGGTTACCACGTCCCGCTTATCGTTCAGGGAAGCCCGCAGCATCTTCCCCAGGGCGTCGGTCATGGTAGCGATGCGCTCATCGCCGCAATTCTTTGCCAGGCAGTAGATGCTTTCCAGCGTGTTGTACAGGAAGTGGGGCCGCACCTGCGCCCGCAATTGTTGCATCTGCTTTTCCTGCAAGAGACGCTGCTGCTCCTCCTTGTCCCGAATCATCCGATCCCAGTCCCAGGTCATCTTGTCGAAGTGACGGTGCAGCTGGCCGATCTCATCCTGCCGGCCGTCGTAGGGATTGTCGTTCTCGGGAACGGGATGGCCGCTGATGGCAAAGGCGTCGAACTTCTCCAGCAGCGCCTTCAGGTGGCGCAGGATGCCGGACATCATGGCGCCGCTGAACGCGAGCACCAGTATCAGCGTGATGACGATGATCCCGGCCATGTAGCGGGAGGCGGCGCTGACATCCTTGTTGATCGCGCTGTAATCCACCAGGGCGACGTACTTCAGCCCCTGGGGCGAGGTGTAGCTGACGCACAGGCTCTCCTGCCCGTCCAGGCGCATGACGCTGTACCCGTCTTCCCCCGTGTCCAGCGCGCCTACCTCCGGGTCGCTGGCGTAAAGGCGGATGTCCCCCCGGTAGACCGCGCAGGACAGGGGATACCCCAGCTGCGCCATGCCTGCCCGATACTTTTCCACCAGCCCGGGAACATTCACCTCAATGAGCAGGGTGGCCAGGGTGTCCAGGGTCATGCCGCGGATTTCGCGGATCTCCCGCAGGAGGAACAGCCGCGGAGGCGTTCCCTCCTCCGTCAGCCAGACGGCGCGGCCGCTGTTGTCCTGGGCCGCGGCCAGGCGGTCAGGGGTCAGCTCGTCGGCGGTGATGGAGGTGGCGTAGAATTGGTTGAAGGACGCGCCCGACGGCGTTTTCAGCTGTACGCTGACGGCGCTGGTGAACCATAGGCCGATGGAGCTGATTCGGTTGGCTACCTCTGTCCGGGCTTCCACCCAGGCCACGGAGCCGGGCGATTTCGCCTTCATGACCGACAGGGACTCCTGCAGGGCGCTGTCGGACAGGATGCGGTAAGACAGCTCCTCGATGTCCTCCAATTCCGCCTGAATCTGATTGGTGAACAGGGTCATCATCTGAGCGCTGGCGCGGTACAGCTGCTCGTCATAGGCCGCATAGGGCAGGCGCACTGTCGTCAGCGCGGTTATGCCCACCACCGCGATGGCCAGAATCAGGATCAGCAGAAATTTGGTGCGCAGCCGCAGATTCGCCATCAGCCGGGTGAGCCTGTGCACGGCGCTTCGCTTCCTTTCGGATGTTTTGACGGTATCGAAACCGTCTTCTTTCACTATACGGGTTTTGGCGGGATTGTCAAGGGACTTTTCCGGCGCCGCCGGCTACCGGAGTCATCATAAAGAAAAAATCGGAAAAGTAAAGCTTTTTCTCGCTTTGCGTACTTGCGCGGCAGACATGGAATGTGTATGCTTATAGCAAACCATGAAAGGCGTCGGAGACGCCGCGGCAGCTCTGCCCGTGACTGCTTCCTGCGAGGCCTTCCCCCGCTTATCCGCCTATTGCCTGCGCAATGGCGCGCCTGAGCAGCCGGAGGTACGGCTGGCCGGATCACCGGCGAGGGCGCGCACAAACTTGACAAAGCGCCGTTCGCTGCTTTGCCGACATCATCAAAGGAGGAATCACCATGTCGCTGATGCACTCAGAATACCGTGCCCGGGTCAAGCACTGGCAGCGGGTGTTGGCTCAGGACTTCTACCTGCCCTTGGAGGAGATCGCCTTTGAGGGCTTTGCGTCCATGGCGCATCTGTCCCCCGACGAGGCCGCCCGGGGCGACTTCCGCCCCATGCCCGTGGGTATGGAATGGGGACGCGCCTGGGAATACCTGTGGCTGCGGGCCAAGGTGACCCTGCCCGAGGCTGCCAAGGGCCAAACCGTCTGCATGAGCCTGGACATGGGCGGGGAGGCGACCCTGCACGTCAACGGGCGGGCCTTTGGCACCCGCCGGGCAGAATGGGTGGATGTGCCCCACCATTATATCTCCGACAACGTGCTGACGGTCAGCGGTCAGCCTGGCGAGACCTTCGACCTGCTCTTTGAGGTCTACGCGGGCCACTATTTCCCGGATGTGGGGGGCTGCGCTACCGGCCCCGTGCTCCCCGGCACCCTCGAAGACCCCGCCCGGGAGGGTCGACGCGCCCGGATCGGGAAAAGCACCTTCGGCCTGTGGAACGAGGACGCCTATCAGCTGTGGATGGACGTATCCACCCTGTCCATGCTGATGGACGAGCTGCCCGAGGACAGCCTCCGGGCCGCGAAGATTGCCGACGGGCTGGAAAAGTATACCCGCATCGTGGACTTCGAGCAGGACATCGAAGCCCGCAAGGCCTCCTACCGTGAGGCACGGGAAGCTCTGCGCCCCCTGATGGAGAGCCGCAACGGCTCCACCGCCCCCCGGATGGCCGCCGTGGGCAACGCGCACCTGGACCTTGCCTGGCTTTGGCCCCAGCAGGAGACCCACCGCAAGACGGCCCGCACCTTCGCCGCTCAGCTGCGCCTGCTGGAGCGCTACCCCGAGTACCGCTTCCTGCAAAGCCAGCCCGCCGCCTATGAGATGTGCCGGGATCACTATCCCGAACTGTATGAGCGCATCCGGGAGGCCGCGCAGGAAGGCCGGTGGATCGCGGAGGGCGCCATGTATGTGGAGCCGGACACCAACATGCCCTCCGGCGAGGCGCTGGTGCGCCAGCTGGTCTACGGCAAGCGCTTTTACCGGGAGGAGCTGGGGGTGGACAGCCGCGTATTGTGGCTGCCGGATACCTTCGGCTATTCCGCCGTGCTGCCCCAGCTGCTCAGGGACTGCGGCGTGGATTACCTGGTCACCCAGAAGATTTTCTGGAGCTACAACGAGGGCGATCCCTTCCCTTACCATTACTTCAGCTGGAAAGGCATGGACGGCTCAAGCGTTACCTCCTTTCTGCCCACCAGCTACACCTACCGCACCGACCCCAAGGAGCTTTGCGGCGTGTGGCGTTCCCGGGTGCAGAAGCGCCGCCTGGACAACTTCCTGATTCCCTTCGGCTATGGCGACGGCGGCGGCGGCCCCTGCCGCGACCACATTGAATACGCCCTTCGTGAGCGTGATCTGGAGGGCATGCCCCGGGTGGAGATGACCAGCCCCGTCGATTTCTTTGACGAGCTGGACAGGGAGGGCGGCCCCGTCCATACCTGGGACGGCGAACTGTACTTCAACGCCCACCGCGGCACCTACACCACCCAGGCGGCGGTCAAGAAGAACAACCGCCGCAGCGAGTTTGCCCTCCACGGCATGGAGCTGTGGGGCGCCCTGGCCATGCTCAGGGGCTGTGCCTATCCCCAGGCGGAGGCTGAACGGCTGTGGAAGGCGCTGCTGCTGCACCAGTTCCACGACATCCTGCCCGGCTCCTCCATCGCCCGGGTGTATGTGGAGGCCAACGAGGCCCATGCCCGCCTCCAGGCGGACGCCCAGGCCATCGCGGCGGAAGCGCGGAATGCGCTGATTCAGGGCCGGGTGGGCCTGACGCTGTTCAACGCCCTGGCCTTCGACCGGGATGAGGTGGTGACGCTCCCTGACTCCTTCCGTCACGGGGCCGTCACCCTGGAGGGCGAGGCTGTTCCCATGGCGAACGGCCAGGCCCTTGTCCGGGTGCCCGCCATGGGCGCGATGACGCTGCTGCCCGCTGAGGCCGAGCCTTGCGCCATTGTCACCGCGGCGCTGACTGAGGAAGGCGCGGTGCTGCGCTCCGACCGTGTGACGGTCACGCTGAACCGTCAGGGACAGGTTACTTCCTATATCCTGGACAGCCGGGAGATGACTGCCGGCCAGCCCATGAACGTGCTGACCATGTACAAGGATGTCCCCCGCCTCTTTGACGCTTGGGACATCGACAGCAACTACCGCGAGCAGGAGACCTTCTCCTGCGAGGTGTTCGGTCTGTCGCTCGTCCGGGAGGGAGGTCTGTCGGCGGAAGTCGCCTGGGAGGGCCGCATCGGCGCTTCGGCCATTCGCCAGACCATCCGTCTGGACGCCGGGAGTCCCGTGGTTACCTTTGACACCACCGTGGACTGGCGCGAGCTCCATCGCCTGCTGAAGGTAGCCTTCCCGGTGGACGTTCGTGCGGAGAACGCCCTGCACGAGATGCAGTTCGGCTATGTAGAGCGGCCAGCCCACCGCAGCCGGGGCTACGACCAGCAGCGTTTCGAGGTCTGCAACCACCGCTATACCGCCCTGTGCGACAACAGCCACGGCTGCGCGGTACTCAACGACTGCAAATATGGCATTGGCGTGGAGGGCAACAGCATGGAGCTGACGCTTCTGCGCGCCGCTGCCTCCCCTGAGATGCGCAGCGATCAGGGCGAGCAGCGCTTCCGCTATGGCTTCACCGCCTGGGAGGGCGCTTTTGCCGACGCCCCGGTGGTGCGGCAGGGTCTGGCCTTCAACGATCCTATTGTCATGGTAGAGGGCCGGTGTTCCGCCTTCAGCGCCATGGGTACCGACTGCGCCAATGTCGTGGCGGACACCCTCAAGCCCGCCGATGACGGCAGCGGCGACTTCATTCTGCGCCTGTATGAGAGCAAAAAAGCTGACACCGTTTTCCGCCTGCGCAGCGACCTGCCCATCCGGGCGCTGATTCCCTGCAGCATGCTGGAGGAAGCCACGGGCGAGGCCATCGCTCCCGACAGCGCCATCCGCATCCGTCCCTTCCAGGTACTGTCATTCCGGCTTAAATTTTAATCATTCAACAGCATAGCGCCGCTTTCGATGTTGGGCATGGAAGGCGGCGCTTTTTCAATTAACAAAAAAGCGGTTTGCGCCGCTTCTTTGGGGAATTTTGTACGCTGTACCGGCAGGACGTGCGGAGATGCTTGTTTCCTGAGAAGCGCAAAAACCGACGCGCATGGCGTCGGTTTTTGCGGGCTGCCGTCGGCTGGTCGGACATTCCCGAATCGGCCTTTTTTCAGCAGGCCATGGCGTCGGCAGGCTCACTGACTTCTTTGCCGCTCCGTCGAACCGTCCATTTCCTGCGCTTGAACAGGTTCGCAAGGCTTCAGAAGAAGCCCGGGGACAGCGCCGATCAGGGGATCCCGCAGGGCTGAATTCTCCCCAGAGCAAAGGCTGTGAAGCGCGTTGGGTCAACAGGAGCCGGCGGCTTGACCGGGGGCCTGCAACCCGGGCGCGGCCTTGGCTCGGGCCGGGCAATCAGCAATGGATGGTCTTTGCGAAGTGGACGCCTTTACATTCTTTCCGGCGCCTCAATGCCAATAAGGAACAGGCCGGTTTTGATGACGTTCCTGACCGCCTGCGTCAGGGCCAAGCGGGCCGCTGCGGCGGCGGGATCATCGTTGAGGATGCGGTGCTCATAATAGAACTTGTTGTAGGCTTGGGCAATGTCGGTGATGGCCCGGGTAATCATAGAGGGCTCATACTTGTCGGCGGCTTCCCGGATAACGTCGGGGAAGCGGCCCAGCAGCCGCAGGAGCGCCTGCGCCTCGTTATCCGTCAGGGCGCTGAAGTCCGCCTCGGGAAGGTCGATGGCTTCCGCCTTGCGCAATACAGAGCAGCAGCGGGCATGGGTGTACTGGACATAGGGGCCCGTTTCGCCATCAAAATTCAGCGCCCGATCCCAGTGGAAGTCGATATCCTTGATGCGGTTGTTGCTCAGGTCGGTGTAGATCACCGTACCAATGCCTACCTGGCGGGCCACCTCTTCCTTGTTTTCCAGGTTGGGGGACTTTTCGTTGATGATCTCCAGCGCCTTTTGTTGGGCCTGATCCAGCAGCTCCTCCAGGTAGACCACATGGCCCTTGCGGGTTGCCAGGGCCTGGCCCTCATAGGAAATCATGCCGAAGGACACATGCACGCAGTCCTTTGCCCATTCATAGCCCATCTTTTCCAGTACGCGGAACCACTGGCGGAAGTGCAGATCCTGCTGATAAGCCACCACATAGAGGCACTTGTCGAAGTGGTAGGTATCGTGGCGGTAGAAAGCGGCGGCCAGATCACGGGTGGCGTACAGGGTCGCGCCGTCGGAGCGGAGGATGACGCAGGGGGGCATGCTGGTCTTGGTTTCTTTACCTTCCTGATCATATTCCCGAAGATCCACCACCGACGCACCCTCGGAAATGGTCAGCAAGTCCTTCTCCTTCAGCTCGTTGACAACCCGATCCATCTTGTCATTGTAGAAGCTCTCGCCCGCATAGCTGTCAAAAGACACGCCGAGGAGGTCGTACACCCTGGCGGTATCCTTCAGCGTCAGCTCCTTGAACCAGCTCCAGATGGTCAGAGCCTCCTCATCGCCGTCCTCGATACGTTTGAACCAGGCGCGGCCTTCGTCTTCCAGAGCCTTGTCGGCTTCAGCCTCCTCATGGAAACGGACATAGAGCCGCACCAGCTCCGCCACGCCGCCGCGCTCGACCTCCTCCTTGTTGCCCCACTTCTTATAGGCGCAGATCATTTTGCCGAACTGGGTTCCCCAGTCCCCCAGATGGTTGATGCCCACCGTGGTGTAGCCCAGGAAATCAAAGATGCGCTTGAGGCTGTGGCCGATCATCGTGGTGGACAGATGGCCGATGTGAAAGCGTTTGGCAATGTTGATGGAGGAGTAATCCAGGCAGATGGTCTTGCCCGCGCCCAGGTCGGAGGCGCCGTAGCGCTCGCCCGCCGCCAGCACGGCCGTCAGGGTATCCCGGGCAAAATTCAGCCGGTTGAGGAAGAAATTCAGATAGCCGTTAACGGCCTCTACCCGGGCGACATCGGCGTGATTCCAGCCTTCGGCCAGGGTTGCGGCAATCTTCGGGGGTGCCATGCGCAGAGCCTTGGCCAGGCGGAAGACGGGAAAGGCGTAATCGCCCATGGCAGGGTCCGGCGGAACCGCCAGCAGGCCGCGGATTTCCTCCGCCTCGGGAAGCTCCTGCGCCTCGGGCCAGGTCTCCCGGAGGGCTTGGGCGGTGAGGGCGGCCATGCGGGTCATCATATCCATACAGCATCATGCTCCTTGTCTTTGGTCGCTTTATCATATCATAGGAAGGACGGCGTGGCAAGCGGTCGAGGATAGTTTCGGCGGGAACAGAGCGGGTTTCATGGACGGCGCGGGCTTGCTGAAGGCGGATGCCCCAACGCAGGGGCGCTGGCGAGGCTTTTTCATGGCAAAAGGCCTCTGGCCGCGCCGAAGATGTAAGCGTGCCGCTCTCGGCAAAGAGCCGCTGCCTTAACAGAATCATAACCGCGCGACGGGCAGGCGTCCGACGGCATATGAGACAAGCACCGATATGGCCCCGGCGGAGCCATTCTCTCTGAATCCCGCAGAAAAGCTGGGGCGCAAGTGCGCTCACCTGTCGCTATGGCGTTGGATACCGCGGGAGATGGTTGGCGGCCGCGCATGACGGCCAATGGTATGCTGAGCGCTGGGGGCGGGAGAATGCGGAGCGATATGACAAGCGCGCCGGCGTTTGCGCAGTCGCGCGGCGATGCCTGGTCGTTTCGGCTCCGTTCCTTCCCCCAACCGCCTTGCCGCGCTGTCCGTGGAAAAGACTGATGCCGCCCTCGGCCCTGCCATGCGCGCTCGCTGCCCAAGGAAAAGTCGGCGTCAAGCGGCCCGGCTGTCCTGGCGGAGACACAAAAAAACAGGGCTATCCAGCCCTGAGTGCTTCCCGCATGGACGGGAGGCCAATCCGGTTCCTGATAATATAATAATAGAACGCTTTGGCATAAGCGAGCATCAAACGGCAAAGCAAACAAGCGCCCCACGCCATTGGACGCTTATTTTTCCGCATGCCCCGCTAAATAAAACCGTACCAGCTCTTCCAGAATTTCGTCCCGTTCCAGGCGGCAGATCATGCTGCGGGCCTGGTTGTGGCTGGTGATATAAGTCGGATCACCCGAAATGATATAACCCACGATCTGCGTGATGGGGTCATACCCCTTAGCCTGCAGGGCGTGGTAGACATACATCAGAATATCCTGCGCCTCGTTGCCTGATTCCTGAATGGGCGACAGCTTGGTGGTGTTGAACATATCCGGCACGGCGGTAGACTCCTTCCCAGTTGATGGTTCCATTATACACGTTTATGCGGCGAAAGAAAAGGGCTTATCCATGAAAATCTCATAAAAAATCCTGAATTTCCCTATCGGCGCAGTCCGCGAAGGGCGCCCCGAAGGGAAACCACCGCGGGTAGGGCCAGCAGCATCCCCAGGGCGCCGCCCGCCATCCCCCCTGCGGAGACCGCCAGCAGCACCAGAAGCGGGTGCAGCTTCGTTGCCCCGGACATCAGGCGCGGAGAAAGCAGATTGCCTTCTAATTGCTGTACCAGAAGAATTACCGCCAGCGTCCATGCCGCCTGCCATAGCCCGCCCTGAAGCGCCAGGAGCACCGCCGGTACGCCCGCGATAAAGGGGCCAATGTAAGGAATCAGCTCCATCATGCCCATCAGCAGGCCCAACGCCAGCCAGCCCGGCGTCTTCACCAGCATCAGCCCTAGGGCTGTCAGCACCGCCACGATGGCGGAAACCAACAGCTGTCCGCGCAGAAACCCCGCCGTCTCGCGACGCATCTCCCGGCCTGCGCGGACGGCCTGCGCTCTCCAGCGTACCGGCAGCATTAAAATCAGCAAAGAGGAAATTTTCCGCCGATCCCGCAAAAGATAAAAGCCGATGAGCGGCGCCAGTACCACCTTGCCAAGGCCGCTGACAACCTGGCCCGCCAGTCCCGCCAGCCCGGAAACCGCGATGCCCGCCTGCTTGCTGACGGCTGAAAACAGCTCGTCCCGCACGGGAGTCAGGTTCAGCCCCCAGCGTTCCAACAGCGCCTGACCGGAAGAGAGCATCCCCTGCAGCCAGGTCAAAAACGCCGGAAAGGATGCGACAAGCAGCCGGAACTGAGCTGCCAGCGGCGGAATGAGCATCAGCAGCGCGCCTGCCGCCGCCATGGTCAGGGCCGCGAAGGACAACAGTGCCGCCGTTCCTGGCGAAAGGCGCTTTTCCAGTCGCCTGCACAGGGGCAGCGCCAGGGCCATTAGGATATACCCGGCTAACAGCTGGGTCAGCAGCGCGAGCCAAATGCGCCGGGTCAGCCACAGCCCAAGAAGAATTCCCGCGCATGCCGCCGCCACACGCCAGCGCGGTCTGGCCAATGATCGCTCCATCGCGCACCTCCATCATGGCCTGCTGCGGCAGCAGGCTGAACAAGCTCTTCGGGACGGAAAAGGCTCCCCGGACGAACCGTCGGCTGCGGCCCGGCCAGGGAGCGGAAAGGTTGATGCCGACTTACATGGACTTCATCCAGCGCTTGACCTTCACGGCTGTTTTTCTGGCGTCTCGGCGCAGCTCCTTGCCCACGGGCATCATCATCAAGCCCGCGCCCAGCAGCATGCCCATGGCGCTGCCAACGGCAAATTTGGTCATTCCCCGTCACCTCCTTCCCGTAGGTGGGTGCGCTGCCAGTTCCGTACCGGCTCCAGCGCGCAGCCTGTTGGGATCAGCACCTGTCCCGGCTCTCCAGGGATGGGGCAGACGGCGAATTCCCGTGCCAGCATCCGTCCGCAGGTCATCTCCTCCAGGGGGCCCAGCGTGATTTCAATCGCCGCCACATGGCCGTGATCCCCGGTGATGAACACGTCCGTCACCCTTCCCAGCTCCAGTCCGGCGGTGTCCCGCACACTGCCCAGGGCAAAATCTGCGTCCCGGGGCAGCTTGCCCGGCTTGCGGGCGGCAATGACAGTCACCTGACCCATCACCTGCACGTCTTCGACGGGCAGCCACCTTGCGCCGCCAAAGCCCCGCCTGACCACCAGGCCCCGCAGCCGCCGACCGTCCTGGGTCAGCACGGTCTGTTCAACGCGGCCTGTCAGCTGCCCGGCGCATACCACTGGCAGTCCCGTGACGCCGCCCAGGCGGATCAAAGGTCGTCCGCGTCCTGGACGGGCTTTTCGTACTCGTCGTAGGGTACGCCTGTCCAGGAACCCAGCACATCCGTGGGATTTTTCCGCCGTGCCTCCTGAATAATGGCCTCCACCAGCTTGCTGTGACGTTTCATGGCGCTCACCTCCGCATTCATGGTGCCCGCCGTTTCGTGGCGGCATAAGGGTAATAACAGGCAGTGCTTTCGTTAAAATGGCAAAGCCGCTTTGATGCGGCCGTAGTTCTTCAAGGGTTGCCGCGCTCCCGGCCGCTCAGGCGGAAATAAGCATTTTGGCGATGGAGAAAGGCGAAACTGCCCCGCTGCGAGGTTCAAATATGATCCGGCGGCGGACGGATCAATACCCCCCGCCGCGCTGAAGCTTAAAAAGCACGGCCTCTCCTGGCGCTGCTTGCGAGGAGAGCATTTTTTGCGCCGATTCTTACTTTTTCGCACCAGACAGACGGCTTAGCATAAGTTGACAGTGCGGAGACAACATGCCGCATACCCTTCAACAAGAGAGGAAGTAAACGATATGCAACCTCGCATGATGATGCCCGGATGCTCTGGCTGTGGGTCGATGCCGTCTACCCGGATCATGACCAGTATTCCGGCGCCGCTCCCCTGCTGCAACGAGGCCGCCCAGGCTGACAATTGCGGCTGCCGTGACCGCCGTCCCTGCTGTAATGAGGCCGCCCAGGCTGACAATTGCGGCTGCCGCGACCGCCGCTCCTGCTGCAACGAGGCCGCCCAGGCTGACAATTGCGGCTGCCGTGACCGCCGCTCCTGCTGCGACGAGGCCGCTCAGGCTGACAATTGCGGCTGCCGCGACCGCCGCTCCTGCTGCAATGAGACCGCTCAGGCCGATAACTGCGGCTGCCGCGACCGCCGTCCCTGCTGCAACGAGGCCGCTCAGGCTGACAACTGCGGCTGCCGCGAAACGCGCCGTTCCTGCTGCAACGAGACCGCCCAGGCTGACAACTGCGGCTGCCGGGAGACGCGCCGCTCCTGCTGCGACGAGGCCGCTCAGGCTGACAACTGCGGCTGCCGCGAAACGCGCCGTTCCTGCTGCAACGAGACCGCCCAGGCTGACAACTGCGGCTGCCGGGAGACGCGCCGCTCCTGCTGCAATGAAGCCGCCCAGGCTGACAACTGCGACTGCCGGGAGACGCGCCGCTCCTGCTGCAACGAGACCGCCCAGGCCGATAACTGCGGCTGCCGCGAGACGCGCCGCTCCTGCTGCGACGAGGCCGCTCAGGCTGACAACTGCGGCTGCC
>ERZ777306.771-NODE-771-length-61160-cov-7.847394_pt1 | contig 61160 bp, 63 predicted proteins | sample MGYA00374966_ERZ777306 | MGnify/ENA primary metagenome ERZ777306 (study PRJEB29329, sample SAMN06343882) | mouse gut metagenome | isolation source: Mouse cecum | place: Austria: Vienna | collected 2014-11-15 ... | reverse complement strand
AGCTCTTGTTTGCGTATTTGTCTATCTCGCAATGCCCCATGCATATAAATCCTGCCTGCTCCAATCCCAATCGAAATAATCCGATCCCTGAAAAAAAGTCTAAAAACGCATCCGCATCCTCCCTTTCACACTGTTAAAATTTCATGTCCATGCCTGTTTCCTGCTCGTTGTCCGGAACACAGTCCAGATCGATCAGGGCATCGGGCACCCACGACGGTGTATATTCCGGTTTCAGCTCCCCAAGGAAATCGCTGCGCTGAAAATACCCTGCGCTGCCGTTTTTCAAAAATACTCCAAGCACTTCTTCGCCCGTATCCTCCGCGCAGTAAAGCATCTGGTAATCAGCTGTCGGACAGCTCTCCCGCAGCTTCTCGATGTCCAAAACCAGCAGCCGTTCTTCAAGGCTCCCGTCACCCAAGTCGAAACAGGCTTCTTTGGGGAATAAATCCTGCTCCTGATGCTTTCGCACTAAATCGGTGAAAATATCCAGCAGTCCGGGATGGCCTTGGATCAGCCAGTCCCCTTTGAAGTTGATGAGCAGTGGAGCGCCTCCGTTTTTTTCTGCCCATTCTTTGTTTTCGCTGCTGATCCTGCCGTCATACGATAAATGCCTGATGTTGTAAGCCAGCACAAAGTCTACCCTGTTAAATCCAAACCTGTCGAGTACCTCCTTTGCGCAGTCAGCATTCAGGCTGTACCCGTCATAATTTTCGGCAATTGTTTTCCCGATCGCCCTGGCGCATTCCGCATTCTTCCTGTTCGATTCCCTATAAGCATCTTCTGCACCGAGCTCCGCAGCCTCATCATAGGATAAAACACAGACATATATTTTCCCATTCATCAAATTTCCTCCTTCCTCATCTCATATCCAGCCGCCTGTGGTATCTTACCTTGCCCGTCTGCGGGCGTTTCAGCTTGGGGTAGGCATACTTTGCCGCCAGCTCACGCTTTCGTTTTTTCCTAAATGCATTTTTCAATCTACCGCCTCCTTACCGGTTTGATACATTTAATAGGTAATCTTTCGTTTCAGAAACAGCTGCTCTTCAGCTTTTCCATCAGGCTTTCAAAGCCTCCCTCATTCTTCGCTTCTTCCCTGAGTGCTATTTCCAGAACTTCTTCCGAAAGGCCGGTTGCCTGAAAACGCTCCTGCATCTCGTCCGGAAGCCGTTCGAGGAGGCTCCTCTGCCGGATAATGACCATCCCATCTGTGCAGAAGATCTCGATTTCATCCACAGGGTCGATGCCCGCTTCTTCCAGCAGGTCAGCCGTGATCAGCAGATCCAGCCCGTCCCAGCAGCAATCTTCCTCCATAAAGCCTTTCCTGATTTCTTCCATCTTTTTGTCCATATTTGTTGCCTCCTTAATGAATATAAATTTTTATGAAAAAAACGGCGTTGCTTTTCAGCAGCACCGTTCGTCCCATCATGGTTGAAAATATTAACAAAAATCGAAATGAAAATTTGTATAATATTTTTTCTCAAAAACTATTAAGTTTTTGGAAACACTGTTTTGGCTTTAGAAATCAAGGGGATAAAACTCGATCCTGCACGTTGCCTCAATTTCTTCCTGCGTGATCTCCTCCGGTTCCCAGAACATTTCCCTGTATTTTTCCAAAACCTCATCGCTCAGGGAAGCCAGTTCCCCGTTCTCCGTACTGCTGCAGACATAAAATTTGCCTGCAATGACATCACCATTGATCCTCCGGTTCCCTTCCAGACCTGTCAGCTTTCCCTCGTCATTCAGCAGGATGCAGGCGTCATCATTTAAATCCACAATGTCTATCAGCCCGCCGACCGCCTCCTGCATTGCCGGAAGGGTATTTTTTAATAAGAACTCCTTCGGGTGCTCGTTCGGCTCTACCATTAAAACCCTGATTTCCTGTCCTTTCATTTTGCATTCCTCCCTCGCTTTTTTTGAAATCAAAAAAGGGCAGTGCGGTTTTTCCGTACTGCCCAAATGACTTTCAAAAATCTCTTTACTTTTGCTCTTTCTCTTACAGTTTATATAAAAAGAAGGGCAGTTATAAAACAGGGTTTCATTTGTTTTTTCCTATCATATATCTGTCCTTCATTATTTTATAAGGAATTTTTCATAGTTTTTCATCGAAAATTTTGTTACATATTTTTTCGCAAAAAGGGTTGTCAGAATTTATTCGCAAAATACTTTTTTTCTCCTGTTTCTTTCTGCTGTCATTTAACTCCCCAAAATACGATGGGGTGTTCCCTTCCTGACTCTCCATTTTCTTTCTGCAGCAGGTGAAATCCTCAAAAAAAGCCCCAAAAAAGTGCCATTTTTAAGCACACTTTTCGCTCTAAAAACCGCATGATATAGCATTATCTTTATCCATTAATCACTATATCTTGTGCTTACTTCGATTTTTGCAGCAGAACTATAGACTCAACGTGGCTTGACTGGATAGGCTGAATGTCTTTGCCGATTTTACGAGCAAGGGAACATATCCACAGCCTTTTCCGTATTTTAGCCGTTTGTGGAAACATATCTATAGTTTAACTCTTTTTCGGCAGCTTAAAGTCAAATTTTCCACCTAATGCAGCCGTGCCAATTCCTACCGCAGTAAGCACAACAAAACTTGCTGCACCAAGAACTTTCCAGTTAAACTCTTTCTTTTCCGTATCCTTCTTATCTGCCATACGAGCCATTTCCATCTCGTGTTCACGAATTTCGGTATCCTTTTTATCCACAGCATTAAAAATTTCCATCTGACGGTCCAGGATATCCTTTTGTTGTTCCGGCGTTAAATTTGGATTATCAAGGCACTTGCTTAAATCCGCACGAACCTTATCTGCATATTCTATAAATTCTTTTCTACTGTCAGATGCATTGTCTACTTCTTTGCTTATAATTCCATAGACCTGATTTGTACTTTCATCGTCACTCGCAACAATCTTTTCCAAAATATCTTTATATTCAGCCATCGTGGATTGTATTAGTTTTGCAAGCTCAGGGAACTGTGCGATTACTTGCTGAGCAACTTCTGGACGCAACTCATTTAGTTTTGACGCATAACTCAACACATCGTTTTTTGATAAATTTCTAAAGTCTGTTCTTTCCATAAGAGAGAGAATTTGTTTTTCATTGCTTGTATATTCCATTCTTTCTTCTCCTTAATTTAATTTATCTGGTGGGTCGAAATCCTCATCCGTACACTTACGGATGATTCGTTTTGTCTTTTCGACAGGTAGCGGAACGTTCTCTTCATCGAAGTATTCGATGTTCACTACCTCTACAACCGCCTCATGGTTGTCCTTTCCCGCAGGCACAAGCACAAAATCACCGATTTCTATGCTGTCATCATCGGTCAGATAATAATAACTCTTATATCCTTCATCAAAGGTAACACTACAAAAGATGTATTCCGATTTGCGGCGTTTTGCTTTGCCGTAGACCGATGGGTCAAGAATTTCTCCCAAGCCATAGAAACGAATGAAATCAAACACTGTTTCCGCAAAATCTGCGAAGTCATCCGGCAGACCATTTTTATCGTAGGTGCCTGAGATGGTACGGCTCGGATTTTTCTTATACTCGATTGTTATGGTGTAATCCTTCGTTTCGTTTGGTGTGTCTATCACATCATCGGGATTTCCTTCAATGTGAGTAAACAAGTCCTCGGCATCGAAATTTTCAAGCAGGCTCTCGATTCCGCCTTCGATTTCATACTTGCGAGAAACCTTACATCCGGTGCCAATATTCTGAATATGCTCCAATGTTTCCGTGGCTCTATCGATAATCAGTTGCTCGGTATAATCCCAGGTTACAAATTCCCAGTCTGCATCTTCCGGTTTCTGACCTGGTTTTATTTTTGTAACCCTATGATAATCCAAGGTTATTCTATTTATCACATCCGGTTTGCAGTTTCCATCAAACACATACAAATCATCCATACCAACGGTATCACGGATAAGGTCTGATAAATCTGTGCCTTCATAATCGAAATCAGCACACAGAGAGCCTCTGAATTTATATGTGACACCTTCGGTGTTGGTCAGTTCCATAACCCAATCACCAATATCCGTTGCAAAAATTTCTGTATATTCATTGCCGAAGTAAGCTGCCATTGCTCCAAACAACTTGTCTACCGCCAACTTATCAATTTTGAAGTTCTTACTTCTGGCTTTCTCGTATCGTTCTCCGCCACGACCAAAATTATATCCCGAAAACCAAACACGACCTTCATTGTTGATAGTCAGATGTTGTTCCACCTCTTCATCAGACTCCGGCATAGGACCATAGCAGATATTATTTGATACGATACGCATCTTCTTTAGTGTGCCTTGGAATATAAAAGTGTTCTCTCCAGACAGCAATGCCAGCCTGCTTAATGCCAGGATAAACCATGCACGGTTTTCCGGCTCCAAAATTTCTGCTCCTGTGTATGCCCAATGATTGAAATAGCGCCATTGAGAATAGATTGCAGAGCCGAGCAGGGGAATATCGGTCACATCATCAATGATTCTGTCTAAAGCCTCATGATTGTTTGCTGCATTGCCATATTTCTCTGAAAAGGCATGACCACAGTCCATCTCAAAACCAAGAGCATCGCAATCGTCAGCCATATAGTGGTCAACAAGTTCTATGTAGTTGATGTTCTGGTTTCTGAACTTATCGCACCATTTTACAGCGAAATCGTGTATCTGTTTCATATCAGCCACTGTGGTACACCTCCTATCTGTTTACTTCTTCTTTTATCCAAGCAACTGACGAATTTTAGTAGTCAATAGTTCTTTACGCTTTTCATAGAAATCTTCAAAGTTCTCCAATTCAAGAGAAACATCATCTGGGATGAGTGCCTCTTTGCGGAACATTGCTCTCTGTTCGTCATTCATATCGTTGTAGTAATCTACAAGGCGCATTGCATTTTTACTGCTGTTACTTCTGCCTTCCAACAACTGAAGGTTCGGCAGGCGATTTCGGTTGCCACGCCATCTACGCCAATCCTCCATTGAAACGCTGATAGGCTTAGTACTGTCAAACCTATCATACGGATGAAGATGGTCTTGCTCGTATTTAAAGGTCTTGTTTATCCAGTCGATACCCAAGAAGTACAGAGCCTCGCCAGCAACACGGCTACCTTTTTCAGAATTTATAATGTCATCGATTTTACCATCTGTTACACGCAGGTCATTCATCTGCTCAAGCATATCAATAGTGATTTCGTATTCGTTATTATTGATGTTGCTCTTCATCTGCTGCAGTTTACTTGTTGTGCCGGATTGGAAGTATGTAAACAGAACAGCTCTAATCAAATATGCCTTGATACCGTCAAGATTATTTGCATAATCGGGATTGTAGTATATGAAATAAATGATAGGCAAAAGCACGTTCCAGCTACTTGCAAAACGGCTAACCTCGATTTTCATACCCTTAAGCACAGTTTCAAGTTTTTTTAACGCCTTCTTGAAGTCCTGCCAGTTGTTCTTTAGGTCTTCTGCAATCTGCTTATTGATATTAGACTTAATAACATCACCATAGAGCATAAGAGCAGAACGGACAATAAAATCCGAACCGAACCCCTCGTATGAGTCAACCAGAAGTCTTCCGAATTCTGTTTTGGCATTAGGCCAATATGCCTCCAAAATAGACATAGTTATTTCGTGCTTTTTAAGAGCCTTACCACCGCTATTAAAACGGACGAACATCTCCAAAGCATCGTCTTGGTTCATGTTTTGGATTTCTGTATATCGAATCAACTTTTCTACAAAAATCTTGTTGTATAGTTTATTAAGAATACCACGAGCATAATCCTTGCTGTCAGCAGGAACATTCACTATAGCCGCCTCTATGGCTTGTTCTCTTGTGGTTTCATCCTGGAATTTACTACCGAGAATTTCCTTGATTTCGAACTGCGTAGGACTTAATTTGCCCACTTTTTCGGTGAATTTTATATCATATTTTTTACTGTTGTACTCTTCTTCATCAACGGTGAGCTTATGCTTGTTCAATTCAATTACAAGTTTAACCACCGTACCACCAACAGTTGTCCTTCTCGCATATTTTTGTTTCACATATGCTTGACCGAGAAGTGACAAGAAGAGAGATGTAAGACGCTGCTGTCCATCCAACACAGCAGTATCGGTTATTTTCACATTAATGTTGCTTAGTTCGTAGTTCACACTAACAGCCTGTTTTCTGCTATCGAAACTTACCTCGGATAGGAAGTTACAGAAATATGTATCCCAACTGACATTATCATCGTCCACGTGCCAGAACAGGAATGTAGCAATCGGGTAATCCAAAAGAATGGAGTCCCACAATTTTTCAATCTGCTCCATATTCCACACATACTGTCTTTGGAACGCCGGCATAACATATTTGCCGTTTTTTATATTTTCCAAAGCCTCATAGATAGTGATGCTATTATCTATCAAAACGCTCATCGTTATGCCTCCTCGATATAAAAGCTATTTTTATACTTCATAAGGGTTTCTTCTACTTCGTCCCAAATCCAAACCCTCTCACCATCGTCCTCAAAAACTTTACCGTGTGATTTAGGGCCATCCAACTTCATCTGAGAGTAATTGTTTTTGAAAGTAGGAACGTATAAATCTGGGCGTTCTTTATCGCTGCATAAACGCTCCATCATGTTCAAAGTAGCCTCTCCTGCAATGTCCACAGACATAAAATATGCTTTTATGATTTTATGGTTATATTGGTTAGGTTTTAATGCCCACATAGGTATACGCTGCACAGCTTTACCATAAAAATCTTTTTCATCAGTGTCTATTGGTCTTGTTACCTTTGGTGTATATTCCTTTGATGCACTTTCAAAAGTCTTGGCAATATACCAACGAAGGCACGATTCAGCAGCCTCGTCTGATGTTTCACCGGAAAGATTAAGTGCCATATTAAATTTATCATATACATCTGCATCTATATTGAATGAAATGTTCTTCTTCATCAAATTGCCTCCGTTCACATAAAATTACACATCTTAAATTATACTGCAAATTAGTAGATTTGTCAATACTAATAGACTAATCCACTAAGCATCAATAATAAAAGCACCTCGGTATCTATGTATCAATACCGAGGTGCGTATTTTATATTGTATCATCTTCTCACATCTACGCGTGTGCCGGACTTAAACTCCACTGTGACCTTTTCTTCGTAGACCGTTATTTTCTCAATCAGCCTGCGAACTAACTGCTCATCGTATTCGGTGATTTCCTGCGTCTGCTCCGAAAGGAACTGCTGCATCTCACTGATTCGCTGTTTCATCCCTTCACGCTCGGCGTTGTCTACCAACGCATTCTGTTTTATTTCTCGAAGGTGGTAAATCTCATCTGCGATGCTGTCATAGTTGCCTTTGGCGTTGGCAACCTTTAGAAGTTCCTTCTGTAACTGCTCTAAACGGCTGTCAATCTCATCAAGTGGAATGCCATCTGCTCCGGTAAGCACTGCCTCTACATTTTTCTGTAAGGTTTCGCTCATCGACTCCTTTTTGCCGAGTGCCATATTTATGGCTCTGACCGTGAGGTTTTGAAGTTCCGACTCTTGAATGGTATCTGCATCGCAGGCTCCCGGACCGTGTTCCACCCTGGTGCAGCAACGCCACACGATGGAATGTTTACCCCTATTGTTCCATGCAATTCTACGGTAAATATCTCCGCACTTGGAACAGTACACGATACTGGAAAGTGCGTACTTGCTGCTATAAACACGCTTTTTTCGGTCTTGCCCGCTGTGGAGATTGGCTCGTCTAATCATTTCTTCCTGCACCTGCATATAAAGGTCACGGGGGATAATGGCTTCGTGGCTGTTTTCCACATAATACTGTGGAACCAAGCCATTATTCGGCACACGTTTCTTTTCAAGGAAATCTACCGTGTAAGTCTTCTGAAGGAGTGCATCACCGATATATTTTTCGTTCTTTAGGATTTTCTGCAATGTTTCCGGTCGCCATTTCTTTTTCCCGGCACCCGTAAGAATACCGTCAGCCTCCAATCCTCTGCCAATCTGCTGCAAACTTGCGCCCTCAAGGTACTCTCTGTAAATGCGTTTGACCACTACCGCTTCATCGGGTTCAACAATCAGCTGCCCCTTTTCATCCTTAGTAAAACCAAGGAAACGGTTGTGGTTTACGGTCATTTGCCCCTGTTGGTATCGATACTGGAATCCCAACTTCACGTTCTGGGAGAGGGACTGGCTTTCCTGCTGTGCAAGGCTCGCCATAATAGTAAGCAGAACCTCGCCCTTGGCATCCATCGTATTGATGTTTTCTTTCTCGAAATACACGGGAATGTTCTTTTCTTTAAGCTGTCGGATGTATTTCAAGCAGTCCAGAGTATTTCGGGCAAAACGGCTGATGGACTTGGTAATTATCATGTCAATTCTACCCGCCATAGCCTCGTCAATCATACGATTGAACTCCTCACGCTTTTTGGTGTTAGTGCCTGTTATACCATCGTCAGCAAATATTCCGGCAAACTCCCATTCAGGGTTTTTCTTAATAAAATCGGTGTAATGCTCCACCTGTGCCTCATAACTGGTGGCCTGTTCATCACTATCCGTGGAAACACGGCAGTATGCAGCAACCTTTAGTTTTGGCTTTTCTTCTTTGTTTACGGTATTGCCGACACGTCTTCGTGCCGGAATTACGGTTATATTCTTAGTTACCTCCATTCATTTCCACCTCGCTTTCTATCAAACTGTAGACGTATTCTGACTGTCTGAATGGATTTTCAAATTGTTGTATCTGCTTTCCCATCGTAAAATGTAGGGGAGCAAAGGGCGTTTCCTTAACTTTCAATTCTCTGACCCTGCCAAGCTGATTTGCTCTCGATTGACGTTCTTCTTCCGCCTTATCGAACAGCTCCTGATCTATGATGACAGGATAATAATCATCCCCAAGGTAATGGGTATTTCGGAGCATTCGTCCGGCACTGCCGTGGAATATCTTCAAACCTACCATTTCGGCAGCCACCTTCAGTGCTTTGCCGGAAATATACTCTTTGAAGAAAGTTCTGACCTGTTCTGCCTGGATTTCATCCACCACAGCCTTGCCATCCTCTATGCGATATCCATAGGGAATATGTGCTGTCATTTACATCACCAACCTTTCAGTTAAATTCAGACCACTTTTCAAGTGGAACACAATTCGCTCCCTTGTTTCCACCGTAATGCTCTCCACAAAGGCAAGGAACGTATCATCCAAAAATTCGATTAACATCTCACCCTTGGAGGTAAAGGCCATCAGTTTTTGCAGTTCCTTGATTTTGACCTTATCTCCGCCCACGGAAGTCATCAACTGCTCCTTTTCCTGTCGCAACTGTTGTTCTTCCACCACAAGGGCATTATTTTCTTTATTGAAAACCGCGGGTTCCAGGAACCCTGCTGCCATTAGGCTTGTAAGGGTCTGCTTTCGGTCGGTATTCTCCTCCATGCGAGTTTCCAGTTCTTGTATTCGGAGCAATCTGTCCTTATCGTCCATCCCACGCAAGGTTCGCAGGAGTGGTTTCAGCACGGCATTGTGACCGTAGACCAGCTTATTCATCATAGTAAGGAAAGCCAGTTTTATGCCCTCGTCGGAAATGTATAGCATAGAACAATCTTCTTTGCTTTCCAGGTGTGTTCCGCAAGTCCAAGCCACATAATCTCCGCTTGGTTTATAATGCTGCCTACGCTTGAAAGTAGCACCGCACTCTCCACACTTGATTTTGCCGGAGAAACAATATCTGTTCTGATATCTGTAAGTGTCAGTGCCGTTGCCTTTTTCCATCGCCCTTTGGTCGAGAACTGCACGAACCCTATCAAAATCCTCGTGGCTGATAATCGGCTCATGGTGGTTTTGGCAAAGGAAACGGTCACGCTCACCGTAATTGATATGGCGATTAAAACTGCTGTCACTGTAGGTTTTTTGAAAAATCACATCGCCCGTATACTTCTCGTTGGTAAGAATGGCGTTTACGGCTCCCGCACCCCACTTGCCATTCTTTTTTGTTTTAAGACCTCTGGCATTCAGTTCCTTTGCAATGGCGTGCGTACCTTTACCCGCAAGGCAGGCTGCAAAAATCTCTTTTACAACCTCTGCCTGCTCCGGCACAATAACCATTGTGCCGTTATCGTTGTCATATCCGTAGGGTGGATAGGCAATGATGAAAGTACCGTTCTGAAAGCGTCTTTGAACCGACCATTTGCTGTTTTCGGAAATGGACACTGATTCGCTTTCCGCCAAACTACTCAAGATGGAAAGCATCAGTTCACTCTCCATCGAACCCGTGTTAATATTCTCCTTTTCAAAGAAAATGGAAATACCCAGATCTGTCAGTTTTCGCACCATCTCCAGGCAGTCCGTAGTGTTACGGGCAAAACGGCTTATGGACTTGGTTATGATAAACTCAATCTTCCCATCCTCGCAGTCTGCAATCATAGAAAGAAGTCCGGCACGGACATCCTTCTTCGTGCCTGTGATACCTTCGTCATAGTAAAGACCTACATATTCCCATTCATCATTGGAACGAATGTAACTTTCATAATGGGCCTTTTGTGCCTCATGGCTGATAAGCTGCTCATCACTTGCCGTAGATACACGGCAGTAGGCAGCTACCTTTAATTTTTTCTTTTGAACCAGGGTTTCGTTTACCCCGATTTTTGTTATCCTTTTCATCAACTCACCTCGCTTTTTTGGTAGTGACATATTCCCGTACTATTGCGGAAATATCAAGTCATTTAGCCCATAATCTCCGCCAAAAAAGGGGAGAAAGTTTTCCGATTATAAGCCGATATTTTGTGGAATTCATCCACGGAAATCATGCCGAACATAAACATGGTTTCAAGCATCTGCTGTGCCCTGTAATAGTCAAATTCACGCTGCAATTCCTCCTGTGTAATTTCGTGTGCCACGGCATTCGGTATCTTAAAATTCTCAATTTGTCTTACTTCCATATCGATTTCTCCAATCTGGGGGAACGGTGGAAATGTTCCCCTCTGCCTATAAGCGAAAAGACAGGATAAATCGAACCCCCAAATAGGCAAAAAAATAACGCCCTTCAAGGAAAAATCCTCAAAGGGCATCATCTTAGTTCGGAATCTTGAGTTTCCAACCGCTGTAAATCACATTGGAAGTCAGTCCGTTTAGTTTCTTGATTTCGGTGTATCTGCTGCCTTTGCCGAGATACTGCACGGCAATATCCCAAAGGGTGTCGCCCTTGACCACCGTGTGAACACGATAATCCGGCTCGGCTGTGCTATCCGCAGGATAGATGGTTGTACCATCATTGGCAAAAACAAAAGTGCCGGGGTTCTTATCTGCCGCCGCCTTCGCATTGGAGAGGATACGGTAAGCACCTACCTGGGACTTGCTGTCCTTCCAATCCTTACGCACACGGTAATAACCTGTGGTCAGCTTTTCGGGATAAGTCACCGTAGACTCTGCAGGAGTTTCATCCTTCTCCTCATCGGCTGTCGCCAGGAGTGCCTTTACCTCTGCACGGAAGGTATCCATGCTCTTGCCATGTTTCGGAAACCAGTGCATCACATCGCCGTGGTTGGATGCGATGCCCTGTTTGTAGCCTTCGGAGTGGCAGATAATATTCTGCTCGGTCAAGCCGTACTCCTTGCAAAGATGCGCACAAAGTTCAACGGCCTCACGGTACACCTTCTTAAAATAGGCATAATCCGTAAGACCGTCCTCGCAGATTTCAAATCCGATATGAGTGTTGTTTGCACTGCCCCCGGCGTGCCATCCACGATGATTCCAAGGGAGCGTCTGATAAGTAGCAATCGTGCCGTCAGCCAACTTGCCGATAAAAGCATGAACGCAGACCTCTCTGCCACCGGGATGGTAGGTATTCCAATGATTACCGTACTGGTTCTTGCCAAGCAGACCATCATCAGGACCCACATAACGCTTTAAGTTGGGGTTATTGGCACCCGTGGAATGTACCATGATGCCTTTGACTGTGATTTTCTTACCTGCCTTGTAGCAGGCATTTTCCGTTAAAATAAGTTTGCGTAAATTCATATTATTTGCCCTCGCTTTCCTTATTGTCGCGGTCATGGAGTTGCTCCAGAATATCCTTCATCTTCTCCGGAATCGGCAAGCCAAGGTGGGATGCATTTTCCAAAAGGCTTACGCCTTCATTGGAGATATAGAAGAAAATAACCGCCGTTCTGAGTACACTGCCGTCACCGATGACATTGGCATCCAAGACGTGTGCGATTCCTACCATCGCAAAAATCAACACTTTTCGACAGATGCCCTTAAACCCGACCGAACTGGAAAGGTTCTTGTCCACAACGGCACACATGACTCCCGTGATGTAATCCACAACCACGAAAACAATCAGTGCGTAAAGCAGACCGTCAAACCCACCGAGAAACCAACCGAGCCAACCACCGATGGCAGCAAAGATGATTTGAATGGCGTTCCATAAATCCTTCATAGTAAAATCCTCACTTTCATAAATTTTTGTATGCAAAAAGGGCACCCACCACATGGCAGATACCCCTTAAAGCCGTTACTCAGTTCGTTTAGGCAGCCACTCCCAGACTCGCATATCCTCCTGCCCAAGGGACCACATACACATCCCTCGCAGTTTCCATCGGTATGCTGCTTGATTCGCCCAATAGATCAGGCTGTCCACATCCTGGTAATACAGAATGGAAAAGCCATCCGAGTCCCCAAGGAACAATCGTGAAATCCAAATGTTGATGTCCCTTGGGATGATTTTTGCCGTGTAATCATTCCCACACTCAAGCGGCATGATGTGAGAATGATAAAATTCATAGTCCAGGGAGATGCTTTCGCTTCTGGTGGACGATTCTTCCACATCGGAAGTCAGCGTGAACACCTGGAACTCCTCATCCCATGTGCAGTTGCTACGCTCAATCCTGCCAAAGGAAGTCTCCGTTCCGTCCGGCATTACCACATCGAACCGTTCATACGGCTCATACGTCCAGGCATCACCCAGACGGAGCAATTGGCAGTTGATTGGGTTATCGGAACGGATGCCTGCATAACCACTGCCACTGCTGACCGTTGCTGTGAATCGGAGCGTATTGGATGCAGAGGAATAAACCCTTACGGTATTCCCACGCTTTCGCATTTCGATGGTGTAAACATTGGGATTGGTACGTAGGTCGGCATCGGCTGTCTTGGAAAAGTTCGTAGCATAACTGCCTTTCAGCGTTGACCCCTCATACAGTTGGATGCACTGGCTGTCATAATTGAAACAGCAGAACAGAGAACCGAGGAACACACCCGCTTTGCCGCCACCATCTTCCGGGAAGATAATCTGCGCCTTCAGATGAATATCGGAAAAGCCGTTATAGTTCCACGCAAGCTGACCGTAACCCTCGAGCTGTGAGTAAGGTCTGCTTGTATCTCCGTAGGGCAAATCCTCCTGCCACACATCCCATTCTCCGGAGAGAACCGTCCAGTAGCTTTCTGGGATTTTCTCTTCGTCACGGAAATCCTCATACCAAACAAGTGCAGAGTCAGGCTTTCTTCGTAGCATCTCAAGTGTCAACTTAAAGCCTGTGGCGGGACCTACCATATCACCATTTATATCCTTGAACTTCCTTGGAGCAAGGGTGTATTCCGCTTGCCCTGCGGTGGGTGCTTCAGAGAAATCGGTGCAGACACGGAAACCATAGAACTGCACACCGTTGACACCAACCGAAATGGTCAGCGTATGCTCTCCGGCAGAAAGGCTCACGCCCTTGGCAAGTGTCGCCCAGAAGGCAGTTCTCCAATATGGCCACCAAAGCCTGTCCTCTGAAAAGTGAACTGTGCTGCCGTCCAAAGATGCGTAGATGCTGTTTTTATCCCAAAACGGATAACACAGGCGAATGGCAACATCGTAAGTTCCTGCCTCATCAATGGTAAAGTTATAAGTGGCAGTGCCTTCATCACCGAGCGTTACCAAAGTTTCCGATACAGAAACCACACCACCGTAACTGTCCGGCTCGGCATCGTGGTCGATGATAATATCCCCAAATTCCGTCTTTTGTTGCTTGGCATAGGCGGTCAGATACCTTCTTCGGTTGTAGGTTTCCGACATCTGCGGATATTCCTTATAAACGGCATCTCTACCTTCCATATAATCGTAAACATGAGGCAATGCCCACGGTCCCATATCATAGTCATCCCAATAGGAAACAATAGGGATGAAAGGCTGCGGAGGTGAATCATCCGTAAAGTTATACAGACCCTGCATCCAGTATTTCGCAGCATAATAGGTATGGGAAGTTCCACGATAATACTTACCGAGGTTCTCCGGTGTATCATAAATCTGCCAGTTCCAACCGTAGGCAGGCATACCGAGGAACACCTTGTCGGGATTCATCACCTTTGTGGCATAATCGTAAATGCCCTCAAGCCAACTCCTCGGAGAAACAGGACCCGGAGCAGAACCCGCCCAAGCCATGCCGTAACTCATGATGGAGGCCGTATCGCAATATTTATCCAGATCACCGTACACGCACCAGTTCTCACCACCGACCGAGCCGTTGACTGATGTCATACCGGGAAGGCAGATGTTCATCTCTTTGGTGGAATCATAGGCTTTTACGGTTTCATAGATGTGCTTGAACATGGCCGTGGACGCTTCATGGGTGGAATAGCCATCGCCTTTTTCCAGGTCGATATCCACACCACTGCACCACGGATATTTCTCCATGATACGGATGAGTTCCGAGCAGAAGGTGTCCTGTGCGCCATCCGTGTTATCACGCAGGGCTTTGAAGATGCTGTTCGCACCGTCATTGGCAACGGTTAGCAGCCAACGGATGTGTGGCCATTTTTCAATGTAGGTCAGCATATTGCTGATAGCCACACCGCTTTCGGTAATCGTTCCCGTGGCATCCACCTTGAAAGAAAAAAGGCCGACGGTGTCGATACGGTCACCGTAATCACGGAGTGCCTCATACATACGGGCATTGCCCATGAACGTCCACACCATGATTCGTTTGCCTTTTAATTTATCCCTCAAATCGACACACCTCCATCCGTCATCTGTTGCAACTCAAAAAGCACCCTGGCTGACTTACCATCCTCCAAGGTTACTTTGTGCTTGGAATCCCAAGCAGCACTGTATTGATAAAAACCTTCTTTTGGCTCGGTTACACCGTTCCTCGTGCATTCTCTTACAGATGCAAGCAGGGCCAAATCATCCTCCGCAGATAATGCGTTGGGGAATGTGACCTTTTGTCCGCACACACCCTGGGCAAGCTGCACCGAGCCTGCCGCCATATCGGATTTGGGATAGATATGGACGTCAAGACCACCGGAGGTATCGCCAACATTGCAGATAATGACTGTTTCTTTGGAACGAACTACACCGTTGAACCAAACCTTGTCACCCTCCACAAGTCTTCTCTCGGTATGTGGTACATAGCCAGTCAGTGCCGGTCCCTCTTGCAGCATAAGGTCGGTAAACCAAATCGTGCCGGAGCAGTTGGTAAGGGTAGGTTTTACCGTTACGCTCACAACACGCATATCCTGTTTCTTGTTTATGACCTCTGCCAGTCGGATAAAAACGGGATTAGCCATCAAGCACCCACTTCATCTCGCAGGGATGACCTACCCATCCCGTGGCTACAGAACCCGGCTGCAGCAAAAGGTCTGTGATATATAAAGTGCCTGTGCAGTTGGTAATGCACACGCGCACCGTAATGGATTTGACCTTGGAGGAATATCCGCTTGGAGTTATTTTCTCCGAGGTTTTAGAAAAATAAGCCATAAGCACCTCCATCAGTACAAATCAATAAATCTTGTTTCTATGCTGCCGTCCTCGTATTCAATGACCACCTCAATGCCGACCTGGGCATCATCGGAAAGTTTCTTCAACTCCTCCGAGGCAATCTGTGCCGACAGTGTATAACTGCTACGGTTGGACGGATACACAGTCTGGGCAAGACTTAAGGTCATGCCTTCCACACCCACAGCCTTAAAGGACGCCGTGCCGGATGCACCGTTTTCTCCATCAGCCTCAAAGCCAGAACTGACCCAATAGGCAAGACCGTCATCGGCACGGGAGTTTCGCAGATGATTGAACGGAACAAGTTCACGGATATCGTTGTTGGATACCATTCCTGTACCTTCCAAGGCATCGGCAATGGTATCAATGGAACTGACCGAACTGCCGAGGTTTTTCAGCGTGGTGGAAAGTTCCAACACCGTGTTCCAAGGCTCCTGCAGATTGTATTCACGGCGCACGATACGGGTGGTAACGGAAAGTCCCAAATCCTTATCTTCCACACGGACATAATCGCCAAGGTTCCACGCTTCATGCTCATAGCCTGTCAGCACGGACAAGTCCATTGCATTCAGCACATAGGAAACGGAAGGCTTGCAGTATTCCGCAAGACGGGTAGCCGTGTATTCCTTCATCTGATACGGATTGGTAAAGGAAGAACAGTCCAAAGTGGTAATACGCACTTCCTTGGAGTAAGTGAAATCCTCAAGGTAAGGCTTACCACCGTTGATGTCAGCAAAGGTCATGCCGTTGGCACCGACCGCATAAAGCCTTGTTACAAGGGAGCGGGTGTCCACCACACGCTCGATGCTTTTCATGTTCTTCTTGTAGGCAAACAAGGCACCGCTGTCTTTGCCATTTACCGTCAACAGATGCACCAGTCGGTTCGGACAGTCAAAAACAAGGTCGCCACCGTGGAGATTGGCAATGCTGCGTAAGATAGACAGAGCGTTCTTTTCCGTGGAAGTCCATGTTCGCTTGGTGGTAACATTGACCGTTCCCACGCTCCACTCGGTATCTGCAAGGGCATACGCCATCGCAATATCCGCTGTTTCCGCATCAAACTTCTTTTCTTCCTTACGAACAGAGAAAGTCAAATCGTAAAATTCCGCCTCGGCATAAATCTGCGTGACCGTGTTTCCGGTGGTATCCTTCACATCAGTAATGGTACGCACCTTATACACATCATCTACAATCTGGATTTTCTTCTCGTTTTCCAGATACTTTCGTTTACTGTCACGGAACGGAATGGAAAAGGTCAGCGTGTCCTCGCCATTGATTTCACCCGTAACGATGATATCGTAGGCATTCTCCAAAATGGCCTCCCACGCACCGTTATCATCAAGCACCACAGGACGGGCATAGCCGATTTTCTCATAGGGAGCCTTTGGAATATCATAGAGACGGATATCAATAAGTTTCGGTGTTTTGCTTGTATCCGTAGTGGTCAGCGTGACCTTAAAACGGATATAGTTTCTGTTCGGAGATTGCAGCTTGCCGTCCGTTCCTACAGCAACCCAATCACTCCAATCGGTAAGGTCATCACTGGTGGAGGTTTCCACCGATGCCACAGCCGTTGTGCCTGCCACATACTCACTTGTATAGGACACCTTGCCCGTGCCGGACAGATTGCATTCTGTTGCCTTGGTATAGAGGATACCGCTTTCGGGATATACACCGTCCGTTGCTTTCAGCGTTACACCGCTTGCATCGGTGAGGGCATCCACATCAGAGGAACTGTCAGCACCATTGCAGAGGATGGTGGCATTGAAATAATCCACCAAATCATCAGCAATCAGTGAAGAATCGCAGTCCAAGAACCACTCATCAAAACCACCTGCGTAATAATAGGTATCGGCGTGCATACCGATGACCAGATCCGCTGTACATTCTGCGTTCAGCGTTCCCGTGAAGGTCAGCACATCAGACTTCCAAACCACTCCCGCAGAACGGTCGCCCACAACATAGGTAAACTGCTTGTTATTCGGTTCAATGACTCCTGCGATAAAATACCACTTGCCGTTGGACAGTGAAAAAGACGGTGTTACGGTCTTATCCAAAATCAAGCTGCCCGAAGAATTATAAAGCATAATTCTCGGCTTGCCGGAATACAGGGACAGATAGAAAATCGGCTGTCCCGGACCGTAACGGGTATTGAATATCGGGCAGAAAGTGTTACCCACAGAATAAGTGGTAGGACACATCCAACCGCCTACGATAATACGCTCACCGAGGTTTGCAAAAATACTGCCGTCATTGGTCACCTGCAGGTGGGTTTTCTCCGTGGTCGGATTATTGATATTAAAACGAATCTGTCTGCCTTTCGGACTGTTGCTTAAGTTGGCCGTTGTACCACTCCAATTAACAACCGTGAAGTTTCTGCCATTACCGGAAGAATCGGCAAGAGCCGTATCTTCATCCGGTGCAGATTCGTTGAAACGCCACAGACCGGAGGCGGCATACTCCGCAGGAAATTCTCCTGTAAAATCCGTCTGCTTATTCAGTATCATTTTCAGAGCCATGCCATCACCTCCATCTGCTTTTCGCTTGAATTTGTAATTCCGTCAGCGTGGCATTATTCACTTCCACCGTGACGGTATTCTCTCCGACAACAAGGGTCGGAAAGTTCAGTTCCTGTAAATACGGCAGACCGTTTCGGAGTGTCTCGCCGTTTTCATCTACCACATAAGCGGTCATTTTATCCGTATCCACAACAAGAGTTTCTCCCTCTGACAGCGTTGCGTTTACGATTTTCAGTTCCGCGCCATTTGTGGTAATGCTGATATAGTTGCTTGCCCCGGCGGTCACCACACCGCTGATACGATACACAGGCAGTGACTCGATATTGCCGATGGCACGGGTCACGGTGTGGATGCCTTCCTCTGTGATGGAGAAAGTTTCATCGGTGATGGCATAGGCAAAAGGGTCTGGGCAGAAAAACTTCAAATCAAAAGAACCTGCCGAGCGGATAAGCCTTTCGCAGTCCACCGCATCGTTAAGCCTTGCCATGAAGTATCTGTCCGGCACATCATCAAAAATAAGCTGGCGTAAGCCCTGCACAGGGTCAAGCCATGCTGCAATATCATCCAAAGCAGATACCAATGCCGTAAAGCTGTGTTTCGGATAAATGTTGCAGTGGACATTGATTTCACGGTAATCAAAATCAGTGCCGAAATCTGCAACACCGTATTTTCCCGGCACAGTGGTGGTAAAATTACGCATCTTACCACACACCTGCCAGGAAGTCAGGCGGGCTTTGATGCCTATGCTGCCCGACGTAATGTCATTAAAAATAAAACCCATAGGTCAAAACCCTCCTTTATGCCGTAGTGAAGTGTCCCTGTGCACGGGAGCCACTCTGAATCAAGTTGTAAAGTTCCTGGGAAATCTTACGGATGTCCTCTTCGCTTCGGACAATCATCTGCTGAATGGTAATCAGCGCACCTGTGCCGAATCCTGCACCGGATACCGTATCATTACGGTTGACCGTACCATTCACACTAAAGTCCGTAGGAAGTGCCGTGGTCATATCATCTGCAAGGCTGTGCATCACATCGTTGATGTCCTTGCTCATGCCTTCAGCGGCGGCAATCGCATCTTTACCGTTGGTATTGATGGAGCCTGCCAGACCTTCTACAAGCATTTCACCAATCCATGCCATCTCATCCGAAGGCGAGTGAATACCGAAGAAGTCGCAGATGCCATCCCAGATGGAAGAAATCCAACCGGACACCTTATCCCAAAGCCATCCGGCAAGGGACTGGATACCCTGCCACAAACCCTTTACAAGGTTTGCACCGACACTTGCAAGCTGAGATACACCTTTTCCAAATGCCGATACCAAACCGGACAGAATCTGTGGTACGGCTTTTACGATTTCCACGATGATGGTCGGCAGGTTCTTTATCAGAGAAATAAAGAGTGTCACACCTGCCTGTACGATTTGCGGTATGCTGTTAATCAAAGCATTTACCACAGAACCGATAATCTCCGGAATTGCTGCCACAATGGTTGTGATGATTTCCGGAAGAGCCTGGATAAGGGCAACGAGCAAGTCAATACCTGCCTGGATAATCTGCGGAATCGAGCCAAGCACGGCTGTGATAATACCCTCAATAATCTGAGGGATTGCCTCCACGATTGCCACGATGATTTCCGGCAATGCAGATACAAGCGAGGTCAAAAGCTGAATGCCTGCGTCTATGATTTGAGGAATTGCACCAATCACAAATTCCACGATTGCCAAAATAATGGACGGCAGAGCCTCAATCAGCACGGGAATCGCCGTAAGCAAACCATCTGCAAGCCCCTGGATAAGCTGCAAGGCTGCATCCAAAATCATCGGAAGGCTGTCAATCAGACTCTGCACAATGGTAATGACCGCTTGCACCGCCGTTGGAATCAGCGTAGGCAGAGCCTCTCCGATACCCTGTACCAAAGACATCACTATCTGAATGGCGGCATCGATAAGCAAAGGCAAATTTTCTATCAGCGTATTCACAATGGTCATTAACGCATCAATGACCACAGGGATGAGTTCCGGCAGCATGGTCAGTATGGTATTCAACACTTGAGAGAACAGGTCAACTACCGTATCCAACAGCGTAGGAAGAAGTTCTCCCACAGTCGAAAGCAGTGCGTTCAGAGCCGTTGGCAGTGCCGAGATAATATTTTCAATCACAGGAGTGATGTTGGTCAGCACATCCTGGAACGCATCCACCACATTATTGCAGAGCATCTCAATGTCAGCATCTGCATCACCGAAACCTACAATAAGGTTATCAATGGCAGCTTTCATGGAGTTCATGGAACCCTCAATGGTATGCTCGGCTTCTGCTGCCGTTGCTCCTGCCATACCCATGCTTTCCTGAATGACGTGGATAGCCTCCACCACATCGGCATAGGAACTGATATCATATTCAATACCGGAAATAGCCTGTGCATCGGCAAGCAGGCGTTCCATTTCCGTCTTGGTGCCGCCGTAGCCAAGTTTCAAGTTGTCCAGCATCGTGTAGTTCTGCTTGGCAAATCCCTGGTATGCATTTTGGATAAGACCAATGTCCGTACCCATCTTATTGGCGTTATCCGCCATATCGGTAATGGCCATATCCGCATACTTTACTGCCGCCTCGGTATCACCACCGAGAGAAGAAATAAGGGATGCAGAAAAAGATGTGACTGTGGACATATAATCGTTTGCCGACATACCCGCCGTCTTGTAGGCGTTATTGGCGTATTCCTGCAAGGATGCAGAAGAATCCTTAAACAGCGTGTCGATACCACCGACCAACTGTTCATACTCGCCATAGGCTTCTACCACGGCTTTTCCAAGTGAAACTGCGGCGGCAGCGGCAGCCGTGACCACCGCTCCCATTGCCACACCCACAGTTTTCAGAGTTCCTCCCAACTTGGAGAATTTACCCTCGGAATCGTCAGCAGCATCTCCGGCATCATCCAGTTCTTCTTCCAGATCATCCGCAGCATCGGCAGCATCGTCCATCTCACGCTCCGCCTCATCAAGAGCCGTATTGTTACGGTCAAGTTCACGCTCCATATCATTGAGCGCCGCCGTAGCGTTATTAAGCTGAATCTGCCACGCCTGGGTTCTGCGGTCATTTTCACCGAAGGACTCGGAGGCATTGGCAAGAGCAGAACGGAGCGTTTCGATTTTCTGTTTCTGTGCCTCGATTTCCTTATTCAGCACCTGGTTTCTTGCCGTCAGTGCTTCTACGGAACTGTCGTTTTTGTCGAACTGCGACTGAACGACCTTCATTTCTGAGCCGAGAACCTTGAAGGACTGATTGATTTCGGACAGCGCCTTCTTGAATTCTTTTTCGCCCTCAAGACCGATTTTTAAGCCAAAATCATCTGCCACTTCAAACCACCTCCTTCATCAGATTCCGGCAGGAATAATGTCATCAATGAAATATTCCCTTACAGGCTTCGCAAGCCCGTTATACTGTTTGTGGCACTCCCATAAATCCAGGAGCAGACCAAAAGGCATCAGCCACACCTCATCCTGGGTCAGATGAAGATGGGCGATGCCGTAATATAAAAGTCGAGTAAATAGCTCATCGTCACTTACTCGACCACTGCGTTTTTTGAGTCAGCCTCACTGACCACATTTCTCTTGGTGCCCTTATACAAAGCCTCGGTGATAGCGGTCTTGTATGCCGCCAGATCCACGGGAGTGGTCAGAAGTTCTACCATTTCCTCCGTAAGGACATCCTTTTTGTTTTCCCTGTTCTTCAGATTGTGGACAAGGATGGACTGATTGGCAAGCAAGGTAATCAGCCACACGATTTCGCCGATAGCCATCTCGAAGTTCTCGGATTTCATCAGCTTGTCGCCAAGGTTCTCAAGACCGCCGTAGCGTCCTGCGATTTCCTTGGTAGCCTTGGTGGTCAAAAGCAGTTCATACTCATCACCGCCGATATTGATAATTGCAGAGCGTTCATTATCCATGTGTCATATCCTCCTTATTCCGCAGCCTCGGTAGCATAGGAAGGTTCATATACTTCCTGATACCAGTTTGTGATGATATCCGCTGCAACAGCAGAATCGCCCTCTGTGACCTCTGCCTTCCAAGGGTGCTTGTTCTGACCGTCCACCTTGTTACGGCGGAGAATCGTACCCTCAATAGTAGGCGTACTGAAAGTAATGCTGTCACCCTTGGTAGCAAGGTTTGTGGCAGGAATGCCGAACTTCACACGGTACAGCCAGTAATACTTGTACTTGCCGTTGGATTTCTTGGCTCTAAAACCTACAGCCACAGGCTCTCCGCCGTCCTCACTTGCGGAAACCACCACGCCGTTGGCATCGATGGTCGCACCCGTAAGGTCGGATGCCACGGCAGCACCGATATCATCCACACCGAGGGAAAGTGTGCCGTTTTTAAATTCCTTTACAATTTCCGATGCACCGTCATCGGCATAAAGGGTTGCCTCTGCAAGTTCCACCGACAAATCAGCGGTCATTGCCTTTGCCATCTGAACCGGAGATGCGTAGGTTTCATTGCCGTTTTCATCCTCGGTGATTTTGGCATAATACAGTTTGTCAAGACCAATAGTAGCCATTGATTATTCCTCCATTTCATAATGTTTTGCCACATCCATGTTGTAATGGAAGTAGCCTGTTTCAGTTTCATAACCGATGTATCTTCGGTCAGTTATGGTAAAATCCGCACCAAGCACGGCACGGACAATTGCATTTTTCTCTTTGATATAACTGCCTTTGGCATACAGGGAAATTCGTGCCTCCTGGACATCACATCCGGGAGCATTATCCGCATGAAGTTCAAAGCTGTCTGCCATAGGCACGATTACGATATATTTCTCCGGAGCATCATCCTTAAAGACACCAGTTTCAAGGGGGATGCCCAAAGGTTCCAGAGCCGTATTGATATCTGAAAGTACACTCACAGCTTTCTGACCTCCTCTTCAAATTTATCCTGCATGGCATTGATACAGGCAGTACGGGATGCTGTTTTTGCGGGTTTCATAAAAGGTTTGGCAGGCTGACCATGTTTGCCGTATTCGATGATATTGGCGAGTTTTGCGTTGCTGATACCATCGCCACGGGGTTCTGCAAAGCCAACCTTGATATTGTGATTGCCGTTTTTATCCATCTTCACAGAGGACAGACCAAGCGCCGACTCCAATTCTCCCGTGGAACGGGATTCATACTTTGTGCCGTTTCCAACCACAGATGCCAGGTTGCTCTGTGCCTTGGCAAGAACAATCTCGCCTCCGGCTTCCAGCACCTTTTCCGCCACAGGGTCAAAGTCCGAACCGAGCATTGAAATACTCTGCAAAAACCCCTCTGGCATTTTGATATCAACCTTAGCCATTTGTCGCCACCACCTTTTTCGCAAGCACCTCCGTATACATCCCTTTGCCTTTCACATCTTCAACGGATGTGATTTCAAAGCGTCCGTCCTCACATACCAAGATGTGGTCTGTGGTAACGGCAAGACCTGGAATGCAACGGAAACGGAACAGGTCGGTTGCCTCGGAGAAAGCGGCGAGGTTTGCCCACCGTTCACTGCCGTGGCGACCTTCTCTGTACACACGGACAGATGCAAGGATTTCATCTGCCGTAGTAGTGAAACCCTCGCTGTCCTTGATGCGTTTTGTGATGATGATGTCTGCAAAGCCGTTCATTTTTCCGAAACTCATATCACACCTTCCAATCTCGGTCGAGCCTTAACAGAAGATTGACCGTATTCCAGACCTGCTGTCCGGCTTGCACGTTATCGGCAAAGAAACCTCCCGTAGAACCGTCACGGGATTCATAAAAATGCGATGCCAACATAATCACGGCTTGTTCCGTGGTAGCGGGCATCGCATTTTCCGTATAATATCCTGCTTCGATGTGCTGATAACTTTCCGCATAGGAAACGGCGGCAGTGATGAACCTTTCAATCAGTCCATCATCCACCGAATGCTCCAGTATCAGATTTTCCTTAACCTTCATAAGAAGTTCGCTCATCACTGCCACCTCCCATCTTAGGCAGTAGCCATCTTGAGCAATTTCACGGCTTCAGCAAGAATCAGCTTACCGTCCACACGCTCCTTGGCAACAAAGCCGACCATACCGTTTCCAGCGAAGAGTTCCTTCAGTTCCGCAAAGGAACGAGTACCACGGTCGCCGATGTTATAGTAGCTGTAGTCACCGAAAGCAATGGCAGGCATACCCGCAGTGATTACAGGGAAATAAGGAGAAGTGTACACCTCATAACCCAAGAGTCTGCCAGGTTCTCCCGCCTGTACGGAATCCTGCCAAAGGTAACGGCCATTCTTGTCAGTCAGCTTACGGATAGCTGCCAAAGTCTGGTCATTGCAGATAAACTTGGCGTTCTTACGGTAAGGGCGCTTGAGGGAGTACACAAGGTCGATGATTTCATCGGCAGTGATTTCCGTTGCAGATGCAGCAGTTACACCAATCTGGGCACCGCCTTCTTCTGCAAGCAGACCCAAAGGCTGACCAGTTCCGGTACCATTGAGGAAGGCATCCTCTTCGGCATTTGCCAGTGCCTTGGAGAACTGACGGATGATGTAATTCTCAAGACCGAAGGCATTGTCATACAGAAGTTCCTCGGTTACCTTAACAGCAACATGGAGTTTGTGTGCGTCCAGGTTGATCTGGGCGAACTTGGCATCACCCCAAGTGAGTTCCTCGCCCTCGTCAATCCACGCAGCCGCAGGCTTAGTGGCAGCGATGTTGATTTTACGCTCACCGCTTGTAGTGATGGTGTGACCCAGCTTACGGAAGATGTTCTCTTCCTCCAATGCCTCGATAAGGCGGGTGTCATACTCTTCGGGTACGAGGTAACCGCCGTCAGCATCCACGCCCTCCTGGAGAACATTGGACACATTACGGAAGTTGGTACGGAGAGCCTTGAGCATACCATCCTTGTAGGCATCAGAAGCACGTCCGGTCTTTTCCTTCTTGCCGTCCATAGGTTTGCCGTTCATAGGCTTTTCAGTAATGGGAGCAGAGGTAGGCTTGCAAAGCTGGGCATCCATAGCAGACATAGCCTCCATACGCTCGATTTCAGCACCGTAGTCCTGAACCTTCTTCTCCATCTGTGCATAGGTCTTTGCATCCTCATCGGAAAGCAGACCGTCCTTGTCGCGCTTGGTTTCCACAAAAGCCTTTGCAGCCTCCCAAGCCTGGTTACGCTTTTCGCGCAGTTCGTTGATAGTCATAATAAATTACCTCCAATTTTTAATAAGATTTAGCCTGTCCATAAGGTCATCGGCTTTGGTTTTTCGGGTTTCTTCGGACTTGATTGCACACTTGGCGGCAACCTTATCCATAAGGGAATTGACCACATTTGCCTTGGAATAAAGCATAGACACCTGCGGCACTTCCACTTCGTCCGTGGTAGTTCTCTGCATGATTTCATCAGCAAAGCCAAGTTCCACGGCCTTGTTTGCGTCCATCCATGTTTCCGCATCCATAAGGTGGGACAGCTTTGTACGGGACAAGCCTGTCTTAATCTCATAGGCATTGATGATGGAATCCTTAACGCTTGCAAGCATATCGATGGCTTTCTGCATTTCGCCGGAATCACCGAATGCTACCGTCATAGGATTGTGAATCATCATCATGGATACAGGGGACATCAGCACTTTCGTTCCTGCCATCGCAATCACGGATGCTGCGGAGGCAGCGATGCCGTCAATCTTGACCGTGACATTGCCCTTGTAATCCATCAGCATATTGTAGATCTGGGCTGCCGCCACGCAGTCACCGCCGGGTGAGTTAATCCACACGGTAATGTCACCGGAGCCTGCCATGAGTTCGTCCTTGAAAAGCTGTGGAGTGACGTCATCGTCAAACCAGCTTTCTTCTGCGATTGTTCCGTTCAGAAACAGTGTCCTCGCCTCTGGCATCGTTTCCGTCTGTGCCTGGTTCTTCCACTTCCAGAACTTCTTCATCGGAATTTTCCTCCTTTCCGTCATTGTCGGTTGTATTTGCAAAAGCACCCGCATCTTTCAGAGGGAGCATATTGCCGTTAATAAGGTAAAGGTCGCCACCTTCTTCCGCAGGGATACGGTCGAGGTTTTCCAGTTCACGGATATCGTTTGCAGACATCCAACCATTCTGGCGACCAATGGCGTAGCCGTTCATACGGCTTTGGTAATCGCCACGGAGCAGACCTTCCAGATTGAATTTCACAAAATAACGCACCTTTTCATCGTGGGACAAGAGTGCCCTCTGAATGGACTGCTCCCAACGGATGACCCACGGGTCGAGGGTGTATTTCACAAACTCAAGGGATTGCTGCTCTATATTAGAAAAGCTCGACTTCTCAAGGTCACCCACCATGTGGGGAGGGACTCTGAAAATTCGAGCAATTTCATTGATTTGGAACTTCCTTGTTTCAAGGAACTGTGCCTGCTCCGGAGAAATTGAAATCGGTGTATACTTCATTCCTTCTTCCAAAACAGCCACCTTGTTGGAGTTGGAACTGCCGCCAAAGGCAGCCTGCCAGCTCTCTCTGACCCTCTGCGGGTCCTTGATGGTGCTTGGGTGTTCCAACACACCGCCCGGTGTCGCGCCATTGGCGAAGAACTTGGCTCCGTACTCCTCACAGGCAATCGCCATGCCGATGGCGTTCTTTGCCATAGCAATGGGACTGTAGCCTACAAGACCGTCAAACCCAAGTCCGGGAATATGAAGCACATCGGAAGGCTGCAAGGTTACTGCAAACTCCTTGTTTTTGATAGCCTCATCGGGACCACGGTAATAGGTGTAGTACAGATGCCCGTTTTCATCCCTGTCCACGCTCATCTTGTTCGGCATCAGCGGATACAGGGCAACCACCTCATTCTTGCCGTTTCGGATAACCTGGGCATAGGCATTGCCCCACAGGAGCAGATGGGTCATGAGTGTTTCTCGAAATACGAAAGAACTCATTTCCGGATTCGGCTCATCATGGAGCAATCGGTAAAGAGGATGGTCGATGGCTTTTTCCTTGCCACCGTCCTCGTTATATTTATATAAATGCAAAGGCAAGCCTGCCACGGCTTCAGCCAGGATACGGACACAGGAATACACCGCCGTCATCTGCATGGCAGAACGCTCTGTCACTGCCTTGCCGGAAGTCGTGCCGCCCATGTAAAAGGTGTAGGCGCTGCCCGCCGTTCTGTTTTCAGGCTTATCTCTGGACTTAAACATTCCTGTAAATATACCCATATAAAATCACGCTCCTTCCTAAATAAACAAAATGCCACGGTCATCGTACACGCTGGCACTATTGGTGTTGCCACAACGGATTGCACGGTCAAGTGCCATAATGGTGGCAACAGCACCGTCAATCTTTTCTGTGGATTTTGCTTTGTCTGCCTTGATGTTTCCGGCAGGGTCGGTCTTGATGTAGATGTTATCCATCATCCAACGGAGAACGGGATGACCGCCGTGAGCCAGTTTTTTCTCCATCGCAAGTTTCATCAGTTCCTTGGTCGGAGGAGACATATCCTTGTACCCCTGCCCGAAAGGCACTACCGTAAATCCCATACCCTCAAGGTTCTGCACCATCTGAACAGCACCCCATCGGTCATATGCAATTTCACGGATGTTGTATTTCTCACCCAGGGACTCGATGAATTTCTCGATGTAGCCGTAATGGACTACATTGCCCTCGGTGGTCATAAGCAAATCCTGTCGTTCCCAAATGTCATACGGCACATGGTCACGGCGCACACGCAGGTCGATGTTATCTTCCGGTATCCAGAAATATGGAAGAATGATATATTTATCATCCTCGTCTTCCGGTGGGAACACCAACACAAAAGCCGTGATATCCGTTGTAGAAGAAAGGTCAAGACCTCCGTAGCAGACACGGCCTTCCAGTTCGGATTTGTCGGTAGGAAACGCACAGGCATCCCACACCGCCATCGGCATCCAACGAACAGCCTGCTTAACCCACTGATTCAGACGAAGCTGTCGGAAAGCGTTCTCTTCGCCGGGGTTCTGCTTTGCCTGTTCACAGGCTTGCTGCACCTTATCAATGCCGACCGTTACCCCAAGGGATGGATTGGCTTTCTTCCATACCTCTGGGTCTGTCCAGTCATCATCGTCCTCTGCACCGTAAATCACAGGATAGAAGGTAGGGTCAACTTTTCGACCTTCGATGATGTCCTTTGCCTTCTGGTGGATTTCATAACAGATGGACTGTGTATCATTTCCCGCCGTGGTGATCAGGAAGTAAAGCGGCTGCATTCTTGCATCGCCGGAACCCTTGGTCATTACATCAAACAGTTTTCTGTTCGGTTGGGTATGCAGCTCATCAAAAATAACGCCGTGGGTATTGAAACCATGCTTGTTTGCCACATCCGCAGACAGAGCCTTGTACTTACTTCCCGTAGGGTTGTAGGTCATGATCTTCTGGCTTGCCTGGATGGTCATTTTATTTTTCAGCAGAGGACTTCGCCTTACCATCTCCAAGGCAACGTCAAATACGATTCGTGCCTGGTCTTTATCTGCAGCACAGCCGTAAACCTCTGCACCCGGCTCGAAGTCTGCACACAGAAGATACAGTGCCACTGCAGCCGCCAGTTCCGATTTTCCTTGTTTCTTCGGTATCTCGATGTAGGCAGTGTTGAACTGCCTGTATCCGTTTGGTTTCAAAATGCCGAAGATGTCACGTATAATCTGCTCCTGCCAGTCAATCAGTTCAAATGGTTTTCCATCCCACGTGCCTTTGGTATGACAGCAGAATTTTTCAATAAAACATACTGCGTGGTCAGCGGCATCCTTATCGTAATAGCTGCCCTCCGCCATAAAGCGGGTTGGCTTATAGTTTTTCAGTTTTCTCAAATGCCGTCACCTCCTCAAAAATGGCACAAAAAATAGCCGCCACCATAATCGGTGCGACCGTCGTATACGAGGAACAGAGCCTCACGGCTCCGTCCTGCCTTTACAGGATTTTTAGTTGTGTTCGTTCAGTAAAATGCAAAGGGCAAGGTTGGCTTCTTCGATTGTGGGTTCAACATCCCAACCTCTATCGTAGTTGGCAATAACCTCGCCATCGAGTTTCAGCATCAGCTTACTGATTTTACCGCCGTTGATGCCGAACTGGCTGCCTTCCTCATAAACCTTAATCCAGTAGTGGACTGCCTTGTAACCGCCGTCCTTTTGCGGAATGCCGATTGTTCCTTCTTTCCACATAGTCAGTCCTCCATTTCGCCTGTCAGAATGAAGTGGGTGTATTCCTTTCGGTATTTCTCAAGGTACACCACCAATTCGTAAAAATGCATCTCGTTGGCAATATACTGTACCATCGGCACATCAAACATATTGGTTCGTCCGGTTGCTCGGATGGCGAGTATCTGTTCCTTGATTTTATTCATCGGTGCAGACCTCCTTGCCCATAAGCAGTTCCGTGTAAATCTTGGTGTAGCGTTCACACTCGCTGCCCTCGGAACCCGCAATGGCTCTGAGGTAGAAGTCGGCAGCCTCTTTTCTGCTGTCCCAAACTTCCGTCTGACCGTAGCAGGTAATTTTCACGGCATCCAGTTTTCGACAAATATCGACACCGTACACTACATTCAAGCCGGAGCCGTTATCCCAACGAACCATGATGGAGGCGGTATCATCCACCCCTCGAACCGTACCCTTCGTACCAATGGGTGGTGCCTGCATATCTTCCATCTGCACCAGTTCCACACGGCAGCCTACAGGGTAGGCTTTGCGTACACGCTCGACTGTCTCTTTATTCGGAAATCTCATGCTTGGCACCTCCTTTGAAAGCACTGCTGCCGGAAAGGTTGCGGAGCAGAATTTTTCGCTCGGTCTTGTATTCGTTTCCGATAAAGCCGAGGCGGAGGAGAAAACAGCGGAATGCGTATTTCTCGTTGTCCACCGCTTTTTCCGTAGCGTTGATACGTTTCTGATTTTTACTCATTTCGCAAAGGGCAGCAATGAAGTGGCTGTAAGCCTTAACCTCATCAGCATCCAACCCACCTTCGAACCAAGGAAAGGAAACCCTGTCCTCGCCGATTTCGATTGGTGTTGCCGGGATGCCCAAAGCCTTTTTAATAAGGCCGCCCTTGGCATCCAGAAGGTTTGTAAGGTTACCGACCGCAACCTTATCAAGGGGAATCGCCACCGTAAGCCCCACTGTTTCGCTCTGTGGCTCGGCAGAAGGTTCTTCGGTTAATTCCTCGGCTCTTTTTTCAAGCCAAGTTTCCGCCATTTCTGCGGGAGCTGCGACAAAGCCTTTGTCAGCAAGGCCTTCAAGCAACTGCTCGATTTCCTCGCTGTCGGCTCTGTCATCAAACTCCACCGTGCCGTCCTTTGTTACCGTGAAATAATCCACCTCGTAGTTCATGCTTGGCATCCCCATGTATTTTGCCTTTACACCCAGGATTTCTGCCATTGCAGTAACCAGTGCCTTTCGGTCACTTCCTGTTACTTGAAATTCAATTCTCATTGTGAGTACCTCCTTGATTTTCGGTACTACATATATCACTCTAAAGGCTCAAAATAGCAAGTAATATGTGCAAAATACAGGGGAGAAAGTTTGTAGATTTACACCCCGTCATTTTGTGTATAGTACACGATACCAGTCAGCACATAAACCACATTGGGCAGTGCCACACCGTTGCCCCACATCTTATACTCCGCCGAATCGGAATGAGGGTTCTGAAGCCACTTGAATATCTGCTTCCGTGTTTTCGGTTTGCTTGATGTTCCCACAATCTTACGATGTGTTTCAAAGATTTCTGCCCACCGTGTGAGTTCCTCTTCAGAAGGAAATTTCTCACCAAGGTCAGCACACCACCAATCCGGAAATCCCTGGAGCCTTGCACATTCCGTAGGGGTCAGCCTACGCACAATGTATTCCAGATCCGCATCGGTATCGTTGACAAGCGGAGGGTCTTTGTAATCCGTAGCTACTAAAGTGTTGGCAAGTTCCTCTTCCGCAGAAGTAAAGAACGATGCCTTGCTGCTTGAGTAGGTGGGAACGGCAACCGCATCGGGTCCCGTGGCTTTCAGTGTGGAATTGACACCCTCATCACTGATACCCATGTTCCTTGCGAAGTTCTGACCGCAGTTATAACTTTCACGGTCAATGGCATAGACAACGGCGTGGCGGTCTACGGTGTTCAAGGTGTACATGACATCACTTTCGGCATAGCCGTTACCGTGGTGGGAAGGACGGGAGCCGTTGCCTTCCACAATGGCAATGCCGCCCTGATTACAGGTAGGATTCCCACCATTGCCGTCAAGGGTTCGGGAAGTGTCTGCTTTATAAAATCCGCTGTTTGGATTTGCAGACTTCATTGCATTGCTGTCCTTGGAGCAGACACCGAAAGCAGTCGGCTCTACCACAAACGGCTGATTGTTTCCGCCTGTGCCGTAGGTTGCCGCCACGGTCTGTGCCACATCAAGAGGACCCACATAACGGGTATCCTGCGAGTGATTTTCATATACGGTTGCAGGAACGACTCCCGCTCGAAGCGCCGGAGATTTTTCTGCCTCATAACCGATGCCACGGCTGTCGGCAGAGTGTTCCGTGCAAAATCCCGCAGACTCCATAACACAGGGCGGATGATGCGCCTCGGCACGAAGGGTGCAGGTCACATCATCGGTGACATCCATACGGCTGCCACCCTGGTCGTTTAAGACGATACCTGTCGCAGGAGTGCTTTCTTCAGAAGTTCCGGCAGTTCTTTTCCACGGGCATCGGCTCGCCTTAAGATTCCCAAACAGGCCTTCTGACTCAAATAATATTTTTCCGGCACACCCACCATTAAAATCTGCGACAAGATAGATACGTCTTCTTCTCTGGGGAACTCCCCAATACTGCGCGTCAACGCATCTCCATGCGATACTGAAACCGTCTCCCAACAGTTCTCCTGCTCCTGTCCATTTTCCTTTTGGAGGACAAGGCACAGCATCATAGTCGCCTTTGACGGATGCGACTGCTTCAATGACGGCTTTGAAGTCATCTCCTGCGTTTGAGGAGAAGGCGCCGGGGACATTTTCCCACACGATGTATCTTGGATATTCGCCATTGGTTTTACACCTCATTTCTTTTACGATTCGGATTGCTTCGTAGAACAGGCAGGAGCGTTCTCCATCCAGACCGCTGCGTTTTCCCGCAACGCTCATATCCTGGCAGGGAGAACCGAAAGTGATGATATCCACGGGTTCAATTTCCGCACCATTGATGGCAGAAATATCTCCGAGGTGTTTCATCTGCGGGATACGCTTGCTTGTTACACGAATAGGAAAAGGCTCAACTTCCGATGCCCACAAAGGGGTAATACCGGAAATCAAGCCTCCCAAAGGAAATCCCCCGGAGCCATCGAAAAGGCTGCCGAGGGTCATAGGTTTTTTATTCATCTGCGCCAACCTCCTTCACAAGGTCGGCATACGGTATCTGCACACCGTTACGGATAACAAACACACCGTCTGCATCACCCGTATCTTCTACATATCTGCGGAGGATAACCGATGCGTACTTTTCATCCAACTCCATCGTATGGCAGATGCGATTGGTTCTTTCGCAAGCCATCAGCGTGGAACCACTGCCACCAAAGGTATCGACCACGATGGAATTCTCACGGCTGGAATTGCCGATGGGATATGCCAGAAGGTCGAGAGGCTTGGAAGTCGGATGGTTTTTATTTTTCTTCGGCTTATCGAAGTTCCAGATGGTGGTCTGGTTTCTGCCTGCATTCTTGCTCCAGTAGTGCTTGCCGTTCTGAAGGAAACCATAAAGCACAGGTTCGTGCTGCCACTGATAATCACTTCTTCCAAGCACCAGGGAGTTTTTTACCCAAATGCAGCAGCCGGAAAGGTGAAAGCCTGCATCGATAAATGCCTTACGGAAATTCAAGCCTTCCGTATCGGCATGGAACACATAAGCGGCACCGCCTTTTTCCAGGTGGGCAGCCATGTTCTGAAATGCCGAAAGCAGAAATTCATAAAACTTCTCGCTTGCCATCTTATCGTTTTTGATGGACAGACCATCGGAACTTTCAAAGGCAACGTTATACGGAGGGTCGGTCAGCACAAGGTTGGCTTTCTTACCGTCCATCAGCGTAGAAACATCATCGGGATTTGTGGCATCACCGCACATCAGTCTGTGTCTGCCCACCGTCCACACATCGCCACGCTCCACAAAAGCCGCCTTTTCCAAGGCATCGTTCAAATCAAAATCATCCTCTTCCACATCGGATTTATCCTCTCCGGCAAAGAGGTCTGCGATTTCATCATCGTCAAAGCCTGCAAAACCGATATCAAAATCCATGCCCTGTAAAGACTCAATTTCGATTTTTAACATTGCCTCGTCCCATCCTGCGTCAAGCGCCATACGGTTATCGGCAAGAATGTATGCTTTCTTCTGTGCCTCGGTAAGGTAGTCCACGAACACACAAGGCACCTCATCGATGCCCTCTTCCTTGGCTGCCATCACACGTCCGTGTCCGGCAATGATACCGTAATCCTTATCAATAATGACAGGATTGATAAAGCCGAACTCTCGGAGCGAAGAACGGAGTTTCATAATCTGCTCCGGAGAATGGGTACGGGCATTATTTACATATGGCACCAATTTTGTAATGGAAACAAGTTCCATCTGCGTTGTTGTTCTTCCCATATGCCCCTCCTTAATACAGACCCCATTCAGCGAACTTTTCAAAACCGCCGAGGCTCTGAATGTACTGACGGGCAATGTCTACGATTTCCGCATAAGGCTTGCCACCAATGGTATCATCTCCGATGGCACAGCAAAGTTGCACAGGCTCTTTGGTTTCCTGCGCCTTAAGGAACGCATACACATTTACAGACACATCCGCCTTACTGAGGTCTTTGCCGTGAAGACCTCCGCCTGTAACGGAATCAGCCATATCAGAACCAAGTTTACGGTTGGTCGCACCCGTGTCTACATTTGTACCGCCGGTCCAGTCACCGAGCGGATTGATTTCAGCACCCGGATAAAGTTTCTGCAAATCTGCCGTCTGCACATTGCTTTGGCATATGATCAGGCGAACACCGTCCATAATGTACTTTCCGTCATAAGGGCATCTGCCGTAAATGTCACGGGCAATGCGGGAAAGTTTCTCCTGCTCCTGTGTCAGAGGCATACCCTTAAAGATGCCGTTATCCCCACAGCGAATGCCGTCCTTCTGATTGTTGGATAAATGCTTATCCTGGGGAACGATAACAATGTCCGTATCCATCACACCTGCGATGCGATGCACGGCACTGATGATTTCAGCCTTATCCAAATCCGCTGTGGTTTCAATGATAGCGTGGCACACGCCGTGACCGATGAGAACCTCCACTGCAATTTTCGGATTTTCTTCTTTTGCATAAGCCAAATCCACAATGGCTCCTGCGATTCTGTCTGCCACCTTGTCCGGATGGCTCGGATTTACTTTTTCAATCATGGTTAAAACCCCTTTCGTTGGTGCAATAGTCGTTCCAAGTCATCATTCGGATTGGTACCGGAGAAATCCACGGAACAGTTTTCTTTTACGATTTGCATAATGTTGTCCCACTGCCTTGAGGCCTGGTTCATATAGTTGATGCCGATATTGATGAACGGGGAGGTGACAGGCTTTCCGGTTGTCGGATGCTTTGATAGAAATCCGAGTTCGTTTGTCATCTCCTCGCACTGCAGCCATCTCGCTACACACATGGCATAACGCTCAATGGTCTGCGGGGAAACATAACCCGCACAGCCGATGGAATTGAGCCAGTTCCAGGTATCTTCGTAAATCTGCTTTGCTCTCAGTTCCGTACCGTCACGCTGCTTTGCACTAAGCAGTTCATTTGGTTTCGGCATCTGGATACCTTCCACATCGGGGATATCCAGCATCGTTAGTTTGCGACCGCCGGGGTTGCCGCTTTGTGCCTTTTCCAGATTGGACTTCGGCTTACGACCTGCACCCGGACGTTTTCCGCCACGGCCACCTGTGTTATTCGATTTTGTTGGCACGATTCTCACCGCCTTTCTGTCTGCGGGCCTTATTACCCTTTTGATTTCGCAATTTTTTCACACGAAACCCCACGCCCGTTGCACGGGATATAGGTCCCGGAGATTTGACCGCCCCTACCGGGTCAGTGATTATGCCAACGCTCACCATTTTCTGCATGAATTTTTGCGTGACAGGACTTACAAAGAGCAATCAGATTCTCTCTTGCATGAGTTCCGCCCTTTGACAGGGGCAGTTTATGATGTATCTCTTCGGTCGGCACGAACCTTCCGTCCTCCAAACACTTTTCACACAGCGGATGGGCGGCGGCATAGGAATCTCTTATCCTTTTCCACGCTCTCCCGTAACGTTTTCTGACAGCAGGGTCACGGTCATAGGTTTCGTAGCGTTTGTTTTCCTGCTTTTCATGTTCCTCGCAGAACCTACCATCTGTTAGGTTGGGGCATCCTGGGAAAGAACAGGGACGCTTTGGTCTTCTTGGCACTTGTTTCACCTCCCTTGGGTATAAGAAAAGCCCTGAAGGATTGCTCCCTCAAGGCCTCGTTTCATTCTGCTTTTCGCTGATTATATCATATCATAAATGCCACTGTGGTATCATGTTGCAAAGTGTTGCAAAGTGTGCAAACCTCAAATCTGAATCGGATTTTCCGGCAGTTTCACATGATTAACTGCACTGTTATGCCAACGATACACCGTGGTTCTGTCAGCATGAAGTTCATCTCCAATCTGCTCCCATGTCAGATTGTGAATATAACGGTAACGCAGAACCATGCGTTCATCTGTATCAGCCACTTCATCAATGACCTCGCGGATTTGCTCCTTCAGTGCCATCAGCTTTGAAACCTCGGTATGGATTTTATCTTCCAGATCCATAATCTTATCCAGGCATCTGACAAAAGGGGCATCGTTACTTCTTGAAGTCATAACACGGTCGATATCGTATCTTGGGGAAGAAACACTGCTTGCCATTTCACGCAAACGCTCCACTTCCTCCAAGTCTGAATGTATTCTTTGGTCAAGGCGATAGCTTTGACGTAAATATTCCTTTACTTTCACTTGTCTTCCACCTCCGCTTGTAATTTTGATATCAGATACTCCCCATCAACAGAGGTAAGTTCTCTATACCATGCAGAACGGAAGAACCTCTCCACCTCGGCTTTCATTATCTGGGCAGCCTCGTTTCTCGGCCATTTTTTCAGTTTTTTTAGTGCATCTCTGTAGTCCTTTACGGCTAACAGGACGATGCTGTTTGCAAGATTTTCATAAGGGTTACTCAATGGGCAGCACCTCCGATTCTTGCTTTCACGGAATCAATCAGTGCCGATTGGATTTTCTCCTTCTTACGAAGTGCCACCATAACATCTTCGTCAATGGTATCCTTGGCAATGATATGGTGGATGACCACGGTATCGTTCTGACCCTGTCTCCACAAGCGGGCGTTGGTCTGCTGATACAGTTCCAGTGACCATGTCAACCCAAACCATATAATCGTGGAACCTCCGAACTGGATATTCAGACCATGTCCTGCACTGGCAGGGTGGATAACTGCAACAGGAATTTCGCCGTTGTTCCAATCTTTGATATCCTGGGAGGTCTTAATCTCCCTTACAGAAAAACGCTGTTTGATTCTCTGTAAATCGTGGTTATACCAATATGCAACAAGTACAGGCTTACCGTTGGCACCTTCAATCAAATCCTCAAGAGCATCCAGTTTTCTGTCATGAATACGGATGACCTCTTTTTCTTCGTTGTAGACTGCACCGTTTGCCATCTGCAACAATTTTCCGGAAAGCGCCGCAGCGTTTACGGCATCAATTTCTTCTGTCTTAAGGTCAACCACCATATCTTCCTTTAAGGCTTGGTATACTGACCACTCTTTTTCCGATAAAGCAACAGGCACTTCATTGATAATGCACTCCGGCATTTTCAAGAAATCCGCTGACTTCATGGAAATCGTAATATCCGAAATCAATTTGTAAATGGCATCCTCCGCACCAGGCTTTGGTTTGTAAGAAAAAATCATCTGCTGATTTCTCTTATCCGGCACAAAGAAATTATTGCGATAATGGGTGATATACCTTCCAAGCCTCTGACCCATATCAAGCACACGGAACTCTGCCCACAAATCCATAAGTCCGTTGCCGGAAGGTGTTCCCGTAAGACCTACCATACGCTTTACACGGGGTCTTACTTTTAGAAGGCTTTTGAACCTTTTTGCTGCATAGGACTTAAAGGATGATAATTCATCAATCACCACCATGTCATAATCAAAGGGGAGATGGCTTTTGGTAATAAGCCAGTCCACATTCTCACGATTGATTAAGTACAAGTGGGCAGGACGCTTTAGTGCTGCAATCCTTTCTGCCTCCGTTCCGATTGCCACGGAATAAGTAAGACCTCTCAGATGCTCCCACTTTTCAATTTCCGCAGGCCATGTATCCCTTGCCACACGCAGGGGGGCAATCACAAGCACCTTTTCTACTTCAAAGCGGTTCAGCATCAATTCATAAATGGCGGTCAGCGTGATGACGCTCTTACCAAGGCCCATCTCAAGGAGAACTGCTGCCACCGGATGTTCCAGTATAAAATTTGTTGCATAATTCTGATATTCATGGGGATTGTATCGCATCAATCACACCTCCAATCTGCTCGATACTGTCAACGCAGAAAACCTTAAAGCCGAGGCTTTCCAACTGCTTTTTACGTCTTACCTGTAAAGGACGCATCTTTTTACCGGGAGCCTTAAATTCCACGAATGCCATTCTTCCCATTGGCAAAAGTACAAGACGGTCAGGCACACCATCTAAACCGGGACTTACAAACTTCGGTGCGATGCCTCCCATTTTCTTCACTGCGTCCGTGAATTTTTTCTCTATAAACTGTTCTCTCATGTCTACACCTCATTTGACACAAGAACACAAAATCACAACCATTCCCTATATATTCCTTACGCGCCTATACACAGGTGTTTTTCACTTATACCCTTAATAAAAGCCATTTTGAATATAAGGGAAATAGTTGTGTTGTGCCGCATTCTTGTGTTCTTAACCTCCGAATTTGTAAAGTCGCTGCCTGCCATAAATCGGCTGACGCTTAATGGAATTGGTTCGCTCCCAACCGCTGATTTGGCTCATCAGTGCTGCAATGGCATAGCTGTCCGAAGGTTTCAGTTCCTGCAGATTCTTGCCAAAGCACTCGCACCAAATTTCCGGATTGCTGACTTCGGTACGAACCACCGTGCCTTTATGATCAGGCTGCCCGAACTCACTGCCTTGCAGGAAGTTTCGTCTCTGGTACAAATCCATGCTGTCCCAATCGGTGGGCAGTAAGGCATTAAGGTACTCTTCCACCATGCCAACACGCTCGTCCACTTCCATCGCATACTGCTGCACCTTTTCGGATTCCGCAAGAACATCACCTTCAAGGAACAGTTTCTCGCCGGACTTCCAGATGGCTTTGGCTTCTGCCCAAAACTGCTGACGGTACTCATCGGTAAAGTTCCAGGTCTTTTTCTGCTTTTTCTGATGCACCTTGATAATCCAAAAACGGCGGTTACCCGTAATATCACGCAGATATCCACGCTCACCGTTGACCGTGGCAATGATAATGCACTGTCTTGGATGGGATTCCACCACTCGACCGTAGGAAGGACGGTATTTGTCATCGCAGGTAGAAAGGAACGCCTTCACTTTCTCGATGTCGGCTTTCTTCATACCCGCGAGTTCGCCGATTTCCACCGCCCAAAATCCCTGCAGTTTTTCTGCTCCGGACTTATCATCCATGTCCGTAAGGGACAGTGTTTCGGAATAATACTCCGAACCCACAAGGTCTTTCACAATGGTAGACTTACCGATGCCTTGCTCACCGTCAAGCACGGGAACGCAGTCAAACTTGATGCCGGGAACATAGATACGGGCAACGGCTGCTGCAAAGGTCTTTCTTGTAACCGTGCGTACATATTCCGTATCATCCGCCTGCAGATATTTGATAAAAAGGTCTTCCACACGCTTGACCCTATCCCACTCAGGCAGACTGTCCAGATAATCACGGACAGGGTGGAAGTGACGGTCATCGGCAGCTTTGGTAAAAGCAACATCGTGGTTACGGCTGGAAAACGGCAGATAGCGGATGTCGATGATGGACTTAAGCTGTGCCGTATCCGCATCACGCCAGAATGCATTTCCCGCAGGACGCTCCCAAGGGAGAGGTCCTGTAATCTGAATACGGTTTGCCATCTCGTTGAAAGCAAAGTTCTGAAAATCAGGGTCATTATTCAGAATGAGATTAAGGTTATACACGCTGTTCTCTAACAGGCTCGACCTCGGCTGATAATGAAGTTTTTTCTTCCAGTCCTCATCACCGTCAACGGAAAATTCCACATTTGCCTGTGCCAGACGTTCATTGGCAGCAAGGAGTTTTACATCATCCTGCTGCATAGAAAACTCGCACATAGCGTTAAAGGATTTTTTATCATCGGCATCACCGAACTTATGGATACGGACAATATCAAAGGCATTGCACAGTTTCAGATACGCAGGGTCTTTGGCATGGTGGCTGTAGACAAACTTATCCTCTTTGATTTCCACGCCTGCCATACTGCTTGATTGGATAAAATGCCAACGGCTTTCATTGTCGGTCGGCTCATATACATCGGACAGGAAAATCTCCAGAGCCTTGGAAATCGGATGATACACTCGGTTGAAAAGACCCACCACACCGTCCTTGGACAGCGGGTCCTGTACTTTCTGCTGTGTTACGCTGTTTGCCTTACTCTCCCTGGAGGAGGTAGGCAGTCTTGTAGGGTCTGTCCATTCCGGATGAGCATTAAGGATTTCATCGGGGTCAAGCCAACCGCCGTCCGTTTCCTTATAGGCAAATAAACCGTTCTGCGGAGTAGACGGCCAGTACATCAGCTGATTGGGAAGATAGGAACACTCGTCAAAGAAGTCGATACCGAGCATCTGTGCCACATAGCGGGATACGGCAACAAACTCCTCCGGCGTTACATCACGGGTCAGAGGGCAGACGATTCTTGCCCTCGGATTTTCCTCTGTACTGCTGTGCGTGGTATAAAGCACGGAAGTATAAGGGAATGTGGATTCATAATTATCAAGGAATTCCTTTGTAATGCGGTCACCGTCCAGGGAAAGCATGGAGCGTGACTCCACGGTGTCGATTTTTCTGCGGCCGCCTTTAAGGACACCGCCTACAAACCCACCGTGGTCTTTTGCCAGATCACGCTGTGCCTTATTCATCTTGGCGTATTCTTCTGCTGACTCCGGAGTACGGATAGTGACTTTAAGGCGTTCTTTCAATTCCTCAAAGCCTATGGTTTTATTGACCCAGGTCTTTGCCTGTCGGCTGTTTCCGTATGCAAGAGATAAACTTCTCATTATCTGTTCCTCCTTACCTTCGGTGTTTGACCGTATTCAAATCGCGCCTGTCTTGCAGCCTTACGGGCATAACGGACACGGCTGTTTACGAAATCGTTGTATCTGTACTTGCCGTATTCATGGGTAACCATCGGAATCATTTCTTCGTCCATATCCTCGCCGAAGTGGGTAAAGAAACAACGGTCACGTCTGTCATTGTAGGCAAAGAGATACGGCTTGCGGGTATCCGGATGCAATCCGATGGTCACTTCGTTTTCATAACTACCACCGCCGCCATCGTCTGTTTCCTGGCAAAAGATATACAAATCATCATCCATCGGGTTACCGAAACAGATAATACCTGCCCAACTGTCATGGTTCTGACCGTCACTGATTTTTGCAATGGCAGCATCACCTTCAGAAGTTCCACGGAGTCCTTTTCTCTTTACTTCAAAGAAACAATGAAAATCAGGAAGATAAAAGTCCGGCAGATAATGTGTGCCGTCACTTAACACGATGCCTTCCGGCTCATACTCCCACTGGATACCAAGGGCATCGAAGAACACCGCCCAACGAGCCTCCAAACGGGGACGGAATAAATAACCCTTATACTCTGTTTGCACAGCCTTAAATTCGCTCATTACCGGACACCTCCTCACAGCTTTCACTGAACCAACGGATGGTCAACTTTCGTTTCTTTGCAATACCGATTTCATGTGCCATACCATCGGACACTCTGCTGCCGAACACCCAAAGTTCCGAGCAGTTGCCAAGCAGAACATAATTGAAATGCATGGCATCACTGCGTTCCGCAGGGTTCTCATCACACATGAACTGCGGGTAAAGAAGATGTGGTGTCATAGGTATTGCACCCTGTTCATAGGCAAAACGGCTATACTTCTTTGCCTGTGCTGTGTTGTACTGCGTATCCCCGGAATAAGGACTGCATACATACACCATTGGTTTGTACTTTCTGAATTCGTCCATATCGAATCCTCCTTCTAAAAATGAAATAGACAGAAGGACAAATCATCCTTCTGCCTATAAGCGAAAAATCCGATGGAATCGAACCCCTAAATTTTAATCTTTTTTATAAAAATCGCATTCGTATCCGTCTGCACGAAGAAGCAAGCCTTTCGCCCAAGGCGGAGTCCTGCCCATCTGCTCACAAACGGCATCAAGGGAAACCCTGCGGTCGCACTCGATAATAATTTCATCGTGGACATGAGCAACGATATCGCAGTGGCTGAGTGTCTGAATGGCGAACATCAAAATATCCCTGGCAATGGCCTGCACGGCATTTTCCGTAAATTTGGGACCGTAGCTTTCCAAACGCTCCCACTTTTTCGTAGCACCCACACCTTCGTAGGTAACCGCCTCGCCACCGAACTGGTTCTCTCCCATGCGTGGTTTTACATAGGCAAGCTGTCTGCCGGATGGAAGTGTCAGAAACAGGAATCCGCTTTGATAGTGGAACTTCAAGCCGTGGGTTTCCATTGCACATCGTTCCTTTACGCAGTTTTTTACGGCACGGTCGATATCCCACCACAGCCTGGTTATCATGGGATTGGCATTTCTCCACGCAGACACAAGCGGCTGCAGTTCTTCTTCCGCAATACCCATCTCCAAGGCTCCCATTGCTTTTAAGGCACCGACCGAACCACCGTAACCCAGGGCGAGTTCTGCGATTTTGCCCTTTTGGCGGAGGTGTCCGTTCACGCCGTGCTTTTCTACCGGAACACCGAACATCTGCGATGCACTGCTGCAATAAATGTCTTTGCCTTCCTCAAACACCTTAATTCTCCACTGTTCTCCCGCAAGCCACGCAAGAACCCTCGCCTCAATTGCAGAAAAGTCTGCTACGATAAATTTTCTGTCCTTCTGTGGCACAAAGGCAGTACGGATAAGCTGCGACAGGGTATCGGGGATATCTTCATATAAAAGTTCCAAAGCATCATAGTTACCGCTACGCACAAGACCACGAGCCTCTGCCAGATCTTCCATATGGTTCTGTGGCAGGTTCTGTAACTGAATCAGCCTGCCCGCAAATCTTCCGGTACGGTTAGCTCCGTAAAACTGAAACATACCCCTTGCACGGTTATCCCTGCACACAGCGTTCTCCATAGCCGTATATTTTTTAACACTGCTCTTGGCAAGCTGCTGACGGAGGGACAGCACATCGGTAATATCCTGTGGTGCCGTTTTGATTGCCGCCGCCACTTCCTTTTTACCAAGGCTCTCCATCTCCATGCCGTTATCTGACAGCCACATCTTCATCTGCTGCACGGAATTAGGATTGTCGAGATTTGTCATATCCTGCATTTTGGCAGTCAGATGTTCACGGCTCTTTCTGTCGATTTCAATTGCCTCTTTAACAAGCACCATATCCACACCAATGCCACGGTCATTGATTTCTTCGCTCACATGGTATTCATCCCAAGTCTTATCGGATATCGGAAAGCGTGACAGCTTTGCCTGAATACCCATCTCCGTTTCCACATCACGAAGGTTATATGACTTAAACTGCTGCCACTTCTCCATATCATGCTCCGGCAGATTTCTCGTGCGACCGCCATTTACTTTGGTGGGTGCACAGGGAACGCAGAAGTATTTAATTAAGGTTTTACCCTCGGTCAGCTTCTGTTTCTCCAAACCAAGGACTGCGCCAACGCCCTCAAGGGAAAGAGGCAGACCTAAAGTTGCCGCCCAAATCATAGTACAGTGCCAGCTTGCAGGGTTTAAGAAACGGGCGCATTCCTGCGACAAAGGATGGTTGTCATGGAATGGGTCAAGGCTTATACCCATATCCGATAGGTATCGGGATAAACAGACTCTTTCAAAAGTTGCGTTATACGCCGTTTTTATCACGGCATCATCGGTCAGTGCATCAATAATCTCTGCTGGGATACTCTCCCCACGGGCAAGGTCGACCACCTGCACCGCACCGCCGTCCACGGCATAACCGAACAGCAATATTTCAAAATCCTCGCTCTCTGCATATTTGTAAACACCACATTTTTTCAGATTGACCGAGGAGAAGGTTTCAATATCAATACTTAATACTTTCATAGCACATTCCTTTCTATGACAAAGGCGGCAGAAGAATATCCTCCGCCGCCCGTCATGTTTACTCGGTCACATCTTCATTCTGTGCAGCCTTTTTCTGCTTACGCTTTTCACGGAAGGCTTTGACCTTCTTAACAATAAAGCTGATGATTTCACATACTGTCCACACGATGCCGTTGATGGCAAGACCGTAGATCAGGCAGAAAAGCACAATCACATCGACCTGTTTCATAAATTCGTATAATTCGTTCATATCGTTTTACCTCGTATTTCGTAATTTTCGTTTAAGGCAGACGGTGGTATTTCACACCGCCTGCCGGGGTTACCCTTAAGCCAAGAAATCGTCATCCTCAACAGTGGTAAAGTCATCGGTTGCGGAAGTACGCCCGCCGAGATACTCGCCGTCACGGATTTTCTGGATGTTGCCAAGACCGCAAGCAACGCCACGATTGCCGTTACTGTTAAATGCGTAGAAGTTCAAAGATACTCTCGCATAACAGCCGGAGTAGACCTCATCACGGTCGAGGATAGGCTTAACCGCCTTGTCCACAATCTGAGGAGCCGTAGTGCTGTTGGCGTTCACGAAATAATGACCCTTGTAGGCATCATCATCTCTTTCAACATCGCCATCTCTCAAAGGAAGTTTGATTGCAGCCTTGTTAGGCTTCTTTCCGCCGAACTTGGCGATGCCTTCCTCAATCGCAGCATCCACAGCAGCGTTGATAGCGTTGATGGTTTCAATGTCGTCCTTCGGAATCAGCACCGATACGGAATATTTTTCAGCGCCGCCATTGATGCTGACAGGTTCCCAACCGTGGAAGTAAGAAAGACGAGTGTTCTTGCCAGTGATAACCTTAGTTCTGTTTACGTTTTCCATAATTTTAATCCTCCATAATTTCATTGAATTCGTTTTTTGCGTCTGATACGTTCATTGCCTGCCTCTTATCCGAAAGGGGAACGAGGGTAGGCTTTCCGGGTGGTTTGATAACGAGGCCGCCCAGGATTTCCTCGAATTGCTTTTTGCCCATCAGCTTCTGCATTTCTGTCAGCGCGATAAGGCTCTGACGGTAAATGTCTGTGTACCCGTGTTCCTTGGCTGCTGTTGCCACCGCATCCTCATCGGAGAACTTACGGTTAGAACGGCCTTCGACAACCTTGAACCCGCTCCACTGCTTACCGTGATTTAGTGCCGCCTCCAAGGCATAGGCACTGATTTCGTTTGCCCATTTGGTGATGTCCGGCAGCATCGGGAGAATTTCTTCAATCTCCTCATCCATAAGCAAAGGTGGAAGTTTAAATTCTTCCTCTGCGATACGGAGTTTTTCTGCTGCCCTCGCACGGCACTTGACCGCCGCACGGCAAAATTGACACCAATCTCCCGGACAATACTCGCCATCGCCCTTGGCAGCCATCTGAGCCTTGGGTTTCAGTTCGTTCTCCGCCCAGGATTTCAGTTCTTCCACGGACACCGTCCATGTCTGAACATTCTCCCTGCGAGGTTGGAAAATCGAAAGGGAAACTTCCTTAATGTCATACAGGCTTTCATAGGTACTGAGTGCTGCGATGCCGTAACACTTCAGCTGCGAATTTTCCTCTGCGTCAACGAGTACACCAAGTCCGTATTTCATATCGATAATGTGGAGACTGTTATCCGAGACGATGAGGCAATCCGCCGTTCCGTATACGCCCGGAACATAATCGGAGAGGTCAACCTTCTGCTCAATCAGCACCAAGGGGTCAGGGCAGGTCTGCTTTGCTTTTTCAAGCTGTTCCAAGACAAACTCCACGTAAGCATCTGAATGCTCTTCCATCTCATCCGTATTAAATGGGGATACCGGACGCTTACTGCGTCTGCGGAGTGCCTTCTTCAACTTGTGTTCACATAAAGCGTGAGCCGCAGTCCCTTCCTCGGCAGCATTGCTGCTCTTGTTTTCAAACTCCGTTTCCAATACCGCACTCGGTGTGCATTGCAGCCATCTGTGGGAACTGGAAGGGGAAAGCAGTGCATGATTACCCATTGCCAAGCACCTCCGCATCCTTGATAAGGTCTGCATAGTGCTTCGGGTCCACATCCGACAGCTTGCTGCCACCGTACTTGGTAATCAGACCCTTTACCTCGGCTGTCATACCGTTCTGCGTCTTAACCGCAAGCACAGCACGGACATCTGCCAAAGCAGGCACCTTTTCTGCTATCTGCTTTGTGGGTTGTCCTGTTTCGACAGGCTTCGACACTCCCTTGGCTTCTACGAAGATTTCCTGGCTGTCGGCAAATGCATAAGCCACAGCTTCCAGTCCGTCTGCCAATGAGTGCATCAGCTTCACCACATCGAGGAGCAGATTAAATTTGTTAGCGTTTGTCATGGTTCTCGCCTCCTTTCAGTTCGTGAATCTCGACGGTCTGCACCGAATCACCTGGAGAGAGAACCAGAACGTTGACCTGCTGACCAAAGAGGAAGTCGAGCAGTTTCTTGCGAATCTGCACCGTACCGCTTCGGACTACCGGAGAAGGTGTGCCGCCGGGGTTTGCAATGTTGATACATACCTTGTGTTTAATTCCCATTGCACTTGGCTCCTTTCCGAGGAGTTTTTCTCACCCCTCTGTCCATAAGCGAAAAATGAGGGGGAATCGAACCCCCTCAAATGAAACTTTTTTAGATTTTCTTTTTCAGTGCTGCATAAATCTTGGTAAGTCTGTTACGGATGGCCGCCTCGGAAACGCCCTCTTCGGCTGCAATCTGCACGTTGGTCATGCCACGATAGAACTTTTTCACAATGGTATCCTTCTGCTTGTCCGTAAGCTGTGACAAAGCAACCTTCAACTTTTCTATCTGTAGAGAACGCTCCTCATTTGCAATGGAGGTCAGAATCTGTGCCAGAGGATTATAGGTTTCATCCTCAAGATACGGGTTGCGGTCATCCGCATCGTCGCCGTCCCCGTCGTGGTAGCCGTCATAGTGAATCGGACAGTGATATGCCTCTCTACGGTCGGCATCCAGTTCGTCATCGTCCATACCATGAAGCTGAGAGATGATGGTTGCGTTTTCTCCGTTTTCACCGGGTGTGATGGTGTAGCTTGTACCATCGTTGAAGTAGTAGATGTAATTTGTACGGTTGTCTTCCGCTGTTTTGAACTTTCTCATTTAAAGTCCCTGCCTTTCTTTTCCGCCCAATTGGGTGGCGGCAGGGACACAAAAAGAGCCGATGTAATGATGTACACCGACTCTGATACCGAAAATGGGCATGACAAAGCACGGTGGGTACATCTCGTTCAAAAAACAGCCTGTTAGCTAATTTCTTGACTCTTGATGTATCCCGCCGCCTTAAGGTCGACCACTTCGGGCATTGGAATATTTTTTCTGACAATCTCCTTGTGTTGATTGTCATAGACATTATAATTCTTTAAGATTTTTCATGACCAACTCGGTGAGTTGGTCGAGGAATGCCCATAATATCGGTGTTTTCTGTTTTTGGACATAAAAAAAGGACCCCTTTCGGGGTCCAAAACCAACTCAGTGAGTTATCAAAATTTATTCATTATCTTTTATGGTGCTTCCTAATTCATCAACACCTGCTCTTTTACAGATGCTATTGAAATCCTGTACGGAAATACCAGGCATATTCTCCATAATGCGAATATAGGTTTTATCTGGGTCATGGTAATAGTCCAGCTTATTCTTCGACTTTTCAAAAATCTTTTCTGTAATGCGAAGACTTAATTTCATGCCAACACATATAGCCATAAGGACATCTGTACCCATATTGTTGTATTTATCGTTTTTTATCTTTCCGTGATAATTTTTATGCAATCCTGTTCTATCATTGAACACTTCCGGGTAATTCCATTTTCTGTTTTCCATCAAATACCACAGACATTGGCATAGCGTACTCGTCGGGTCGCCTAATTTTTTCATCAGTTCTATTTCTTCAGCTTCATCATAAACAGAAATATACTCATGAAACGCATCATAAGCCTCGTCGGGTTCGTATGCGAAATTGGCCTGATATTTCGGATGAAATGTTAATATTCGTTGGTCTATCCCTTCCACACGATGCAGAACAGAAAAACCAATCAAGTCCTTCGACACATTTCGGTATTCAGTGTACTTATACTCGCGGATATTAATAGCACATTGAACCAGCTTTTTCTTTGCTTTTGCTGTTAAATGGAGTTCGCCTTCTTTTATTAGAACATACTGCTTCTCAGCAAGAACAAAATAGCCATCTGCATATACGAAACGGCCTCCATCTACCCACTCTCTTAATGATGAGTCTGCGGATAGAAGTTGATAGGCTTCAAGCGGTGTTAATGCCACCAGTTCCTTGCTTCCTGTTATTTCCGCAAATACTGCATCAAAATCATCAAAATTTCGGAGTATATCAAGCAAACCAACCTCAATCAAACGGTACTTGACCGAAACACGAGATACAATAAAAAATGTACTCAAATCCTCAATAAGGATATCGCAGGATGGAAATATATCGTTTTGTGGGTCGTTATAACTGGCTATTAACTCCTGTGCCTTCTGTTTGAACATTTCAAAAGGCATCAACACTCTTGGAGCCAATCTATGTGCCTGCCACTCCAACCACTTTACCTCATTTTCTTTTGTCTTTTTCCCTTCCGGAGGCTCAAAGAATGTTTCGGACTGTCGGCACATAATTGGATACAGTTTTTCTGATGCGGCAGCATTTTTCAATGCCAAAATTTCAAAATACATCTTATCCTTTTCCCAATGTAGTGCCTCGTGTATAAGAGTATTTCGTTTTGCGCCCTCGCCGTAAACCGCCTCAGAGGCAGGGTCAATCAATATTGTCCCCGCAGGAAAGTGAACGGACTGAGATGTGCCATTATCGGCATCATATACATCAACCTCTCCATCTAAAAGCAAGCAACATCCAAATATATCGAGATTTCTCGAAAGTGATACTTCTTTGACTGTAAGTTGTGCTTCTGCGAGAATCTTCTCAACGGGAAGTGACATCGGAGCCAGAAGAGCCTCTTTGCAATGCTTAGTCAGATATTTAGTTGCATAATCATCCAGGCGATTCTTGCCAAGAATTAAGGCTCCTGTTTTTTTATTGATATCATAGATATCGCTCGATGTCAGCTTCTTCGTCATCAATATCGGATTCTCCTTTTTCCATGTAATCAAGAGGCATAGTAGCCAACAATTTTTTTGCTTCACGCCATGTCGGATAATACTGCTCTACTAAAGCGTGGAATCTATGCGTGTGGTTTTTCTCTAACAAATGCACTAATTCGTGAACAACCACATATTCAAGACACTCCACAGGTTTCTTTGCAAGCTGCAAATTAATCCAAATCCTGCGCTTGTCAATGTTACACGTGCCCCAGCGAGTTCTCATATTCTTAATACGAACTTCACTCGCATATACTTCCATTTTCTTTTCGCAACTTGCTACAACGGTATCCAGGACACGGCTCAATTCCTGTCTATACCACTCAATAAATAATTTCTCTTTTGCGTCCGTTGATGTACCTTCCGGCACAGTCATTACTATTTTGGTTGGCGTTTTTACAATTTTCTGTTGCTTGTCCTCATAGATGACCTGCAAACGGTATGGTTTACCCCACAAGTAATGGGATTCGCCGGATACATATTCTCTTTTACTCTGACGCTCCTGCGCCAACATTCTGTCACGAACCTTAGTAATCTCCGGTAATTTCTTCAGGACAAATAATTTTATATCTTCATCCTTCAGTTCCAGGGGAGAACTAACGGTCACATTGCCTTCCGGCGGGTTGACTCTAACATACAGATTTTTTAGATTGCTCTTTCTTATAATTTCAACGGTCAACCCACCGATTTCCATTTCTTCTTTACGCATCGTATTCTTCCTGCCTTTGTGCAATATCGAAGACATTATTGGTTTCTTCAGTCGCCTTGTCTTCGCTATAGCTATGAAGCAATAATTTTTTATAAATAGCAAGTCTTATACGCTGCTGTTTTTGAAAATTTCTCTTCCATTCCGGTTGAATCGATACTCGGATTGCTCCATCAACATCAATCGTCAATTCAACATTCTGCTCAAAATAGTCATACAACGCACGTCTTGCGGCGCTATCCTTAATCTCATTAGGATAGCTACCACTGGTTTCCGGATGGAGAATGGCTTCCGCCAGTTCAACAACCTGTCTGAGATATTCTTCATAACTCATAGCTTCAATCTTTCGCTGCATGATGATTTTCTTCAGCATCTCAGACAACTTTCCATAGTACACACTATTGGAACTCATCTTCTTAACAATTTCATGCTGCAAGTTGTTGTCGATTGTCTCAGCTTTTGCCTCATTGTCACCAGGCAGGTCTTTAACCAGATCCGCCGGAGTTGTCGTTTTCCCTTGTAAGAGAAGTTCAACAAGAGACATATTTCCGAGTTCACTCACCACTTTTGTGTCTTCGGCACGGATGTAGGTATCCAAAATATAGCGCATATCAGCCTCATATGGCTTGAGGTCAATATAATCGCAACTTGCCAACTTAATCATTTCCTTGATTTTGTTATAGCCGGATATTTCACCACGCAGGTGATTTACATCCTCTTCGGTATAACCATAATCAGCAACCAATCTGTCGCAGCAATTGGCAAAGGAACGAGAAAGAGCCGCCGTCAACGCATACAGTGTGTCTCTTCTTGCGGTTTTCTCATCACTTTCGCTGTCATCACCGCAAAAATATTCAATGTAGTCGGTATCTGCCTGTGGCATAGGAACATTCTCAATCAACGCTTCAAGAGAAGTGAGTGTTCCTTCCAACTCAGATTTTGCTTCATCATAGCGATTTTTAATGAGTCCTTCGACATCTTCTTTATCGTAGCCATCGAAGGCCTCGGTTGTGTAATCTGCAACCGCAAGCTGCACATTACGGAATAAGTCCATATAATCCACGATATATCCATAATCCTTGTCCTCGCCATCTGGTCTGTTAACACGGCAGATAGCCTGGAACAAGTCATGGTCACGCATGGATTTATCAATATAAAGATAGGTTGCACTCGGAGCGTCAAAGCCAGTCAGCAGTTTATCAACCACAATAAGCAGTTTCATCTGCGCCGGCTCGTGTTTGAAGCGTTCCTTGGCATCCTTTTCAAACTCAGCAATTTTCTTTCCGCCGAGCATACGCTCATAGATTGCTTTTTTATACTCGTCTTCGCTTGCTTGATTAGGGTCAGTCGTGGCCGTTCTGACACTCTGTGTGGTAGGTTCATAAGAAGTAACAACAGCACACTTAGTAAATCCCATGCTCATGAAGATTTCCCAATAGCGGCAAGCCTCATAAATACTGTTTGCCACAAGCATAGCTGTGCCACGGTCTTCCTTAAGTCTCGGCTTAAGGCTCATATCAAAAACGATATCGGATGCAATTTTCTCCAGACGCTGCTTGGAACTATACAGTTTATTGATAGAAGTCCAACTCTGCTTTAATTGGAGTTTTGCACGTTCAGTCAATCCGTGTGTTTTGTTTTCAAACCACAAATCGACTTTATCCTGGCTGGACAAATCCTGATCTACATCCCTCGCTTCATAACGAAGGTCAAGAACCACTCCGTCCTCTACGCCTTCATCGAATTTATAAGTATGGATGTATGTACCGAATGTTTCCAGGCTCGTCTGCTTGTCCGTTTTCAAAAGAGGAGTACCCGTAAAACCAATCAGAACGGCGTTAGGCATCAGCACTTTTACAGCCTCATGCAATTTGCCGGAATTGGTACGGTGACACTCATCGATGAATGCCACGATATTGCCTTTTGCACAGAAATCCTTCGGGAGGTCCTTCAGCAATTCTTTTCTGTACTGGTCAATATCAGACTGATTTCCCGCATTATGTCCATACTTGTGAATCAACGAACACACGATGGCGTCCTCATTCTTATCCAAAATGGAACGCAGGTCAGCACAGCTTTTGGCTCTACGAACTTTTTCATCCACATCAATGAAAAGGCTTTCAATTTGGTCATCCAGTTCATCACGGTCCGTAATAATAACAACTCGGCTGTCTGTGACGTTTTCAATAATCCACTTGGTAAGCCAAACCATAATCAGCGATTTACCGGAACCTTGGGTGTTCCAGATGATACCGCCTTCTTTATCTTGGATTCGCTTACGGGCAGCAATGTTAGCAAAATACTGATTGTGTCTTGTAACCTTCTTGATGCCCGCATCATATATCACGAAATCATGGATAAGAGACAAGAAGCGTTCCTTGTGGCAAAGAGAAATTACACCATCTCTCAAACGGTTAACTTCCTTGACCTGTAACAGTTTCACGGCAGCAGATAATTCATCTGTTGCTTTTTTGTCCTCTTTCCATTTCAGATAATACTTCTCAGGCGTATCGGTTGTACCATAGAAAAGACCTTCTGCTTCATTGCCTGCAAACAGAAACTGTGCCGTACTGAAGAAATTCAGTATGTTTTCACGCTTCTGATTCTGCAGCATCTGACGGATGCCTTTCCCGGCACTGACATAAGAACTCTTCAATTCAAATATGCCAAGTGCGATACCGTTAATATACAGTACAACATCGGGACGTTTTCTCGTTACCTTATCAAAGCGCAGAACAGACACTTCTTCCGCAACATAGAAATCATTGCTGTCAATATCGTCCCAATTTATATAGTGTACTGTCTGGCGGCGGCCACGCTCATCCTTCGCTCCCTGTCGTCCATAACGGAGCAGGGAATATACGCCTCGGTTAATTTGATAGAGCGTATCGACCTGATTATTCACTTTGCTCAAGAGTTCACTGATAGCAGTTTTGATCTGGTCATCACTGTACCCACGCTTTTTCAGATTGGCTTTCAGCAAATCTTCCTTGACAGGTGTGTTGTCGATATCTTCAAGGTTTCCAAGATAAGTATAACCGAGGTCATCCACCAACCAATGCAGGACTCTTTTTTGTAATTTTTTCTCCGCATCTACAGTTGCCATCTTGCGCCTCCTTACTTAGTCAAACGGACGCGACCTGTCAGCAGGTCATTCATTGCGCCCTCTCTGATTTGAATCATTTTTTCTCGCTCTGTTTCCAGATCTCGTATTTCTTCATCCATTGCTGTCAATACTGCAGAAATAGCTTCTTGTTCCTTTGTGTCAACAGGTATCTCAAACTCAAATTTTTTCAAGTCCTTTTGATACAGATGTTTAATTGTAGAACCTGCCGACAGCGTGTCAATAAACTCTCTGAAAACAGAGGATTGTAATACACGAAACAGAAAGGCAGGTACAAGGCGAGAATTCGTCCTGAATACAAACACGCCACTGTTCAGTGTGGCAGGTTTGTTAAGTTCAGGAACAATAGCTACCTTGCCAATAGTGCCATCCTTGGTTACCAGAACATCATTCTCAGAAACCTGTATATTGGTATCCATATCATAGCGTTCCTTGGTAACATACGAAATGTTGTCCAGGCTCACAGTTCCATTACTGAAATCTGTACCTCCAATCAAATAACTGTAGCCACTTCTCAAATACTCGTGTTTTTTCAAGCCCTGCCATCCAATTCTTGCCTTTGGGGTAATTACCTGGTTGAAAGTCACAGGTGTCCAATCACCAGCATAACCATCCAAGCGTGTCTTTTTGGTGATTAAATCTTCCAGCGCACCATCACGAATGCTTTTCTTTTTCTCGATTAGTTCAGCAAGGTCATCAATATAGGTGTCAAACAGCGACAGGGTACGAGCAATTTCTTCCTGTTCGGGAATAGATGGAAGCACCACATTAACTTTTTTCACGACTTCCTTATTTAGGTTTTGAACACCGCTTCCTGCTGCAAACGACTCATATTGACGTTGTACATATGAGGATGACAGAAGATAATATAGAAACTCATCTGTTGCTTCTGATTGAAAATCGTATAAGCGAAGCCAACCGTCATGTATACATCCATCTATGTTCAAAATATAAGGTCGTCCAAAACTCATCGAATTTGAAAGAATAAAATCACCGGGATAGACACGAACTGAATGTAATGCCCCTTTTGGTGTAATTCTTTCAGCCGTTGATATAATGTATTTTCCGTATCTCGGGGCATCACCGATTTTTATCCAGTTAACACCATCTGTACTTGAGGTTAAATAACTTTCAATAGGACGAGGAGATGCACCTCTCTTAATTTTCATAAATTCAATAAATGTTTTCTCGTTCCATTCGGCAGGATAAGTTACCATTTGTATCCCATCCTTTCCAGAGCCGATACTACTGTTGCTCTTGATTTCGCAGTTCTATCCTCAATCTCACCAAGGGTGTGTTCATATCGCTTTGCAATCAACAGCACCTTGGAAGAAAGTGTATTCAGAACCTGCTCAATTTCATCGCATACATCCGCCGACAGTTTTGCCATCCACTTCATATCAAAGAGAAGATGCTTGATTTCTTCATCGGTCAGTTCCGCATATTTTGTCACCAGTTTTTCATCAAGTGCTTTACGGGCTGCTTTATATGCCTTGTCCACGGCATCCATCTCGGCATACTTCTGTGCGTAAAGTGTCAACGCCGCATATTCGTCTGCGTAGATTTCCGGCACAGCAGCGGACTCTGCAGCCACCTTCAATGCAGCTTTCAGTTTTGCCTTACCAAAGGTTCCGTTCTTGTTTCGGATATCAAACTCACCCAATTCCGGCACTTCTCGAACAAGAGTCTCCATCTCCGAAGTATTGCCATTGTCAAACAGAGTCACGAGCTGCATCATAGCATCCATAACGGCTGATGTCTTTTTGGCATCCAGTTCCTTGATGCGCTTGTTCAGATTGGCCTTTGGAATACCATCGCCCTTTTCGTTCAGCACATCTTTCAAAAGGCCGTCATCTCCGGACTCTTCTTCACGCATTTCATCCAGTTCGGCCTCAAGAGCAGTGGACTGTTCCATCAACGCTGTCAATTCAGCAAGTTCATCCGCAAAGTAAACAGCCTCCATGATTTCTTTCGGAATCAAAGCGCCTTCAAAGGATTTTACCTTGGAAGTATCATCAACTTCCACAGTTTCTCCACTTTCATCCTTCTGCTTTTTCTTCGCATATTCGTAATCAATTTCCCTTGCAACCTCATAACCGCCTGCCTTGATAGCATATACATCATCCTGTAGCTTTGCGTTCCAGTAATTCAGCAGGCAATCATAAACATCGTAATTGTCAAGCAGTCTTGCCTGTTCATATGCCTCACGAAGCATTGTCGCAATCGTGCGAATAAGTTCCTTCGGATTGGTGTCCGCATCAATGCCAAGGAGGATGTCCTTTACTTCCGCCTTCCACTGTTCAAAAATCTCTTCTGTTTCACGTTTCTTTTCGGCAAGGATGCTCTCGTCCTGGCTGATAACACCTTCAATCTCACCGGATGCGAGGGCGAGTGTATAAATGTTATGCACCTCATCAATACAAGTGAAAATTTCCTTCTTAAGATCAGGTGCGATAGACCACAGTTTCTTAAGCGAATCAATGTCTGTTCCCGGAATACCACCTTTCAAGTGAGCAGCAATATTCTGCGGAAGCGTATCATCAATTTTCGGGATGTATCTCGGAATGTTCAGATTACCTCCGTTTTCATTCAACACATCACTGTATTTCACAAAACGAGAGTATCCCGGAATAATGTCTTGATTGATGAAGGTCTGAACAATTTTCTCAATATCCTGTTCACGAAGCCTGTTCTTGCTGCCATCCTTCTTAAAGCCACGGCTGGCATCAATCAGAAAGATACCTTCTCTTGTTTCTGCATCTTCCTTGTCAATGATGATAATGCAAGCAGGAATGCCTGTACCGTAAAACAAGTTCGGTGGCAGACTTACAACGCCCTTGATATATCTTTTCTTCAAGATTTCAATACGGATAGTTTCCTCGGCATTGCCTCTGAACAGAACGCCGTGAGGCATAACAATACCTGCCTTACCCTTGGTGTCCAAAGATTTCAAAACGTGTAAGAACCAGGCATAGTCGCCATTCTTTTCAGGTGGAATGCTGTACCCATCAAATCTCTTATATTTATCCTCACTCGGCTTAATTCCGTCCGTCCAAGATTTATCCGAAAACGGCGGATTCATTACGATGAAGTCAAATTTCTTCAATTCATTAAACTCATCCAAATACTGAGGAGTGGACAGCGTGTTGCCACTCTTGATTTCGCCAGTACCCTTGTTGTGCAAGATGAAGTTCATCTTTGCCAAACCGGCGGTATCAGGATACTTTTCCTGTCCGAAGATAGTTACAATGGAATCACCGTTTTCGTCCACAGGTGCCTCATCAGCAGACCTAATAAGAAGGCTGCCACTGCCTGCCGCAGGGTCATATAATGTCCATTTTTTTGTCGGCATCTCCTTAATATTGCCGATGCCAATCAAACGAGCAATAATACGGGACACCTCACTCGGTGTATAGAACTGTCCCTTACTCTTACCGGATTCCTGTGCGAATTTCATCATGAAATACTCATAGGCATCACCGATAATATCATCGCCGCTTGCACGGTTATTTTTAAAGTCAATCGCAGGATTCTGGAATACGGCAATCAAGCCGGAAACTTTATCAACAAGTTCTTTTCCAGATCCGAGTTCTTCTGGGTTATTAAAGCTAACATCCGGCAGAGAACCCTGTAGACGGTTGTCCTCAAGGAACTTCTGGATAATCTTATCCACACGCTCGCCTACATCACTCTTGCCTTTTGCAGCAATCAAATCTTCAAAGGATGCACCCTTGCTGATTGTGAACTCAGCAAACGGCTGACCCTTGTATCTGTCAGACACATATTTAAAAAACAGCAAAACCAACACATAATCTTTATAGCGTGACGGCTCCACACCGCCCCTAAGCTTATTACAAGCCTCCCAGAGCATTGAATACAATTCGGATTTTTTCACAGCCATAGCCCTCTTTTATCTCCATTCTAATAAGTTATTCTTTAAAACATACGCTATCATTCGATAGCACTCTTTCCGCTTTTTACCCATGCATCTAATTCAGAGGATTTAAATTTCCACTTCTTTCCGATTTTATGGGCAGGAATTCCTGTGTCCTTTTTAATCCAGTCTCTAACTGTAATAGGCTTAACTCCTAAATATTCTGCGGCCTCTTCAATGCCTATCCATTTGTCATTCATCATTTCATTCACTATTTTCACCTCGTCAAATGTTGATGGTTAGAAAACTCCTTTTTATATTATATCACCGTTTTTACTTGTTTTCAATATATTATGTGATGTTTCTTGATGTTTGGTGATGTTTTAAACAAAGACACCATAATAAAAAAGCCGAGAGCCAGAAGAATACCTCTAACCCTCGGAATGTTATACTTTCAAACTGTCTCAGTATTCACTTGTTTATAAGTATTTCTTGAAGGCGTTTTTCATCTTCAAGGCAACGTCCATCGCCCAATCGAACTGTTCAGACCACTTATCCTTATTATCAAAATCTGCCGGATGGGATATAAGGATTCTGCTGGCTTTCTTGTCCGGCAATTCTCTCCAGTCAAGTTTCATATCCATATCCGTTTCAATTTCCGTCTTATGGGAATGAAACTTATGGAACAGTTCTTTATCATCGGAAATATACCACTCTACAACAATCTGGTTATCCTTGCGAATCTGATTGATGCTGATATGACAAGCAGAGGAGCCTACGCTCATAGTCATCCAATGGTCTGTGCTTGCCTTTCTCTTATTGAACTGCTTTGCAAATGCATGGTTTTGGAATGCATAATCATTGAAGGCAACCCAATAATCATATCTCGCTTGCAGCGTAGGGGAATTGCTGGTGTTACGCTTGATTTCCTTTGTCCAGTCATTTGGCTTTTCTACCACTTCAAATTTAACGGCAATGTCAGAACTGCCGATTTGGTAGAGTTTGATTTCTACAAGGAAGAAAGCAATATTCTCATCGGTGTGATTATTGAGCCACTCAATTGCAGAGCGATGTTCTTCTCTTGCTCTCTTTACAACCCAAATTACGATATCAGCAGATTTCCCGGATGCATATGTAATCAGCTTGCCCAGGTGGTCATGGTTCGTATCCTCAAGCTGATTCTCGATGATGATTTTTCTGTCCGTTCCGGTTTCAGTTGCGTAGATATCCACATTGAAGTCACCAACACTGGACTCCGTCTCATCAACGGTTATCTCTAATCCAACAGCATCTGCCAACAGGGTAAGATTATCCTCTTCCGCAAGCCAAGGAGTGAAGTCTAATGCCTCATGCGGCCATACCTTTCGCAAATCTTTTATTTCTTTCAGTTTTCCTAAATTAATCAACTCTATTCCTCCTTGCCGTGCAATTAACCATTCTATCAACTCAACAATAGGCAAAATCATCTTGTCCACTCGACTTTGCCTATTTTCAACCTGTCAACTCAACCTATCATTTTCGCCATAAGCCGAGTGTTAAATCTTCCGTTTCACAGCCATCAAAACAATATGCCATTTGCACGGAAATGCCTTATTTTCAAGCCTTTTTCGGTATTCAGTTCTGTACTTTTGACATCAAGACTACGCACTCGACGTGCGCTGTGTGTTGAAACCTGATGCGCTTAGAAGAGATTTCGCCCTTGGCGTAAACTTAATTTGATTAATTCATATCCCGCCATTGGCTCGCATAAATCAAAAAGCCCTTGGGGTATAATGGCTTTCCCATCAAAAACACAAGTCCAAAAGCTTTTTCATTTATACTGTAACTCATCCTTTTAGTATTGCATCCCATAGGATACGGGTCAAATATTCATATTCTGAGTAAATGCCATCAGATGCTTTCACCAGTGAATCCCTTACATAATCTGCATTATCTTTCAAAAGGGATTTATTCATTTTAAACCCATGGAATTCCGAAAACTGCGTCGCAAATGTCATTACTGCCCGTGTATTCCCTTCCCTAAACGGATGGATCTGCCATATCTTTGCAATCAACTCTGAAAACTTTGCTGCCGTTTCTTCAATGCTCAAATCAGACCATTCTACACTATTCAGTTCCTCCATTGCCGCATCTATATCTCTTTGGATATCATTTGTGTCAGAATATCTGACTGTATCTCCGCCAAGGACGCGTTCCCCCTTGACAATGTTGATTCCCCTTTCTTTCCCTGCCCAATCATAAATATCGCCAAATATATAGGCATGGATATCCTTCAGCCTTTGATAGTCAAATACTGGTGATTTTATCTTATCGTCAATATCCAGAAGTTTTATATACGCAATATTGGCCTCTGCCTCAGATAAAAGCTTTGCATCTTTTATGTTTAATATGTTCCTTAGTACTGGAACATCATCATACAGATAATAGTCTTTCATAGCACATCAAGCCTCAACTTTATATCGCCGAATTGTATCAGCAAGGATTTCAGATATTTCCTTTTTTCCATCAACATATTCTTGCACTAGTTCCATCGTTTCCTCTGTTGGCATTGCCGCATCTAAAGTTGAAATTGCCAGAGCATCATTTGCAATTTTCTCCCGCAGCACTTTTGTCGTATTTTTAATAGAGTAGCTTTTTTCTGCCACAACTCCCATTAGAACACTTCCTTTCATATTTCTAATTTATATCAAAGATTCTATTCAGCCAATTAAATTACTTATTTCATACTATGTTCTAAATCGTATAATTCAATCCATTCGGTGTTTCCTCCTTGTTGTTTACTATAATTTACTTTACCAGCAGTGCAAAAAAATTGACACTCCCTTTGGGGGTGCGGACATTTTCTTGGGCCGGTTATGCTGCCAGTCCAAGGCTCTGCCTGTACTCCAGCGGGCTCATATTTCCAAGGGATATTTTTATCCGCTTTTCATTATACCATAGCAGATATTTATTCAGTGAGCTAATGAATTCCTGGATGCTCACACTAGTCCAGTCCCGGTTGTAAAACATTTCGTTTTTCAATCGGCCAAACAACCCTTCGCAGGCGACATTATCTGGAGAACATCCCTTTTGCAACATGGAACGCTCTAGCCCGGCCTTTTCCATACGGCTGTCCCAGCCATGCCAACAGTAGTGGCTCCCCCGTCAGAATGGACGATGGGGTGTTCCGCCTCCCCATGCTGTGAAACCGCGTCGTCCAGCATGCTATTTACCAAGGCTGCGTCCAGCGTCGTACCGACCGTCCAGTATGGCAGCATCCCATCAAAACAGTCTACAATTAAGGAAAGGTAGACCTTCCCTGCTGGAATGGCAAATTCTGTGATGTCAGTAAGCCATTTTTCATTTGGTTTTCCCGCATGGAAATCCCTGTTTATCCTATTGGGCACAGAGGGGGGATTTCTCCTTGATAAGAATTATATTTCCTCCTGCGTTTCACCTTGACGATAAGCCCCTCTTCCACCATGATTCTACACACCGTTTTCTCGGAAACGGTTATTCCTTCACGGCGAAGCAGGGCGTGTATCCTGCGGTATCCCTAACGCCCGCTGTTTTCATGGAAAAGGGCGGAAATCTTTTCCCGGATACCGGGATACTTATCCTGCCTTTTACAGGCGTTCTTTTGATAATAATAACTGCTTTTGGGCAGACCGAGCCTATCCAGCAGCGGCAGCAGTGAATATTTGTCCTTCAATGCATCAACAATCACTGCCTTCTTTTTGTTTTTGAGAGTTTCCGTGTTGACATCATGAACATTTATCCCGTTTTTGCTAATTTTTGATAACAGGATATATCTGTATCTAACTTATATTGAAATTACTTTTTTCTTAGATCGTCTAAAATATCTCCCGAAACACCATAAACTTTTTTCCCATAAGCATATAGCATCTTTTTTTCTTTATTCCAATTTGTAATTACTCGATCTAGTCCAATCAAAAGCATACCTACAAACATAAAATTTGTTTCTCCTACCATATACCCCATCTCGTCAGCGACTGTCAAAAATAAATAGAAAAAGAATATGATTGTCCTTTTGGGTATTGAAATTATGAAATCATTAAATGAAATTAATGCTACAATTAAACTTCTACTAATACCCCTGTTTGCTTTTTTATACATCTTACAATATATTCCGTGACATTTCCCATATATCTTATTAGAAGTCACAAGCATTATAAGAAGCACTAAAATAATTGTTGCAATGTTCTCGCCCTGAACAAAATCTTTCACAAAAAAATTTACTATTTGCAATGTCATTTGAGGCAATAACATTACAAAATAAACTAACAGTATATAAAATAGTATAGAAAACAAACTTGTCACTATCATTTTCCTTTCCAACACTCACTATATCTAATACTCCTAATTCCATTACTTATTTGTTAATTCAAGCCAATGAAAACCACCTATTCCCTATGTTCTAAGTTACTCTCCATTCACTTGCTAAAAATATCATCTATAAACCAGTCCAGATAATCCCTGCGCCTACTTTCCGTTATTTCCATTGTATTCAAATAAGCCACCGCCTTCTCCTTTCTCCGTTTCCTTATCTCTTATCTTGTTTTTATATTATCATAAATTCGTATTGTTATCAAGCCGCCCATCCCGTTAGTTTTCCGGCATTCCATCAAATCGGGAAATCGTGCCACCCTTCCCGTATTGATGGACAACAAATCATTCGTTATAATGGAAAAGAAGGGA
>ERZ777306.768-NODE-768-length-61459-cov-27.795258_pt1 | contig 61459 bp, 48 predicted proteins | sample MGYA00374966_ERZ777306 | MGnify/ENA primary metagenome ERZ777306 (study PRJEB29329, sample SAMN06343882) | mouse gut metagenome | isolation source: Mouse cecum | place: Austria: Vienna | collected 2014-11-15 ... | reverse complement strand
AACAATATACCCAACCCTTTGTCGCCGATGGGCGGAAGATCGTCAAAATCGGTGTGAATTTCTCATCCGAAACCCGTAATATCGAGAGGTGGGTGGTGGAAAGCTGATATTGTCACCAAAATGTCACCAAAAAAATAAGACGATATGAGTGGGTATTGGTAATTTTGCATTTGTAACATAACAAACGCAGTACGATGAAAAAACTCATATGCTCAATTTTTCTATTGTTGATTTTAAGCCTGGTCGCTTGCCGGCAGCATCCCCATGTTCTCCCTCTTTTGCATGAGGCAGAAACGCTCATGCCGGATCATCCGGACAGTTCGTTAATATTGCTGGAATCCGTCCTATCTCCGGAAAAACTTTCCGCGGAAGACTATGCTACGTGGTGTTTGTTGATTACACAGGCACGGGATAAAAATTATGTGGAGCATACATCGGATTCGCTGATCGATGTGGCGGTACGCTATTTTGAGAAGCGAAAGGATCCGCATCGGAAGGCGCAGGCTTATTATTGCCAGGGGCGGGTGTTGTCGGATCTGAATGCTTCGGAAGAGGCGTTAGATGCTTATCTGAAAGCAAAAGAACAGGTTGAGAAAACAATGGATTTTGATTTGAAAGCCCGTATCTGTAACCATTTGGGTTCATTATATTGGGATAATCGAAGTGACAGGAAAAGTTTGGCTTGTTATAAAGAAGCGTATCAAGTTTATGAACAGATACAACATATGGTTGGAGCTGTAAGTGCTTTGCAAAATATAGGAGCATGTATGCGTAGTTTGGGGCAATTAGACAGTGCTTTCTTTTATTTGGATAAAGCCTTAAACATAGCAGAACAAAAACATTTAATTACTCAACTGGCTTATCTGTATTCTTCTTTAGGCAATCTTTATGAAGAGCAAGGCAATTATAGAAAAGCGTTGACTTATAACCAAGAGTCATTGAAGTACCCGAGAACGGAAGATTCGTCATCATCGTGGTATTATGCGATCGGGCAACTTTATAAAAAGCTGCAAATGCCGGACTCCGCCTTGTTTTATGCTGAAAAGTCGCTTGTGAGTACCAACTTGTATGTAAAATGCAGTGCAAATCGCTTGTTGTACGATTTGTCTGTCGAGGGGCATCGCTATGAACAAGCTTGTCAGTATAACGAATCTTATTTATCACTCCGAGATTCTATAGAACATCTGTATCAACCTCAAAAATTAGCCAAAGCAGAGGCATTGTATAATAAAGAGCGGTTGGTCAACAAGCAAAATCAGCAAATACAAAAAGTTCGTGATGTCCGTAATCTTTTATTAATCTGTTTCCTGTGTGCCAGTCTTGCTTCAGTCTGCATTTATATGGTTTGGGAACGGAAAAACAGGAAGCAAAAGCTTAGGCTTGAAGAATTTCGGAAGCGATTACAAGAAACCGTCGAACAGTTGGCGAATAATCAGCAAAAAATTCAGGGAAAAGATATTTTATTGGAAGATATTCGTAGACAATTGAACAAAAATGAAAAAGAGGCGAAAGAGTATAGTGAGAAAATTGTAAGTTTAAAGAATGAAAATTCCGTTTGTAAAGCAGAATATCAAGATAAACTGGAAAAAAAGAAAGAAGAAAATAAGGAACTGCGGGGACGGTTGGAAGCTGCATTAAAAGAGAAACAAATACTGGTAGAGAAGGAAAGCCAGTTGCTATCTGGTAGGCATGAACAACTTGCTGCTTGGCAGAAGGAGAAAGGCAATTTGGAAAACGAAATTGGTCGTATCACAGGTAAGTATAACAGTTTACAGGAAGAATTTGGTTTGTTATCCCGGGAATTGGGTGAAAACAAGCGTAATGCAGAGCTGCTTAGTCAGGAATTGGAAGAACTGCGTGGATTGAGGGAAGAGCAGGCATTGCGTGAAAGCGAAATTGTGAAGGGACTTTCGTTAAGGTGTGAAATGTATGAAAAATGGAGAAGTGCGTTGATTGCACAGAACCCTTATTTGGTTAAGTTTGTCAGAAAATCCCATCATCACGAATTTGATTCAAAGGACTGGGAGGAATTTTTCTTAAACTTTGAAAAGGTATTTCCTGAATTTGTCGATCATTTGGACGATTTGTATCCTATGGAGCCTCGTTGGCGTCAGATATGCTGTTTGGTCAAATTGGGCATAAAGAATGGTCTAATTTCTGAAATATATGATTTGAAGCCTGATACGATTACAAGTATAAAAGCGGAGATTAAAAAAGCTCACTTTTCTGTGTTTGGCAAACAGTCTTTAGATAATATAATGAAAAGGTGGTATTGATAATCGGGTTTTTATAGTGAAAACCCCGATTGTGTATAGGGCATAACGATTTGGTGCGCTTTTATTTTGTTGATATTTATATAGATAAGAAAAACTGTTATTATTTTATCTAATCGGGTTTTTATTGTTTTGCTTCCCTTAAATTTGCTCCTGTTGAATTAAAAAAGATGTACCATGAATAATTTGAAAAAATTGATATTGATTTTTATTTATGTATTGTTGGCAACATGGACATTGCCTGACTTGACGTTTGCAAAGATAATGGATTCCCGCGAAATAGAGATACGGGCGAAAGAAAAAAAGAATGATCCTCGTAGTCTTCTTCCTGTGCGGGCTTGGGTTGACGGCCAAATGATTTATGTGTCGTTTTGGGATTTGCCAAGTACGGCAACAGTAATTATTACAAATGTAGAGAGTGGTGAAAGCATAACGAAATCTTTTTTATCTCCGGAAACGGTTTCTGTTCCAATAAATAATGAAAATGGAACTTATGAGATTCAGATTAGTTATGAAGAAAAGGTTTTTACAGGAGAATATAAATTGTAGTGAATGAAAATGGGCTTTAAGCTCTATTTTGTTAATTAAATATTATACGATCATGAGAAAGTTATCTAAAATGAATCTGAAAGCAAATGCAATTCTTTCAGATAGTGAGATGAAGAGAGTTAAGGGGGGCATTGAATGTTACAGATCAGGTAGCAATAGCTCCTTTACAACTGACAGCAGAGCAGTTGCAGCTGCTTGGATGGATGCTTGGTATTCATTAGGGCATGATGTGAGATGTTACTATTAGAGTAATTTGTAAAAAGCTTCAGATTTACCAATATGAATTTAATATAATTTCTCATTGGTGAGTTTGAAGCTAAATTGTTGTTGATTTTAGTAGTAAGGTATGAAAATATTTTTTTGTTTGTGTAGTTTATTATATTCACTTTTGGGTTTAGCTCAAAATAAACCTTTTATTGTTGATCTTAAAAATAGTAATGAAGATGCATCTTTAAACGTTTTATTTGATAAAATAGAGTATGTTTCATTGGAAACAACACCGGAATGTTTATTGAAGCCCGGAGCTTATTATTATGTGACAAATAAGTATATTGTCGCGATGAATGCTTTTTGGCAAACTTATCTATTTGATAGAAAAACCGGAAAGTTTATTCGAGGATTGGATCGTGAAGGTGGTGGTCCGGATGAATATCGTCGTTGGATTGTTTATTTAAATGGGTTGAATGAAAAACGTAATATTCTTTATGCTAATGATATTGATAAATGGAAAGGCTATGATATAGAGACTGGTGAGATGGTAGATATTATAAAGAAGCCAAGTATAAACAATGACATTGTTACAGCATTTAGTCCGTGGGCAATAAATTCAAATCAATATATTGGAAATGTTTCAGTTGAGTTTTGTGAGAAAGGATATAGGCTTGTTGTCTTTAATAAACAGGGGGTTATCTCTAAAGTGTATAAAAATGAAAACATTCTTGGAACGGATGTTTTGTCAGGTGGTGGACTCTTGATATTTTATAATTATAAGGGAAAGCTTTATTTTTCACGAATAGGTTTTAATGCTATGACTTACGAGGTTCGGGATAAGCGGATATTACCTCATATTATTTTTCGGACTGGGAATAAAGAGATTCCAGATTTACAACTTGATGGCTTTCCTTCATCTGTTGCCAGTGACCAAATTAATATATTGTGGGTTGGTGAAAGTGATCGTTTTATCTTCTTTAAATATGCTAAAGGATATTCGGAAATGACAACTTATAATTGTGCTTTTGATAAAAAAAATAAAAAAATATATATTCCTCATAGCAAAAAAGCTAATGAGTTTCATTATGGATATACAAATGACACAGATGGATTAACTTCTGTTATTTTACGTGGTATGAATGAAAATGGAGAAGTTTATGGTGTTTTGGATGTACAAGCATTAAGTGAGTATGTTAAACTAAATGGAGAGAGAGGAATGAGCGAGAGAGGTAAACGCCTTGTTTCAAATCTTATGGAAGATGATAATCCTATAGTTGTAATAGCTACCCCTAAAAAATGATATATAAAATAAACGATGATTAGTCAAGAAAAATATTTATATAAAACTATTGATCTGTTTCTAAATATACTGAATGTTAGGCATACTAATTATTTTTTAAAACATTTTATATTACAGTATCCATATGCTAACAGCTTGTATGGAATTTCAGCACTCTTATCAAGATATAATATGTATAATGAGTGTTTCGAAGTTGATAATAATGATCTTATTTCTGATTTAACTTGTCCATTTATTACATGTAATGAAAATGATTTAGTTCTTGTACTGGAATTTTTAGATCATGGAAAAATAAAAATATTTACTAAAGGTTGTTTTGAAATTGTATCTATAGAATCTTTTTGTAAAAAGTGGAATTCCATATGTTTGACAGCACAGGTATCTTCTAATTCTATTGAACCACGTTATCGTTCAAATAGAATTAAAGATTTGAAATTTAGAATATTTGTGATTTTATCTCTTCTTTTTTTAATATGTGCCTCTTTTTATTTGATAGGAAAAGGTGTAGAGCTATTTTTGCTGTTCGTAACTAATTTTTTAGGATTGTTGGCGTCTTTTTATTCAATTTTAAAAGAGGAGAATTTAGATAATAAAATAGCAAATAAAATATGTTCTTTGTTTAAAGAAAATAATTGCTTATTGATTCTTAACTCAAAATTTGCAAAACTATTTGGTCTTTTTGATTGGAGTAAAATAGGTTTGTCTTATTTTTTATTGAATATTTTTTTGCTGTTTTTTGGAAGTGATATTGTTGCGAGTATGACTTCTTTATCAATTCCTGTTACTTGTTATTCTATGTGGAGTATAGGATATCAAATATTAAAAAAAGTATGGTGTCCATTTTGTTTGATTGTAGTATTGTCTTTATGGTTATCTTTTGGGATTATTATTTATTTTCATACATATATAAATGGAATTAATGTTGGCAATTATTTGTTTATAACAGGATTGTATGTGTTTTTGTATTTTTGTGTGGATGTAGGTTTTGAAAAGTATTCAGATAATACTCTTATAAGTAGCTATAATTTATACTTGAATAAATTTAAAATGAATGATGATATTTTCAAAACATTGTTGATGAAAGAAAAAGAATATACAGATATTTTGAATGTGACTAATATTGTCCAAGGTGATATAAAAGGAAAACATTGTATTTCTATTCTGATTAATCCATATTGCCAATCTTGTATTCATATGCCGTCTATTATTGACATGATATTGCAAAAATATAAAGAAGGTGTTTTTATACAATTTATATACTACCCTTTTAATCAGCAACATGCTTTTGTGTGTAAATTTTTTATGTATTTGTATTTTGATTTAAAAATGAAAATGAGTGATATTTTGTTGAAATGGCTAAATGAAGGGATCGGAAATGAAAAAAGGTTTTTTTTAAAGTATGTATTTGATTTGAATCAAAACAAATTTAATATAGAATTAAGTAGACATATGGAATGGATTCAGGCGAATAAAATTAATCATACCCCGATGGTTGTATTAGATGGACGTGCTTTGCCGGAATATTATGGTTTAGATAATCTGCTGGATTTAGAATTGGATATGTGATGAAAAGTTTTCCTTTTTATAATCAACCGGATTTGATGGATTGTGGTCCGACTTGTTTACGTATGATCTCAATGTATTATGGAAAAAATTATTCTGTCCGATATTTACGTGAACATGCTTTCATTACTCGTGAAGGTGTTTCGATGAAAGGAATTAGTGATGCTGCCGAGTTAATAGGCTTTAGGACAATGGGAGTAAAAATTTCATTGGGACAATTACGGGATGAAGCTCCGCTACCTTGTATATTATATTGGAATCAACGTCATTTTGTTGTTTGTTATACAGTGAAAAGAGGAAAATTCTATATTGCTGATCCTGCAAATAAGAAGTTGTCTTATAATGAAGTTGAATTAAAAAAGTGTTGGTGTGACAGTATGTTAGAAGGAGAGGAAGTGGGAGCAGCTTTATTGTTAGAGCCGGGCCCTGACTTTTACGATCGCGAAGAGGAGGATATGCGGACAGGGAAAGGCTTGTCTTTTTTCTTCCGTTATCTGACACCTTACCGGCGTGAACTGTTTCAATTGGTATTGGGAATGCTGACGGCCAGCATCCTGCAACTGATCCTGCCGTTTTTGACGCAGAGTATGGTGGATACGGGTATCAGGGACAGTAATTTGAACTTTATTACCTTAATATTGATAGCGCAGTTGGTGATCTTCGTGGCTAAACTTTCTGTGGATTTTATCCGTAGTTGGATTCTACTGCATGTCAACACCCGGATCAATATCGCGTTGATTTCCGACTTTCTTGCCAAGCTGATGAGGTTGCCACTTCATTTCTTCGATACGAAAATGGTGGGCGACATCATGCAGCGCATCGGCGATCATAACCGTATCGAGACGTTTATGACAGGTTCGTCTATCTCGACGCTTTTTTCGTTTGTTAATTTTATCGTGTTTAGTTTTGTATTGGCCTATTATGACCTGACGATATTGGGCCTGTTCTTAGTCGGCAACGGGTTGTATGTGGCATGGATACTTGCCTTTATGAAGTACCGGCGCGAATTGGACATCAAGCGGTTCGCTCAGGCTGCGGGCGAACAGAGCAACCTTTTCCAGTTGGTGACCGGCATGCAGGAAATCAAGCTGAACAACTGCGAGACGGAGAAGCGGTGGGAATGGGAACGCATCCAGGTGAAACTGTTCAAGATAAGCATCAAAGGTCTGGCCTTGGAACAATATCAGCAGCTCGGATCGGTGTTTTTTAACCAAACCACTAATATCCTGATCTCCTTTTTGGCCGCCCGGGCTGTTGTTTCGGGAGAAATGACGTTAGGTATGATGATGTCGTTGACCTATATCGTAGGACAGTTGACGGCTCCGATCGAGCAGTTCATCGGCTTTGCGCGTGCGTTCCAGGATGCGAAGATCAGCTTGGAACGGCTTGGCGAGATCCATCAGAAGGAGGATGAGGAACAGACGCTTGCTTTGAAAACGAACAGGATCCCGGAAGACCGGACGCTACGGATCGGGGATGTGTGCTTCAGCTATGACGGGGCGGACCGGGACTATGTGCTGGAACATGTGAGCCTCGCGATCCCGGAACATAAAGTGACGGCTATCGTGGGGGCGAGCGGCAGCGGGAAGACGACGCTTGTCAAGTTGCTGCTTGGTTTCTATGAGCCTAACAAAGGGGAAATCCGGGTGGGGAACGTCTTGCTGAAGGATTTGAACCCGCATGTGTGGCGTGCGCATACGGGATGTGTGATGCAGGACGGTTTCATTTTCTCGGACACGATCGCGCGTAACATTGCGGTCGGGGCGGAATCGATCGATAAGGATCGCTTGCTGCATGCCGTTACGGTGGCGAATATCCGGGAGTTTATCGACTCGTTGCCGTTGGGCTACAACACGAAGATCGGTATGGAAGGAAACGGCGTGAGCCAGGGACAGCGGCAGCGTATTTTGATTGCCCGTGCGGTGTACAAGAATCCGGAGTTTATCTTCTTGGACGAAGCGACGAATGCCTTGGATGCCAATAACGAGAAAGAGATCATGGAGCACCTGCACCGGTTCTACCGGGGCCGCACGGTGGTCGTGGTGGCGCACCGGTTGAGTACGGTACGGGATGCGGACAACATCGTTGTCTTGGACAAAGGCCGCGTAGCCGAAGAGGGAACGCATGAGGAACTGACGGCACGACGCGGGATATATTACAAATTAGTCAAGAACCAATTGGAATTAGGCAATTGAAAGAAGGAAAAGACATAGAGTTGAGCAGTGAAGCAGTGCAGGAAGTGATGGGGTATGTGCCGGTCTGGATCGTGAGGTGGGGGATCACGGTGTTGGCTCTTGTGATGCTTGTGCTTGTCATGGGGAGTTTTTCTTCCGTTATCCGGATGTGATCGAGGTGGAGATGAGGTTGACAAGCCGGAACCCGGTGACGGAGGTCGTAGCGCGCACTTCGGGGAAGGTGAGTAGCCTGTATGTTGTCGACGGCCAGGAGGTGAAAGAGGGTTTGCCGCTGGCGGTGGTGGAGAATACGGCGGTGACGGAAGATGTGCTGCGGTTGAAGAAGCTGTTGGTGCGTTATGCCGGGGAACCGGAGCGGCTGAGTTATTATTTGTTGCAGGACGTATGGCAGTTGGGGGATATCCAGTCTGCTTATACGGTTTTGGCGTCGAAAGATCCGGCGTCACGGGATTACCGGGCTGCGTTGGGTCAGTTGTTGGCAGCGGTGCGGCGTTGGGAGATGGATTATTGCATAGAGGCTTCTGCTTCGGGACGGGTGCAGTTGCTGCGGCAAGGATATCCGAACCTGTATGTGCAGGGTGGCGACCTGTTTGCGCGGATCGTACCGGAGGAACCCGGCGAATGGATCGGCCTGGCGTCGATGCCGGTCGCGAGTTCGGGAAAGGTGCGGAAGGGGCAGCGTGTGATCGTGCGGTTCAGCAATTTTCCGGACCAGGAGTTCGGGATCGTGGAGGGGCGTGTTTTGTCTGTCTCGATGGTTCCGCTGGAAGACAATTACAGGGTGGAGATTGTTTTCCCCGGCGGACTGACCACCAATTACGGAATCTGTCTTCCTGTAGCCCAGGAAATGAAAGCCACGGCTGGAATCGTAACAGAAGATATTCGTTTGATAGAGCGATTCTTCCAGCCACTGAAAAAGATCTTGCGGGAAGGTATGTAAGTGGCTTTCCGGGCGTGAGGGATCAATTTTCCCCCTCCCGGAAGTTATTTATGAAAGAACAATTGATTGCGCTGTTTGGTGGTGCAAAGCCTACCGTTCGTCTGTATCATGAGTTATTGAAGTGTATGCCTCTTGAAGAAAGAGGCATTTTTTTTGACCGGACGTTCGGGCTTGCCCTGTCGGGTTGGACGGATCTGGCAACGCCTTACCGGTTGTTTTTGGTGCGCCTGATCAAGGCGAACCGCCAGCGTTTTGTGGATTATGTCCGGAAACAGACGGTGCTCGGTGAGTTTCTGCATGGGATGGACGAGTTAAATCTATTCCTGAAGGTACTTAATTTATTGGTGGATCCGTATAAAAATCATAAATCTTCGTATACGGAAATTTCTTTTTCTCTTTTGCTGGCTTTTGATATGGATGTGTCCGTCAAGTATTTGGCCGACAAAATCCGGTATGCCCGGATGGATTCGTTCGATTTTGCCGACCTGATGGAGAAAAGCAGTGAGATGGAATAGTTGAAAGGTGAAAGTTGAAAGTTGAAAGGTGAAATACCGCTTGTCGCACCTTTCACCTTTCACCTTTCACCTTTCACCTGCCTTGTCTCACTGCTTTTTTAACGGTTTGCGGGTACTCTATCTTTGCAGTGTGATCAAAAACAAATTATTTATCATTTAAAAATTAAAGATTATGGCATTGAAGTACAAATTGGTTCAGAAAAGAAATTTAGGTAAGGATCAGGCAGAAACTCCTGAAAAGGTGTATGCACAGATGGTCAGTGGTGACTTGGTGACGTTTGAAGAACTTATCGAAGAAGTGGGTGACAGTACTGTTGCCGGGAGTGCCGGTGTAAAGGCTGTATTGGATCGTCTGAATGTGGTTTTGGGGCGTCATTTGCGTAATGGGCGTCGCGTGAATGTGGGCGAATTGGGAACTTTTCGTCTGAACTTCGGATCGCAGGGTGTAGTTGGTTCCGGTGATTTTAATACGGGGCTTATCCGTGAACCTCGTGTGCGTTTCCTGCCGGGTAAGGCGTTACGTACCATGAAAAGCCGTACAAGTTTCGAACGAATCATGCCGGAAACGGCCGGGTCGGCTTCAGGCGGGGGAGAGGAAGAAAGACCGGGAGAACTCTGAAATTTATGATTTATGATTTATGCGTTGGTAGTAATGTATAAATCATAAATCTCAAATCATAAATTATGAAGAGGTTGACGGTTCAGTTGACGATGGCAATCCTGCTCACAATGAGCGGGATTGTTTTGCTCTTCTGCGGATTTTGGATCGATCCGCAGGGGAAGGTGGATAACAGCGTGTTGGTGGCTTTCGGGGAGATCAGCACGTTTGCGGGGGCACTGTTCGGGGTGGATTACTCTTATAAATTGAGAATTAAAAATTGAAAAATAAAAAATGAAGATTGAGATGAAAAAGGGAGAGAGGTTGAGTGAGCATTTCAGGTTGGAAGAGATGTGTTATAGCAGGACCGGGATGGAAAAAGGGATTGATAATACACCGGGAAGGGAGGCGCTTGCGGCGTTGAAGTATTTGGTTACGGGGTTATTGGAGCCGCTGCGGAAGTTGTATGGCAAGCCGGTTGTGGTGACAAGCGGGTTTCGTAGCGAGGAGGTTAACCGGTTGGTGGGAGGTGTACCCGGTAGCCAGCATACGAGGGGGGAGGCTGCCGATTGCTATGTGCCGGACACAGCGGAATTGTTAGCTGTTTTACGGCAGTCGGGGCTTGAATTCGACCAGGCGATTCATTACCGGAAGCGGAATTTCCTGCATTTGTCGCTAAAGAAAACCGGTAAAAACCGGATGCAGGTGCTTTTACGTCTCTTTGCGCTGGTTTTCCTGTTGTCGGGATGCGGCCTGAGCCGGCAGAACCATCGACAGGAGTCGGCTGTCCGTCTGGATAGCATCCGTTCTTCAAACGCGGAGACGGAGGTGCTGAAAAAAGATATCCGCCTGATCGATACGGTTGCCTGGAATTTGCAACGGATTGTTTATTTCGCTCCCGACAGTGCCGGTAAGCAATATCCGAAATCCGTTACAACGTTGCAAATGGATCGCAGCAGGCAGTTAACCGATACCGGAAAAATTGTGGCACACCGGCAAACGGACTATGCCGGTCGGCATACGGCGGAAACATTTAGCCGGGCGGAGGCCTGCCGGACAAGCCGTTCACCGGGTTATTTGTTCTGTGGCGTTGCTCTTTTATTAGCCTTGAGTTTCTTTCTTTATAAAAGATTGAAGTCCGGATAATACAATAAAAAGCTATATATCTCCGTATAAATCCGTATAAAATAGTAATTTTGTAAGCTAATTAGGTTATGTATATGCTAAGAATTAAAATTAGGAAACTGGGTGGATTGATTTGTTTCTTGTTTGTGGTGTTGGCCATTCAGGCACAGCAATATACGGTGACAGGAGGAAGCGGGACCCCTTATTTGCTGGAAAATCAAGGGAATCGTATATGGGTTTATCTGGTGTATGGAATGGATAATGTGGAGGTTAGCTATACATCTTCGTCCCCCAGTCATCAGTGGTATCGGTATAAGCAAAAAGCATTGGACCGGGAGCCTGTTCCGTGTGAACAGAATGGATCGACATCTGTTATCAGAAATATAGAGGAAGGAACCGGTTATTATGTAGAGGATCCGGCTTCCGGTTTAAACGGTTGGTACGTGTGGATTATCGATTATAGTAAATATGCTTTTAATGTCGAAAGTATTACAGTCAAAGGGGATTGTAACGGTTTCTGGCTGGAAGGTTCTCCGGCTGTCCCGGTCATGTATTATTACACTCCTTCGGGAAGCCGGATGAAGGTGAAGCGGGAGTTCGAAGTTTCTTATCAGACATTAGAGTGGTCTGAGGACAATAAATTATTCTCTCCTAAAAATGTGCAAAGAACATTGTCGGAAGGACCTTATTCGGCTCTGATTAATAATAATGAAGCACCTTTACCATTATGCGATACGGAAGTCACGCTTTCCGGTGATCAATTTGCAAAACATTTCGGAGTGGAGAAATCGATCACTTCGGATACTTATCAGGCGATAGCGGTCGAGCTGCACGTAGATACGACTTTCATAATGGATAATGCAGAGAATATGACAGCGGGAGAGGGGGAATATCTTTCCGCTCCGGCAACGGTCACTTTCAGAGCATATGCAAATGATCCGGTAGTAGCCCTTTATAGTTGGAAAATATATAGAAGCGATGTGGAGAACGGAGCTGCGAACCCATTGCTGGAGGACAGGAGCGATGAGACCGATTTTACTTTTACGGAGAAAGGGGAATATACGGCGGTAGCGACTGTCAGTAATGCGACAGGCGAATGTGAAGCGGTTTCCAACTCGATTGAAATCAAGATAGCAGAATCCGATCTGCAAATTCCGAACGCATTCTCGCCCGGAACTACGCCCGGTATCAACGATGAGTTTCGCGTCGCCTACAAGTCGCTCGTGACCTTCAAGTGTTGGATATTCAACCGGTGGGGTGTGCAGATGTATCATTCTACCAATCCGGCTGAAGGCTGGGATGGAAAAAAAGGAGGAAAGTATGTCGCTCCCGGTGTCTATTTTTATGTGATAGAGGCAGTGGGATCGGATGGTATTAAATATAATAAAAAAGGTTCTATAAATATTCTTAGACCTAAGAAGATTGATGATGAAATTATTGAGCAATAATAGTATAGCAGGTTTTGTGGTGGGAAGTGCTGTCTGTTTGACAGCCTGTCTCTCCATCGGTTCGAATGATTCGGAAAAAGTGAAGGACCAGCGTCCGGTCGTTTCTTCGGTGACCATGTCGCCGGATATTCCTTCTTCCGCCTCTTTTTGCGGAAAGGATATCGATTTGACACGTTATAATATGCATGAAGGTTTTGACCGGGAATTGAGTAGTTTCACCTATTTCCATTCAACTACCATGTTGCTGGTTAAGCGGGCAAACCGCTATTTCCCGATAATCGAACCGATCCTGAAAGCCAATGGGATTCCGGACGATTTCAAGTACCTGGCGGTGATCGAGAGCCATCTCGATCCGCGTGTCTCGTCACCGGCAAGGGCGGTAGGGACCTGGCAATTGCTGGAAGGTACGGCCAGACAGTACGGGCTGGCGATAACGCCTACTGTCGACGAACGTTGCGACGTGGCGAAAGCAACCGAAGCGGCTTGCCGTTATCTGAAAGCGGCTTATGAGAAATATGGAGACTGGGCGATGGTAGCCGCTTCCTATAATGCCGGTATGGGGCGTATATCCGGAGAACTTGTCAAGCAGGAGGCCGATAGTTCGTTCGATCTTTGGCTGGTGGAAGAGACTACACGCTACGTTTATCGTATCATGGCTATCAAGCAGATCTTCGAAGCTCCCTATAAATATGGGTTCGTCTTAAGGGCGCAGGATTTGTATAAACCGATCGCATGCGAGAATATTGCTGTCTCGGCTGATATTCAGGAACTGTCCGACTTTGCCAAAAAGCATGGTGTCACGTATGCCGACCTGAAACGTTTCAATCCCTGGTTGCGCGATCGTAAATTGCTGACGGCGGGAAAAACATATACTATCCAGATACCGAAAGAATCCGATATGTATTATAAAACGCCTAACACCTATGTGCATAATCCGGCCTGGGTGGTGAAATAAGTAAACTGAAAATGATGAACGATAAGAATGCTTTGGAAGGCGGCCGCATTTCCGTTTTAGGCGCGCGCGTCCATAATTTGAAGAATATAGATGTCGATATACCTCGTAATAAGCTCTCTGTGATTACCGGTATGAGCGGTAGTGGTAAATCGTCCTTGGCTTTCGATACGATTTTTGCGGAAGGACAACGCCGTTATGTGGAGACTTTCTCCGCTTATGCGCGCAATTTTCTCGGAAATATGGAACGGCCGGATGTCGATAAGATCACCGGACTGAGTCCTGTTATCTCGATCGAGCAGAAAACAACAAACAAGAATCCGCGATCCACGGTAGGGACGACTACCGAGATTTATGACTTTTTCCGTCTGCTTTATGCAAGGGCGGGAGAGGCTTATTCTTACCTGAGCGGCGAGAAGATGGTGAAGTACACCGAGGAGCAGACGTTGGAATTGATCCTGAACCAATACAGAGGAAAAAAGACCTATCTGCTTGCTCCGCTTGTCCGTAACCGTAAAGGACATTATAAGGAACTTTTCGAGCAGATGCGAAAGAAAGGATATCTGAATGTCCGGGTAGACGGTGAGATGAAGGAGATATTTCATGGCATGAAGCTCGATCGGTATAAGATGCACAGTATCGAAGTCGTAATCGATAAACTGATCGTTTCGGAATCGGACGAACGCCGTTTGAAAGAAAGCCTGCGTATCGCAATGAAGCAGGGGGATGGATTGGTGCTCGTGCTGGATGCCGGGACAAACGAAGTACGCCATTTCAGCCGCCGCTTGATGGATCCGGTGACAGGTTTGTCTTACAGTGAACCGGCTCCTCATAATTTCTCGTTCAACTCTCCGCAGGGTGCTTGCCCGAAATGTAAAGGATTGGGACAGGTTAATTTGTTGGACATGAACAAGATTGTGCCCGATGCGTCGCTCAGTATTTATAGTGGTGGTATCGTGGCGCTGGGAAAATATAAAAATTCCCTGATATTCTGGCAGATCGAAGCAATTTGCGAGAAATATGGCGCAACACTGAAAACTCCGATCAAGGACATCCCGGAAGAAGCGATCGATGAGATTATGAACGGGACGGATGAGCGCCTGCAGATTAAAAACGATTCGTTGGGTACTTCCAACTATTTCTTGTCGTATGAAGGGGTTGCCAAATATATCCTGATGCAACAGGAGAGCGAGGCTTCCGCTTCCGCACAGAAATGGGCGGGACAGTTTATTCGTATGGCAACCTGTCCGGAATGTAACGGGCAGCGGTTGAACAAGGAAGCGTTGCACTATAAGATCGCCGGAAAGAACATCGCCGAACTTTCGGCAATGGATATTTCCGAACTGTATGAGTGGTTGGACGGCATCGAAGATAAGTTGAATCCTAAACAGAGGCAGATCGCTGTCGAGATATTGAAGGAGATCCGTTCCCGTCTGAAGTTCCTGTTGGATGTCGGATTGGATTATCTCGCGTTGAACCGTGCTTCGGCTACTTTGTCGGGGGGAGAGAGCCAGCGCATCCGTTTGGCGACTCAGATCGGTAGCCAGCTGGTCAATGTGCTTTATATCTTGGATGAACCGAGTATCGGGCTGCACCAGCGGGATAACGTCCGTTTGATCAACTCGTTGAAAGAATTGCGTGATACGGGTAACTCTGTTGTCGTAGTCGAACATGACAAGGATATGATGCTGAATGCGGACTATGTGGTCGATATGGGACCGAAGGCTGGCCGTCTGGGAGGAGAAGTGGTATTTGCCGGAACTCCCGGCGAGATGCTGAAAGCCGATACGCTTACTTCCGCTTACTTGAACGGAAAGACCGAGATTGCCGTTCCGAAAGAGCGGCGGAAAGGAAACGGACAGTTTATCACGATAAAAGGGGCGAGCGGGAATAATCTGCGGAATGTGGATGTGACGTTCCCGTTGGGTACATTGATTTGTGTGACGGGTGTATCCGGTAGTGGAAAGTCTTCTTTGATCAACCGGACTCTGCAACCGATCTTAAGTCAGCATTTTTATCGTTCCCTGGAAGACCCGTTGCCTTACAAGTCGATTGAGGGGATAGACAATGTCGATAAGATAGTTAATGTGGACCAATCACCGATCGGACGTTCGCCGAGAAGCAATCCGGCTACTTATACGGGAGTCTTTTCGGATATCCGTAATCTGTTTGTAGACCTGCCTGAATCGAAAGTGCGTGGCTACAAGCCCGGACGTTTCTCGTTCAACGTATCCGGTGGCCGTTGCGAGACGTGCAAGGGAAACGGGTACAAGACGATCGAGATGAATTTCCTGCCTGACGTGCTGGTCCCCTGTGAAGAATGTCATGGTAAACGGTATAACCGGGAAACGTTGGAAGTTCGTTTCCGCGGAAAATCCATTGCGGATGTTTTGGATATGACAATCAATATGGCGGTGGAGTTTTTTGAGAATATCCCGTCGATCCTGTCGAAAGTAAAGGTGTTGCAGGATGTCGGCCTGGGTTATATCAAGTTGGGGCAACCTTCCACGACTCTTTCCGGTGGTGAGAGCCAGCGCGTCAAACTGGCGACCGAGCTGGCAAAAAAAGATACGGGCAAGACGCTTTATGTGCTGGACGAGCCGACGACCGGTCTTCATTTCGAAGATATACGTGTCTTGTTGGGGGTTTTGAACAAGTTGGTGGATAAAGGTAATACGATCATCGTTATCGAACATAACCTCGATGTCATCAAATGTGCCGACTACCTGATCGATATGGGGCCTGAAGGCGGCCGTAACGGCGGACAGGTCCTTTTCACCGGAACTCCCGAAGAAATGGTAAAAACGAAAACAAAGAGCTATACGGCTCCATTTTTGAAAGACGAATTAAAAAGTTATAAGAAATGAAGAATCCTATTCAAATGATTAAACAATGCGTGGAGAAGGAAGAACCTTACTTTCTGCTGCGTGGACAGGATATATGTGCGTTAAAAGCTATCGAAACCTATTATGAGGAGGTGAAGAAGCAGGTAAAAGATCCTTACTTTATTGAGGAGATAGAAGAGATTATGAAAGATTTCCGGGCTTTCCGGGAAGAACAGGAAACCCATATACCGGATTAAAATATGGCGGACGACAGTTACAAGACCATTAAACAAGTAGCTGAAGGATATTATACGGAGAAGCGCAGCCGCTTTATTTCCTATGCGATTCCTGTGCGTACGGTGGAGGAGGTGAGAGAGCAACTGAACAAATACCGTAAACAATATTATGACGCCCGGCATGTCTGCTGGGCCTATATGTTAGGGTCCGAACGCCTTACTTTTCGTGCGAACGATGATGGCGAACCGTCATCTACTGCGGGTAAACCGATTCTGGGGCAGATCAATTCGAACGAGTTGACGGATATCCTGGTCGTCGTGATCCGCTATTTCGGGGGGATCGAATTAGGGACGAGCGGCTTGATTGTCGCTTACCGGACAGCTGCCGCCGAAGCGATTGCAGCTGCCGGGATAGAAGAGCGCACTGTTGATGAAGATATCACCATTGCATTCGAATATCCTTATCTGAACGGGATCATGCGCATTGTTAAAGAAGAGAACCCGATGATTGTCTCTCAAAAGTTTGAAATGGATTGCGAAATGACCCTTCGCATCCGCAAAGGAGAGGCTGAACGATTGAAAACACGGTTATTAAAGGTGGAAAGTGCCTATATTCCCAGAACCGAATTTTAATCAAGTTGTTATATTATTATAATTCTAAACAAAAATAATTGGTAAATAATGAAGAAGATTCTCTTATTTTCTTTTTTCCTGATGTTGGGGTTGGTTGTATCTCAATTCCTGCCGGCGATGGTAGGTGAGAACTATTCGTCGGTGAAGACGGCATCCAACACCCTTCTGTATGTGTGCCTTGCCTTTATCATGATCAATGTCGGGCGGGAGTTTGAAATGGATAAAAGTCGTTGGCGGTCCTATACAGAGGACTATTTTATTGCAATGGCGACAGCCGCTTTCCCTTGGATCTTCGTGGCGTTATATTATATGTTCGTGCTGCTTCCCGATATCTATTGGAACAGCGGAGAAGCCTGGAAAGAAAACCTGTTGCTGAGCCGGTTTGCAGCTCCGACTTCGGCGGGAATCCTGTTTACGATGTTGGCGGCGGCAGGATTGAAATCTTCCTGGGTATATAAGAAGGTGCAGGTGTTGGCGATCTTCGACGACCTGGACACGATCCTGTTGATGATCCCTTTGCAGATCATGATGGTGGGTTTGCGCTGGCAATTGGGTGTTATCATCCTGATTGTGATGGTTCTGCTGATCATCGGATGGAGAAAGATGGGTAGTTATAATATGCGGCAGGATTGGAAGGCGATTCTTTTTTATGCCGTCTTGACCTGTGGAATTACACAGGCGGTTTATTTGGTGTCCAAATATTTCTATGGCGAGGATGCAAGCATCCATATCGAGGTTTTGTTGCCGGCGTTTGTATTAGGAATGGTGATGAGGCATAAGCATATCGATACGAAGATAGAGCATAATGTCGCAACATCCGTATCTTTTCTCTTTATGTTCCTGGTGGGTGTCAGTATGCCGGTCTTTTTCGGTGTGGACTTTGCCGCACAGTCTGCAGAGGCGACAACGATAACCGGAGCGCAGCCGATGATGTCCTGGCCGATGATTATCCTGCACGTCGTGATTGTTTCGTTCCTGTCCAATATAGGAAAACTGTTTCCGTTGTTTTTTTATAGGGAGAGACGGAAACGCGAACGTTTGGCGCTGTCTATCGGTATGTTTACACGCGGTGAAGTAGGGGCTGGAATCATCTTTATCGCGCTTGGTTATAATTTAGGTGGTCCGGCGCTTATGATTTCTGTGCTTACCATAGTGTTTAATTTAATTTTAACCGGTATATTTGTCGTGTGGGTTGAAAAACTGACCCGCAGTGCTTACGAACTGGAGCAAGCAGGTAAGTAAGAGATCAGTCGTTAGGAAAAACTCAAAGGAAGCGGTAAGCAAGCCGCTTTCTGTAATATATTAAATCAATATGGATAGAACCATTAACGTTATCCTTAAACCTTTGCGTCGCTTTGCTATGCAAAAAGCGAACGCGAGTATCTTGTTATTCATGGCTACGATCCTTGCCATGCTATTTGCCAATTCCCCCTGGGCAGAGTCGTATCACCACATCTTATCTCATCCGATCGATTTGAAGATAGGCAATTTCACTCCTTTCATGCATCATGGAGAGGCTATGCCGATGCTGGCTTTTGTGAACGATGCTTTGATGGCGGTGTTCTTTTTCGTGATCGGACTGGAAATCAAGCAGGAAATTTTGATCGGAGAGTTGAGTTCGATACGGAAAGCGCTGCTTCCGATTATTGCGGCCTGCGGCGGGATGATCGTTCCGGTATTGTTTTATTTTCTGGTTTGCCATTCGGCACCTGAAGTGCGGGGTGTGGCCATCCCGATGGCGACCGATATCGCCTTTGCCTTGGCTGTCTTAGGTCTGCTGGGGAAACGGGTCCCACTCAGTATGCGTATCTTTTTAACGGCATTGGCGGTGGTGGACGATATCGGCGGTATTATTATTATCGCATTGTTTTATAGCGGGGAGATTGCATTCGAGCCGCTTCTGATCTCGCTTGCTCTGTTGGTGTTGCTGTATTTAGGAGGGAAGATGAGGGTGAATAACATCATCTTTTATTATATAGTGGGCTTTTTCGTGTGGATGCTGTTCCTTGAATCGGGTATTCATCCGACGATTGCAGGCGTATTGGTCGCATTCACCGTTCCAGCCCGTCCGGTTGTCAAGCTGGATGATTTTACCTGTGAAATGACTGGCTATCTGAATATGTTGGATTATACCGAAGTGCGCCATTCCCGGCAGGCGGCGGTTCTTTCGCCGACACAGATACAGGTGCTTAATAATATCCACTCATTGGCGGATAAAACGATCAGCCCGTTGCAGAGCATTGCAGACAAGCTCCATCCGTTAGTCAATTATCTGATCTTGCCGCTCTTCGCTTTTGTTAATGCCGGCGTCACTTTTGGAGATATACAGATTAATTCGTTGCCCGGTATTCCGTTGGCAGTGTTTGCCGGCCTGTTTGTCGGGAAATCGCTGGGCATTTTCCTGTTCACGTATCTTTTTGTCCGTTTGCGTCTTGCAACGATGCCGGAAGGTGTGAGCAAAAGGAATCTTTTCGGGGTGTCGATGTTGGGGGGTATCGGTTTCACGGTAGCTCTTTTTATCGCCAACCTCTCTTTTGCCGGAATGCCCGGTGTAGGAGCGGAGTTGTTGAACCAGGCGAAGCTGGGCGTATTTGCCGGTTCGTTCATTTCAGGTCTCTGCGGTTATTTGATCTTAAAGAAAGTATTACCTAAACAAGTATAAAGATGGACAGACGCAAATTTATTCAGACAGGAGTAGCCGGAGTAGCCGGTTTATCTTTAGCACGCACGGGATTTGCCAATATACAGTTGGTTGTACCTTCGAATGTATCGGTCGACAGGGTTAAACTCGGAAAGACCGGATTGAAAGTCTCCCGCATTGCCATGGGAACCGGGACGAAAGGCTGGAACTACCAGTCCAACCAAACCCGGCTGGGAATGGATAACTTTGTGAAGATGGCCCGTCATGGCTACGAACGCGGCATCCGCTTCTTCGATATGGCCGATATGTACGGTTCGCAACCGTTCGTCGGAAAAGCCCTGAAAGAGTTACCCCGCGAAAAACTCACCCTGATGACGAAAATGTGGACCTACGACGAGGGATCGGAAAAACGCGAACCGGTCATCAAAACCCTCGACCGCTTCCGTCAGGAAGCCGGTACGGACTATTTCGACATCCTCTTGCTGCACTGCATGACGAAAGGCGACTGGGCGGAAACCCGTAAGTTTTATATGGACGGCCTGGCGAAAGCCAAACAGGATGGGATCGTGAAAGCTGTCGGCGTCTCCTGCCACAACTGGGATGCGATGGCCGAAGCCGTCGACAATCCGTGGTGCGACGTTATCCTCGCCCGCCTGAACCCGTTCCAGAGCCACATGGACGGCACGACCGTAGCCGTCAACGAACTACTGGGCAAGGCCCGCAAGAAAGGCAAAGGACTTATCGGTATGAAAATTTTCGGTGAAGGCAAACATATCTCCGATGCCGAACGCGAACGCTCCATCCGTTTTGCCGTCACCGAAAGTAACCTGCACTGCATGACCTTGGGGCTGGAATCCATCGCACAGATGGATGACGCGATCGAGCGGGTGATGCGGAACGCCAAAGGGTAGTTACCTCATTCCACCGTCCTGCATACCTTGTGCCGATACTGATAATCTACCGTCAACGCGATGAAGATGATCAGTTCGGCACACGGGACTGCCAGCCATAACCCCTTTACTCCCAGTAAATAAGGAAGGGTTAGGAAGCATATGCTCATCAGGATAATCCCTCTTAACAGCATGAAAAACATCGCTTTTTTAGCCAATTTGATACTCTGGTAGTACCCGATCCACACAATATTCAAAGCAAAACAGATGAATCCCGAAGCAAAGTAGGGGATTCCCTTCGTTGCAATCTCATAAGCCGGGCAGCCGGGTTCCAGAAACATCGCGACGATATACGGACAAAGCGCATACATCACGACAAAGACCAGCAACCCCGATATAAAAGCCGTCTTCAACGATAACCGGAAGGTCGTGTGCACCCGTGCCGCATCACCCATGCCATAATTGTAGCTGATGATCGGCTGTGCCGACTGTGCGATCGCGTTCGCGATCATAAAAACGATCGGCAGGCAATAGCACGCGACGCTGTAGGCCGCCACGCCATCCTCTTTCAGCATCTGGATAAAGGCATAGTTGCCGACCAGCATCATGCAGGCGATCGCCAATTCTCCCAGCATGGCCGAGGCCCCCAACCGGATCATGTAGCCTGTGTTCCGACAGGTCAGGCGCAGGCTTTTCATGCTCATTTTCAATTTGTATAAATGCAACGTCCTGGAAAAGCCGAACAAGTAGGCTAACACCATCAGCCCGCCGGCCACCTGTGCCAGCGCGGTTGCCAGCGCCGCCCCCGTCAATCCCATCTGCATCGGAAAGACGAAAATATAGTCGAGCACGACATTGATCAGAGCCGGGACAACATTGCACAACATCGCAAACTTGGGCGATCCGTCCAATCGGATGACAAACATCCCGATGTTAGCCAACATGCTGAATATCAAGAATGGTACGATCCAATTCATATACTCGAGCACAGGCGGAAGCAATTGGTCGGAACTCCCTAACATATAAGCCGTCTGTTTATTGAACAGCATCACCAATAACGCTCCCACCGCCATCAGCAGGAGGGAGACTAACAATGCCTGCGTGATATTAATATTAGCCGCCTTAACCTTCCTCTGCGACAAATGAACGGAGGCTACCACCGACGAGCCCACCCCGAAGAGCAGCCCGACTCCGGTCGTCACCATAAAAAGCGGCGCCACGATATTGACGGCAGCCAGCGCGTCGCTCCCGACGCCGCGCCCCACGAATATACCGTCGGCGATCGTAATACACGCCATACAAACCATCCCTAATAACGTCGGGAAAAAGATTTTGCGGAATAGAACCGGAATGTTCATACTACCAAAATCAATACGATCTCTCTGCATAACTCAAGTAACTTTTTATTTCAGTCTGCAAAAGTAGCTCTTTAAGTCCGGCCGGAAATTACCATTTGGTAAAAAATAAGAATAATAATGTACACAAAAATGTCTATATTCGCAGATAATCTGTTTGTCAAAAGTGAAACCGTTAAATTCAGGAAATATGGCGAAATATCTGTATTATATCTGTGTCTGCTGTCTCTTATTCTTATTCAGCGGATGTGAAGGAAAAAACAAAGGCGAGGGTGAAGACCTCCCTTTCAGTCCCTATGTGGAGGCGTTTACTTCCGGTACGATTTCAAGATATACACCCGTATATCTGATTTTTAATCAGGAGATAGCGGCCGACAGGATGAAGCCGGACCAGCTCCGCAACCTGATTAGTATCAAACCCGAGACACCCGGCGAGTTTGCTTTCGAGAACAACCGGACGATCGTCTTCAAACCCGCCAAAGGTTTCAGGCGCGACACCCGTTACGAGGTAAAGGCAGACCTCTCGGAGTGGTTCGACACGGAACGAAAGGACAAATATTTCACTTTCGGATTCAGCACCTATCCCTTAGTGTTACGCGCAAACCTCCAATCCGTCGATATTAACAAGAAGAATGAAAATGGCTACGATATTGTTTGCTCGCTGTTCACACCGGACAAGGAGACACCCGAAACCGTAGAGACGCTCGTCCGTTTTTCCGAAAAGGCGGATGCCACCTGGCAGCATAGCCCCGACGGGAAGAAGCACGAAGTCTCCATCTCCAATCTGCAGGCCGGGACGGACGGGACACGCGCTTTTACGCTATCCGTCGCCCCGAACAAGATGAAGGTCGCGGAAGAAGAATTACTATCCGTCGACATCCCGGAACTGAACGATTTTTCCGTCTACGAAGTCGAATATGTCTCAGAGCCGGAACGCTACGTCGAAGTCACCTTCACGAAACTGCTCGACGCGACACAGAATATGCAAGGACTCGCTTGGATCGACGGCAATAAGTCCGAAACCGTCAATGCCGAGGGCAATAAGCTCCGCCTTTATCCCGATGTCGGCAGCGAAGGCGCCCTGAACGTCCACTTGAGCCAGAACATACGCAGCAAAAACGGCCTGAACTTGAAAGAAAGTATCATCCGCCAGATCGTAGTTAGTGACGAAAAGCCGGAAGCCCGTTTTATCGGTGACGGTGTGATCATCCCGCAGTCCACACAACTGACCGTCCCCTTCCAGGCTGTCTATCTGCGCGGCGTGGTGGTTCGCATCATCAAGATATTCGAGCAGAACATCGGGCAATTCCTCCAGACAAACAACCTCGAAGGAACAAGCGACCTGATGCGCGTCGGCCGCTTAGTCGCTCGCAAAACCATTTTCCTCGATGAAGATGCCACCCATGACCCTGGTCGCTGGAACACCTACGCGATCGACCTGAAAGAACTGATCGACCCCGAACCCGGCGCCATCTACCGCGTCGAACTGTCGTTCAACCGGGACTTGTCTGCCTATCCCTGTGAAGACTTCGTGAAGAAAAGCAAGGAGCAACTGCTTGCCGAAGATGAGATCAAGTTCAAGGAAGAGAGTAGCCGTTTCGATCAAGGCGGCTACTACTACTATAACGGTGACTTCAACTGGTCGGACTACGATTACAGCAAGCGCAACGATCCCTGTTCCAATAGCTACTACTACAATACGACCGTCGGCAAGAACGTCCTCGCCACCAACCTCGGCCTGTTGGCGATGGCAGGCGAAGATAACGAAATGACCGTCTTCGTGCATAACATCCTCAGCACTGCTCCGGAGAAAGGCGTCAAAGTCGCCGCCTACAACTACCAGCGCCAGGAATTAGCTTCCGGCATGACAGATGACAAAGGGCAGGTGCGCTTCTCCTTGAAAGACAGCAAACCTTTCTACCTGACCGCCTCCCTCGGCCAGCAACGCTCGTACCTCCGTGTGGACGACGGTTCCGCCCTGTCGTTAAGCTCGTTCGATGTCTCCGGCGAAGTCGTGCAGAAAGGTATCAAAGGCTTTATCTACGGCGACCGCGGCGTATGGCGTCCGGGCGATACCCTGCACCTCGGCTTTATGCTGAACGATCGCAACCGTATGCTCCCCGCAGGCCACCCTGTCATCCTGGAGCTCTACACCCCCCTCGGCCAGCTCTACCTCCGCACGACACAGACGAAAGGCGAACTCGGCCTCTACGCTTTTGACCTTCCGACCGAGCTCGACGCCCCGACAGGCGCTTGGAACGTCAACGTCAATGTCGGCGGTGTCACCTTCACGAAGCGCCTGCGCATCGAGACGATCAAACCGAACCGCCTGAAGATCTCCCTCAGGATGCCCGAAAAAAATTTGCTCCGGGGTGAACCCCTCAATGCCGCTATGCACGTAGAATGGCTACAGGGAGCGACGGCCCGCAACCTGAAATACGATATCCAAGGAACCTTTATCCCGACCTCGACAACCTTCGCCGGTTATAAGAAATTCTATTTCGACGATCCCTCGAAAATCTTCAACAGCGAAGAAAGCAAACTGATCTCCGGCACGACCGACGATGCAGGCAACGCCACCATCAAGGCCCGTTTCGAAACTGGCGCCACAGCTCCCGGCATGCTGTTGGCAAACTTCGTCACCCGCGTGTACGAGGAATCCGGCGATTTCAGCATCAACGCCAACCGCGCTTTCTATTCCCCCTACCGCCGCTACGCCGGCATCCGGTCGCCCCAGCAAGATGAAGAGCCATTGAAGACTGGGACCGGATATCAATATGAAGTAGCCTCCGTCGGCTACACAGGCCAGGCGGAAGCCAATACCGAACTCGAAGTGAAGGTCTACAAAGTCAATTGGTACTGGTGGTGGAGCTCCGACAACGGAAGCCTGGCGAACTACGTTTCCAACTCGTACAACAAGCCCGTGAAATCGTTTACTGTCCGCACCGGAGCAAACGGAACCGCAACCTTCAACCTGAAATTCGCCGATGCCGATTGGGGAACCTACTTCATCTCGGTAAAAGACAAGGAAAGTAAACACTCTACTGGTGTGATGAACTACTTCGACTGGCCTTATAGCGAAGGGCGGCGCGACGCGGACGGTGCTTCATCCGCCAATATGCTCAACTTTAAGACCGACAAAGATACGTATGCGCCCGGCGAACAAATCGTCGTCACCTTCCCGTCCGTAAAAGGCAGCCGTGCAATTGTCTGTATCGAGAACGGCACGCACGTCCTCTCGACCACCGAATATCTATGCGACGACCAGCAGACTACCGTCAAGCTCGCCGTTACCCCCGATATGCAGCCCAATGCGTACCTATATATAACACTCTTGCAACCGCACGGCGTGACGAAAAACGACCTGCCGATCCGTATGTATGGTGTCGTCCCCTTCACCGTGACCTCACCCGAAAGCCACCTGAGCCCGGTTATCAGCATGGCGGACAAGGTCAAGCCCGAAGCCCCCTACAGCGTGACCGTCTCAGAGAAGGACGGCCGCGAGATGGCCTATACGCTGGCGGTTGTCGATGAGGGCCTACTCGATCTTACCCGCTTCCGCACACCCGATCCCTGGCAAACGTTCAACGCCCGCGAGGCATTGGGTGTCAATACCTGGGATTTGTATAACTATGTGGTCGGCGCCTATGGCGGCCGAATCGAGCAATTGTTCAGCATCGGCGGCGACGACGCCTTGAATAAAGGCCCGAAGGCAATCGTGAACCGCTTCAAGCCCGTCGTACAGTTTGCCGGCCCCTTCCTGCTGAAAAAAGGGGAAAAACGGCAGCACACCTGTCAGATGCCGAACTACAACGGCCGTGTACGCGTCATGGTCGTTGCCGGCAACGGTGAAGCCTACGGCAACATGGAGAAAAGCGTACTTGTGCGCAAGCCCGTTATGCTGCTCGGCACGCTCCCGCGCGTCATCGGCATAGGAGAGGAGATGGCCGTTCCCGCCACCGTCTTCGCTACTGAAAAAGGGGTGGGCGACGTGCAGGTCACGATCGCCTGCTCCGGCAACATGGCAGTCGTCGGCGAGGCTACCCGTACGCTGCACTTTGAAGCGGCCGGCGACAAGCTGGCGCAATTCCGCATCCGCGTGAAAGATACCCCCGGAGTCGGGCATGTGAAGATCACGGCTACCGGTGGCGGCGAAAAATCCGTATACAAAACCGATATCGAGATCCGCTCCGTGCGCCGCCCGCAAGTCAAGGTAACGCCCGTGATGCTCGAAGCCGGAGAGAACTGGAAAGGCATGGTCGGTCTCCCCGGCACGGACGGCACGAACTCCCTTAAGCTTGAAATGTCGGATGTACGGCCCGTCAACCTTTCCACGCGTCTGTCCTACTTGTCGGGCTATCCGCATGGCTGTCTCGAACAGATCATCTCGAAGGGCTTCCCACAACTATACGTAAGCCGGTTTGCCTCGTTGACCGCCGGGCAGGAGCAATTGACCGAAGGGGCCGTGAAAGAGACGATTCGCCGCCTTCGTTCCTACCAGATGGTAGACGGTGCTTTCTCCTACTGGCCCGGAGGGACAAGCAGCAACGCTTGGGGTACGGTCTACGCCACCCACTTCCTGCTCGAAGCCGGGAAGAAAGGCTACCTCGTCCCCGGAGGCATGAAACGGGACGTGCTGAACAACCTGAGCCGCACCGCTCGTAACTGGAAACCGCAGGCCTCGCACTATGCTGAATCCGAAGAAATGACACAGGCCTACCGTCTGTATGTCCTCGCCTTAGGGCAAGCCTCCGAGGTGGGAGCCATGAACCGCCTGAAAGAGAGTAAGATGCTCACGCCAATGAGCCGCTATCTGTTGGCGGCCGCTTATGCTTTGGCCGGGCGCCCGGATGTCTCGAAGGAGCTGATCGCAAAGACAACCGCCCTGACAACCGACTATTCCGAATACGACCAGACGTTTGGCAGCGACCTGCGCGACCAATCCATCCGTCTCATGACGCTCTGCCTGCTCGACGATGGCAAGGAAGCGGCTCTCCTGGCGGATGAAATTTCCGCAACGCTCGCATCCGACGACTGGCTGAGTACTCAGTCCACCGCATTCAGCCTTGTCGCCCTTTCCGATTATATGAAGAAATACAAGGTGTCCGGCTCGATGGACTTCTCCTATGCCTTGGATGGCAAGACGGAAAAGGTTTCCACCACCCGGAATATTTGGACAGGTACTATGCTCGACAAAGCGTCCTCTTCCGCCTCATTAGAATTGAAGAATACCGGAAAATCCACCCTGTTCGCCCGCCTTATAGCCGAAGGAATCCCCGCCCAAGGGAAAGAGGAAGCCTATGCAAACGGCCTGACCCTCGCTGTCAGCTACATGGACCGCAACGGCCGCCCGGTGAATGCCTCCGCTTTACAACAAGGTACGAACTTCACGGCAGTAGTGACCGTCGCGAACCCGTCACCGCGTGGATATAGCCACTTAGTGCTGACCGAGATCTTCCCGGCAGGCTGGGAGATCCTCAATACCCGCTTCCTTTCAGGTGGTGCGACAGACACCCTCACGACGGGCGTCAGCTACCAGGATATCCGCGACGACCGCGCCTACAGCTACATCGACTACCTGCCTGCCGGCAAACAGGTGACGGTACGGATCAACCTATGCGCCGTTTATCCCGGCAGTTTCTATCTGCCCCCGGTCTATTGCGAAGCGATGTACAACCATCTGATTCGGGCGAATACGGAGGGGAAAAGGGTGGTAGTGGAATGATCCTTCATAAGGAACCGGCTTTGCCGGAGAAATAACCAACCGTCTGTTTCAGCAAACGGTTTGAAAGAAGGAAAAGATAATCCATCTTCCGTCAGTTGAAAGCTGACGGAAGATGGATTGCATTGGTTGACAGAAAAGGTGAGATTACATTGGTAAAAAGGCACAAAGTTTTTCCAGATTCTCTGCATCCGTCCCGTCAAACTCATTTAGCTTGTCGCTATCAATGTCCAACACTGCAACAACTTTTCCATCCCTGACCACCGGCACGACGATCTCCGACCGTGAATCGGAGCTACAGGCGATATGCCCCGGAAACTGTTCCACATCCGGCACGATAATCGTCCGCGCTTCCTTCCAGGCTGTCCCACATACGTCTTTTCCATAGCGGATGCGCGTGCAGGCAAGCGGACCCTGGAACGGGGCGAGCACGAGCATTTCCTCTTTCACTACATAAAAGCCTACCCAGAAGAAACCGAAAGTCTGTTTCAGGGCAGCGGCGACATTCGCCATATTAGCGACGATATCCGTTTCGCCCGACGTGAGCGACTGCAATTGGGGAAGTAGCGCCTCGTATTGTTCCAGCTTGTTCCCATCGCTGATTATTAAATTTTCTGCCATCTTTTTATACTTTATAAGAAAACAAAAGTAATCTTTTTTTCGGATTCTCCGTGCCTTTGCAGCATTCCGATCGCTGCACGACCACCGCAATTGTTACTGCTCTTATCCTGATAAACCAGTTCAGGTAGTTTCATTCTAAATAAATTTTATTTACCTTTGTCTCATAACATGATACGAATGAAAAATGAGAACAAAAGCAGAATATTTCGAATTACTTCGTTGCTACAAACAACAAATGGCAGAGCAATATGGTATTATTCGTTTAGGAATATTCGGCTCTGTTTTTCGTAATGAACATGAGGCAGACAGTAATCTGGATATATTTGCCAGGCTTACAGCCTTTAGACACACATAGCAGATTATTATTAAATTAAAGGACGATGCATTAGAAGACATCTAAATATAGAATTGGTAATTATGGATAACAAAATCATACTGACCATCGGCCGGCAGTTCGGAAGCGGTGGTCGCGAGATAGGGCAGAAGCTGGCTAAAGAGCTGGGCATCGGCTATTATGACAAGCAATTGATGGCGCTTGCCGCAAAAGAAAGCGGACTTAGCGAGGAATTTTTCGAGAAAGCGGACGAGAGGGCTTCCAGCGGCTTGGCTTATGCTTTTACGATGGGTTATTCGTATATGGGGCTGTTCCCGCCGTATGCCGATGTGCTGTCTAACGACCGTTTATTCCTATACCAGAGCGATACGATCCGTAATCTGGCGGAAAAAGGTTCATGCGTGATCGTCGGGCGGTGTGCCGACTATATTTTGCGTGACAATCCCGACTGCCTGAGCTTCTTTATCCATAACAACAAAGAGAACCGTATCCAGCGGATCATCGAAAGCCAGGGCCTGACGGTAGAACAGGCAGAGGAACTGATGATGAAAACAGATAAATCGCGCGCCGCTTACTATAATTATTATACGAATAAGGAATGGGGTGTTGCCTCGACCTACAACTTTTCGATAGATGTCTCCGTGTTGGGGATAGACGAAACAGTCGCATTTATGAAGAGTTTTGTAGAACGGAAAATGAACAGGCGTCCGCCACATTTCGGATAATTTATTATCTTTGCAACCGACTTATCATAGGGGTGCCTTACTATACAGGCTGAGATTATACCCATTGAACCTGCCGGATAACGCCGTGAAGGGAAAAGGTAGAATTACTAAATAAAGGGAAGCGTTACCTCTATGTGCTTCCCGATGTTTAAACTCTAATTGTTATTTTGTAATGGAACAGATTGTTTCAACAGGAATTATCGACTCTTACTTTGCGAAGTTGAAGAGTAATTTGTCTATTGATGTCGCTATTGTCGGTGGCGGTCCTTCGGGTATCGTTGCCGCTTATTATCTGGCTAAGGCCGGAAAGAAGGTGGCTTTGTTTGACCGCAAGTTGGCTCCCGGTGGAGGTATGTGGGGCGGCGCCATGATGTTTAACGATATCGTGGTTCAGGAAGAAGCCATGCCGATCGTGCGCGAGTTAGGCGTAAGCTATAAGGACGCCGGCAACGGGACCTATATCATGGACTCCGTACATACGACTTCCGCTCTGATCTATAGCGCGACGAAAGCGGGTGCAACTATTTTCAACTGCTATTCCGTAGAAGACGTTGTGTTCCATAACGATGCCGTAGCCGGTGTGGTTGTGAACTGGGCTCCGGTGATCCGCGAAGGTATGCATGTGGATCCGCTGACGATTATGTCAAAGGCGGTTTTGGAAGGAACCGGCCATGATTGTGAAATTGCCCGCGTGGTAGCGCGCAAGAACGATATCAAGCTGAACACTCCTACCGGTGGCGTGATCGGCGAACGTTCGCTGAATGTCGAGTTGGGCGAGTCCACAACAGTCGAAAATACAAAGGAAATCTATCCGGGCCTGTTCGTCTCCGGTATGGCTGCTAATGGTGTGAGCGGTAGTTTCCGCATGGGACCGATCTTCGGCGGCATGCTGATGAGTGGCAAGAAAGCTGCCGAGCTTATTTGTGCCAAGTTAGACAAATAAGAGTTTGTATTTCTATACATGATAATATATCAAAACAACCTTGTCCCTGCATTAATCGCGGTGGCAAGGTTGTTTATTTAAGTATGAATGCATTTAATTAAGGAGGCATAATTGCATAGTAATTAAAAACTTCTTATTTTTGTGTTCGGAAGTATGAGAGCTAAAAAGAAAATATACCAGTATGTGATGCTGCTTGTTAGTATCGTGATGCTCATATCGGTAGTCGTACCGCACCATCACCATAGTAACGGGTTGCCGTGCTATAAATCGCTTTCTGCCGAAGCTGCTCATGGCGGGCATGGAAGCCCCGATTCACATGATTGCGGATGCAACGGGCATAACATTGCACTCTACACTTCTGTCTTTTCACAAGTGACGGATGGAAATGTGAACCAGTTTCTTTTCCCTTTGCTTGTGTTGTTTGATTATATAAATCCTCCTGTTCCGGTCTTTTACAAACTCTTGTTCGAGAATGACCGGGCCTACTACATCGAGTCCCTGCATGATACGTGGATAACATCTGCGTCGGGGCTTCGTGCGCCTCCATTTTGTGTATAATTGATGATTGAAGAGGTCGTATCGGGTATGTTAATTCCTGCCTTTGATGCAACTTCCTATCCCTTTTATTTATTATCGAATATACAATAAACGAATTTATCAGAATGAAAAAAATATATTTAGTGTGGGTGGCTTTCGCCTACATTCTGGCTGGTTGCAGTGGCAATACTGCGACACATGGAGAGCATGAACATGAAGCCCATGAACATGAGGAAGGACACGAACATGAAGAAGATGGACATGAACATGAAGAGGCCGAGGAAGGACATGCCGGTGAGATTTCTTTCAAGAAAGCATTAGCGGAAGCTGTCGGTTTGCAGACGCGCAAAGTAGAGCCGGGCGCTTTTACAGATGTGATCAAGACAAGCGGGCGGGTGATGGCTGCACAGGGAGAGGAGTCGACTGTGGTAGCTACGGTTCCCGGTGTAGTGACATTCGGTAACCTGTCGTTTGTCGACGGAACGGCTGTCCGCAAGGGACAGGCTATTCTGAGCCTTGCTTCGAGCAGTTTGTCTGACGGCAATGTGGCGGCTAAAGCTAAATATGCATATGAGAATGCCAAGAAAGAATATGAACGTATGGAAGCCTTAGTAGGGGATAAGATCGTTTCTGCGAAAGATTTCGAACAGGCGCGCCTGAACTACGAAAATGCAAAGGTCGCTTGGGATGCAGTTGCCGGCAAGCAGACAGCTAACGGTGTATCGGTTGTTTCGCCAATGAATGGTTATCTAAAGAACTTGCAGGTGAAGGAAGGCGATTATGTGACGGTCGGCCAGCCATTGGCAACGATCTCACAGAATAACCGTTTAGTGTTGCGTGCGGAGGTTTCGGAGAAATATTACAACTATTTACCTTCTGTCCAGTCTGCTAATTTCCGTACACCATACGATAATGCGACTTATAAACTGTCTGATCTGCGTGGACGTTTGCTTTCCTATGGAAAGGCTTCCGATGCCAACTCTTTTTATGTTCCGGTTACATTCGAGTTTGACAACAAGGGGACAATTATTCCCGGATCGTTTGTCGAAATTTATTTGCTTACCGCTCCGATGCAGAACGTGATCAGTGTGCCTGTTTCCGCCCTTATCGAGGAGCAGGGCATTTACTCTGTCTTTGTCCGTGAGCACGAAGAAGCCTATAGGAAAGTACCTGTGACGCTGGGTGCCGACAACGGCTCCGAAGTGCAGATCCTGAGCGGCCTGAAAGTTGGCGACGAAGTGGTGACGGTCGGCGCTTACCAGATCAAGTTGGCTTCTGCTTCTAATGCAATTCCTGCACATACACATAACCATTAATAATGTGCCGATGGGCTAATATGCCAATGTGCCAATGTGCACAGGGTAAATATGTTTATCCATTTGGATATTGGCACATTGACAAATTGAATAATTATTTCTATGCTGAATAAGATAATATATTACTCGCTGCATAACAGGTTGGTTGTGTTGATCTGTTCCCTGCTGCTGATGATTGCCGGAACGTACACCGCTTTCCATACGGATGTGGATGTGTTTCCGGATTTGAACGCGCCGACCGTTGTCATTATGACGGAGGCGAATGGCATGGCACCCGAAGAGGTGGAACGTTTAGTGACTTTCCCGGTGGAAACGGCTGTAAACGGTGCGATGGATGTACGCCGTGTCCGCTCGTCTTCTACGACGGGTTTCTCTGTCGTGTGGGTTGAGTTTGATTGGGGGACGGATATTTACCGGGCCCGCCAGATCGTTTCGGAAAAGCTGGCGGTTGTTGGCGAGAGCCTGCCGGAGAATGTCGGGAAGCCGACGCTGGGTCCGCAATCTTCTATCTTAGGGGAGATGATGATTATCGGGCTGACGGTTGATGATTCGACGGGCGTTGGCAGAGACGGACGGCCGTCCGTCTCTACGGTGGCAACGACACAAATGGATCTACGCACGATTGCCGACTGGACCATTCGTCCGCGGTTGCTCTCGACGGGAGGTGTGGCACAAGTCGCCGTGATCGGTGGCGATATCAAGGAATACCAGATATTGCTCGACCCCGCCCGTATGAAGCATTATGGTGTCAGCCTGAACGAAGTGCTGGCCGTTACCCGTAACATGAACCGGAATGCCAATGGGGGGGTCCTCTATGAATATGATAACGAATATATCATCCGGGGTGTCCTCTCTACCGCGAATGCCGGAGAGATCGGTAAAGGTGTTGTTAAGACCGTCGGAGATTTCCCCGTCCTGCTGGAAAATATCGCAACGGTGAAGGCTGGCGGCAAAAGCCCGAAGCTCGGAACCGCTTCCGAACGGACGAAACCTGCCGTGCTGATCACGGTCACCAAGCAGCCCAACACCAGCACGATCGATTTGACGGAGAAACTGGATGCGATCATGGCCGACTTGCAGAAGAACCTGCCTGCCGATGTGCATGTCTCGACCGATATATTTCGTCAGAGCCATTTCATCGACAGCTCTATTAATAATGTAAAGAACAGTTTGTTCGAAGGTAGTTTTTTTGTCGTCATCGTCCTGTTTCTTTTCCTGATGAATATCCGCACGACGGTGATTTCGTTGGTTGCCTTGCCTCTTTCCCTGCTGGTTTCGATACTGGCGTTGCATTATATGGGATTGACCATAAACACCATGAGCTTGGGAGGTATGGCGATAGCGATCGGTTCGCTGGTCGATGATGCGATTGTCGATGTGGAGAATGTATATAAGCGGATACGGGAGAACCGTTTGTTGCCCCCCGGTGAGCAGCGTTCCATTCTGGAAGTCGTGTACGATGCATCCCGCGAAGTGCGAATGCCGATCCTGAATTCGACTTTGATTATCGTAGTCAGCTTCGTCCCTCTTTTCTTCCTGCACGGGATGGAAGGGCGTATGTTGGTGCCGCTGGGGATTGCTTTTATCGTGGCGCTTTTTGCCTCTACGGTCGTGGCGTTGACACTGACTCCGGTGCTGTGCAGCTATCTGCTGAACCGGAAGTCTACGGATAAGAAAGTAGAGAAGGAAGCCTGGGTAGCCCGCAAGCTGAAAGAGATATATGGCAAAGCCCTGAATGGAGCATTGACACATAAAAAGATTGTGCTGGGATGCACGATCGGCCTGTTTCTTGTTGCATTGGGAACATTCTTTACGTTAGGGCGCAGCTTCCTGCCGCCGTTCAACGAAGGCTCATTTACGATCAACGTAAGTTCTCTTCCGGGTATTTCTCTCGAAGAATCGGACGGGATGGGACGCCGGGCGGAAGAATTGCTGATGCAGGTTCCCGAGATACAGACGGTTGCCCGCAAGACCGGACGCGCCGAACTCGACGAGCATGCTTTAGGTGTGAACGTGTCGGAAATCGAAGCTCCGTTTGTCCTGAAAGACCGTAGCCGCGATGCCGTCATGAATGACGTCCGTAAGAAACTTTCCACAATCAGCGGCGCCAACATCGAAATAGGACAGCCGATTTCCCACCGCATTGACGCCATGCTCTCCGGTACGGAGGCGAATATTGCAATCAAGCTGTTCGGTACGGACCTGAACCTTATGTTTACGGTCGGCAACCAGATCAAGGAATCTATAGAGGGAATCCCCGGCTTGGTGGACTTGAAAGTGGAACAGCAGATCGAACGTCCGCAACTTACCATCACGCCGAAGCGCGAGTTGATGGCGCAATACGGCATCACGTTGCCGGAGTTCGAAGAGTATGTCAATGTCATGTTAGGCGGCGAAGCGGTCAGCCAGGTCTATGACGACGGCAAGACATTCGACCTGACGGTAAAGACTTCGGATGAAAGCCGTGCTACGATGGAAGATATCCGCAACCTGATGATCGATGCGGGCGGTAAGAAGGTTCCATTGAGCTATGTCGCCGAAATCCGTTCCGTGACAGGCCCTAACACGATCAACCGCGAGAATGTGCAACGTAAGATCGTGATCAGCGGTAATGTTTCCGAGCGCGACCTCCGTAGCGTTGTCAACGAGATACAACAGAAGGTGGATGCTTCCATCCGGTTGCCTGAAGGCTATCATATCGAATACGGCGGACAGTTCGAGAGCGAGCAGGCTGCCAGCCGTACGCTGCTGCTTACCTCGTTGATGTCTCTGTTGGTGATCTTCCTGTTGCTCTATAATGAGTTTAAGAATGCGAAGGAGAGCGGGGTTATTTTGTTGAACCTGCCGTTGGCGTTGATCGGGGGCGTGTTTATCCTGAAGCTGACTTCGGGCGAGGTAAGCATCCCGGCTATTATCGGTTTCATCTCCCTCTTCGGTATTGCCACCCGTAACGGTATGTTGCTGATCAGCCACTACTCGCATTTGCGGACTATAGAGAATATGTCGCTCCGGCAAGCCGTCCTGCAAGGTTCGATGGACCGTCTGAACCCGATCCTGATGACGGCGCTCAGCTCGGCTCTCGCCTTGATCCCGCTTGCGCTGAACGGCGATTTGCCAGGCAACGAGATACAAAGCCCGATGGCCACCGTCATCCTGGGAGGTCTGTTAACATCCACCTTCCTGAACGGCTTCATCATCCCGATTGTTTATTTATTAATGAATAAAGAGAAATAACATGGGATTACTTATGAATCATTATTCAAATAATAAAGCAATATACAAATGAAACAATTCATATTAACAATAGTATTCGTTTCTTCCGCAATAGCAGCCGGGGCACAAACATCCATCGAGGAAGTGCTCCGGAGCGTTGAGGCCAACAATAAGGAATTGCAGGCCAACCGACAGATGGTGACCGCACAAAAGCTGGAAGCCAGATTAGACAACAACCTTCCCGACCCGTCCGTCTCCTACACCCATCAGTATGGAAATAAGGAAGGAATGGGAATACAGGGCGAGCTGGTCGCTTCGCAATCTTTCGACTTCCCCTCCGTCTATATACAGAAGAACAAATTATCGAAGGCGAAAGGAGAGGGCTTCGACCGCCAGAGTGCGGAACTCCGCCAGCAGATTTTGTTGCAAGCCAAAGAAGTCTGCCTCGATCTGATCTTGCTGAACCAGCAGAAGCGTCTTTTGGATACCCGCCGGCAAAATGCCGAACAACTCTCCACCCTCTACGAGACCCGTTTGCAGAATGGTGATGCCAATGTGCTCGAAGTAAATAAAATCAACCTCGAACTGCTCAATGCAAAGAATGAAGCCCGCATGAACGAAGTCGCCCGTGTAACCAAGCTGCATGAACTGGCGATGCTCAACGGCGGTATCGAAATGAACTTCACCGATACGGCCTACCTTCCGGTTGAAGAACCCCTATCTTTCGTCGACCTGAAGCAGGAAGCTATTCCAGCCAACCGCCAGTTGCTTTCTTTGCAGAGCGAAAAGGCGGCAGCACTACGCCAGTTGAGTGTCAGCAAATCTCTGAATCTGCCCGGCTTCGAGCTTGGCTACCGTCTGAATACGGCTGCCGGAGGCGAACGTTTCAACGGTTTCTTAGTAGGTGTCAGCATCCCGCTGTTCTCCAACCGCAACAACGTGAAACAGGCGAAAGCACAGAGCCTTTACACCGATTTACAATTGGAAAGCCAGACGACAACGGTGGAAAACGAATTGCTCCGGCTCTATAACCAGTCGCTTGCCCTCAAGACTTCTATCGACGAGTATAGCGAAGTGCTGAAAAGCCAGGACAACCTGTCGCTCCTGAACAAAGCGATCCAGGCAGGGCAAATCTCGATGATCGAATATTTTGTTGATGTCACCACACTCTATCAGAGCATGCAGAACCATATGCAATTGCAGAACGAATACCAGAAGGTGATGGCGCAACTGTATAAGTTCAAGCTATAGAAAAGAAGCGGGATTATATTCTACCTGAAAGTCCCCCTTTTACTTCCGGTTGTTTCCCGTAACTGAAACTCTTGTTTCATGCCTATGAAACTTTTGTTTCATTTGCGGGAAACTTATGTTTCAATGGCACGAAACTTTTCCTCCATCATAATATATTTTTTTCTTCCTTCATGCAAGGTTTTATACACCCTTGCATTTACTATATAAAAGCACTATAAGAATTGATGACAGAAACGGAGTTGACCGATAGATGCAAGACTGGAGACAATCTCGCCCGCAAAGAGCTGTACGAGCGCTTTGCGGAGAGGATGTTATGCTTGTGCTACCGCTATGCCGGTGACGAGGAGACGGCTCACGATCTTCTGCATGACGGTTTCCTGAAAGTCTACTCATCCATCTCTTCTTTTACTTATAGAGGCGAAGGAAGTCTTCGGGCTTGGCTGAGCCGTGTGTTTACCAATGTTTCATTGGAGTTTCTCCGCCACCGGGACCTGCTCCGTGACGGGATGTCGCTGGATGATGTTTCAGACCTGCCGGACGAGTCGGAGCCGGATGCAAGTGTGCTATCGATGGAGATCCTGATGAAGTTTGTAGCGGAACTGCCTCCCGGCTATCGTACCGTGTTCAACTTATATGTGTTTGAACACTGGAGCCATAAAGAGATTGCACACAGCCTGCATATCAATGAGGCATCGTCAGCATCCCAACTGAACCGTGCCCGCCGCCTGCTGGTAGCCCGCATCAAAGAAGAATTAAAGAAAATCGGATAAAGAGACATGAACGATAAGAATGACATACTGCAAATGCTTCGCAACCGGGAAGATGAATTCCATCTTCCTCTCCGGAAGGACGGCTGGAAAAAGCTGGAAGCAGAACTTCCGCCGCTCATGGCCGTAGAGGAAATGACTGGGGGGCGGACGAAACCAGCACGCCGCAAGTTATACGCTTGGGTAGCTGTGGCTGCTATTGCCCTGTTGTGTCTGATGATACCGGTTGTCGTTTCGCACGATGAAGAACCGGAGGAGGTAGCGGCGGTAGAATCTCCTGTTGTACCGTCGCCGGAAAAGAAAAAAGAGGTTACGCCGGTATTGCCGCAGGAGATGATTCCTGCAAAAAACGTACAAGTACGCTTTTTCCCTTATATCCAAATGCCCGATAGCCTGATGCCGGAACTTTATCGGGTGGAATTGCCGGAAATGGTTGTGATAGCCGGAAACGCAGCGGATAGTGTTGGCGAAACGGAACAGGCCACCCCGAAACACGGGGATTCAGGCCCGCAGCCGGACAGGCGGAATCACCTGCCTTATCGTCCCGTAGAGGAAAAGAAGAAGATATTTGATTTTAACCGCTTTGCTTTCGGCATCCACACCGGCAGCAATCAGGTAACGAATATGGGAGGAGGTTTCGAGCACCACGAAGAATGGGTCAGCCAACCGGATCATCCGGGGCCGGAAGAGAAACCGGAAAACCCGGATAAAAAACCAACGGAAGAGCTCCAGACAAAAGCCGCGACGGGCGGAGGCGGGGGAAGTTCGGAGAACTGGAATACAGACTATTATTATCGCCATCATATTCCGATTACCTTCGGTGTCTCGGCTCGTATGTCCATTACCCGACGGATTGCTTTGGAGACGGGCCTGTCATATACTTATTTGTATTCGGAAATCCTCGAAGAGAGGAAGACGTATGACGGTTCACAGAAGTTGCACTATGTGGGTGTTCCGCTAAAGCTGAGCTGGACGTTTTATAACTGGAAGAATCTTTCGCTCTATGCCTCCGGCGGCGGGATGATCGAATATTGCGTGTCGGCAAAGAAAACGGGTGAGGATTTAAGGATTAACCGTTGGCAACCTTCCTGGAATGCAGCTGTCGGCATGCAGGCGGAACTTCGTAAACCGCTTTCGCTGTTCGTCGAACCGGGTGTGAGCTATTATTATAATATGAATCCGCAATATCGCAACAGCTTGATCCGTTTTGAAAGTATGCGTACCGTGCATCCGTTTACCTTCACCTTACAGGTCGGAATCCGGTTCACTTACTAATGCCAAGGCTCATGCTGCGGCCTGTGATCATGGAGACCGCAGCATCTCCCGTCACGTTGATGGCAGCTTTTATTGATTTTTGAGAAAAATTCACATTACTTGCTTTTACGTAAGGGATTGTTTGAGTTATCTTTGTAAGTAGATATTAATTACATCAATAAATATGAAGAAAAGAAGTATATGGGCTTTGGCCTTTATCGCCGTGCTGACCTGCCTGGGCAGTCCTGCCCTTGCGGAGGGGGTTGACCCGGTAGAGTATGTTAATCCTTTAATGGGAACACAATCGTCTTATGAGTTATCGGCCGGTAATACCTATCCGGCTATTGCACGTCCTTGGGGTATGAATTTCTGGACACCGCAGACCGGTAAAATGGGTGACGGGTGGGCATATACCTATACCGCCAATAAGATACGCGGTTTTAAACAAACCCACCAGCCGAGTCCCTGGATTAACGACTACGGCCAGTTTTCGATTATGCCGGTTGTCGGTACCCCCCGAATTCGATCAGGATAAACGGGCCAGCTGGTTCTCCCACAAGAGCGAGATCGCCAAACCGTATTACTATGAAGTCTATCTGGCCGAACATGACGTAAAGACCGAGCTGACGCCGACTGACCGTGCCGCCATGTTCCGTTTCACTTTCCCCGAAAACGATCATTCTTATGTCGTAGTGGATGCTTTTGACAAAGGTTCCTACATCAAGGTGGTCCCCGGGGAAAACAAGATTATCGGTTATACGACCAAGAATAGCGGCGGTGTGCCGGATAACTTCAAGAACTATTTCATCATCGAATTTGACAAGCCTTTCACCTACGAAGCTACTTTCGCCGATGCCGCTTTGAAAGAAGGCGCACGTGAACAGAAATCCGACCATGTAGGTGCCGTTATCGGCTTCAAGACTACAAAAGGCGAGATCGTACACGCTAAGGTCGCCTCTTCGTTTATCAGTTTCGACCAGGCTGCCCTCAATATGAAAGAATTGGGGAATGATAGTTTTGATACATTGGTACAAAAAGGCAAGGAGGTATGGAACAAAGAACTGGGCAAGATCGAAGTGGAAGGCGGTACTTTGGATCAATATCGGACATTCTATTCCTGTATGTACCGTTCGCTTCTGTTCCCCCGTAAGTTCTACGAAATAGATGCGGCAGGAAAAGTAGTGCATTATAGCCCGTATAACGGGGAAGTCCTGCCGGGCTATATGTTTACCGATACTGGTTTTTGGGATACGTTCCGTAGCCTGTTCCCGTTCCTTAACTTGATGTACCCGACGATGTCTAAGGAGATGCAGGAAGGCCTGATCAACACCTATAAGGAGAGCGGCTTCTTCCCGGAATGGGCGAGCCCCGGACATCGTGGTTGCATGGTAGGCAATAACTCTGCTTCCGTTCTGGTGGATGCTTATGTCAAAGGTATAAAGGTGGATGATCTTGAAACCCTGTATAAAGGTTTGATCCACGGGACGGAAAACGTTCATCCTACGGTATCATCTACCGGCCGCCTCGGACATGAATATTACAACAAGCTGGGCTATGTGCCTTATGATGTAAAAATTAACGAGAATGCCGCCCGTACCCTGGAATATGCCTATAACGACTGGTGTATTTACCAGATAGCAAAAGACCTGGGACGTCCAAAGAAGGAACTGGACCTGTATGCCAAACGTGCGATGAACTACAAAAACCTCTTTGATAAGGAAACCAAGCTGATGCGCGGCAAGAATAAAGACGGTAAGTTCATGGCTCCGTTCTCTCCGTTGAAATGGGGAGATGCTTTCACGGAAGGCAATAGCTGGCATTATACCTGGTCTGTTTTCCACGACCCGCAGGGATTGATCGATCTGATGGGCGGAAGAAAAGAGTTTATCACCATGCTGGACTCCGTATTTGCCGTACCGCCTGTATTCGACGATAGCTATTACGGACAGGTTATCCATGAGATCCGCGAAATGCAGATAATGAATATGGGAAACTATGCGCATGGCAACCAGCCGATCCAGCACATGATATACCTGTACAATTACGCAGGCGAGCCCTGGAAAGCCCAATACTGGCTACGTCAGGTGATGAACCGTATGTACACTCCGACACCGGACGGCTATTGCGGCGACGAAGATAACGGGCAGACTTCCGCCTGGTACGTCTTCTCCGCTCTCGGTTTCTATCCGGTTGCTCCCGGAACAACGCAATATGTATTGGGTGCTCCCTTGTTCAAGAAAGCTATCCTGCATTTCGAGAACGGGAAGAATCTGGTTATCAATGCGCCGGAGAATAGCGACAAGAATATCTATATCGAGTCGATGTCGTTCAACGGGAAAGAGTACACCAAAAACTACCTGGAGCATTTCGAACTCTTGAAAGGTGGTGTCTTGGATATCAAGATGGGAGACAAGCCGAATATGAACAGAGGCGTGAATCCGGAAGATTTCCCGTATTCATTTTCAGTAAATGAAAAACAAAAGAAATAAGTGATGGAGATACTAAAGAAAACAGGAAAAGTCTTATTGGGCGTTGCGATCGGAGCCGCCATAACGTTGGTTATAAGTAAGTATTACGGCAAACAATCGGTAGTGGGCAATCAGTCGAAAGAGCCGGTGGAATATGTCAACCCCTATATGGGAAACATCAGCCACCTGTTGGTTCCGACCTATCCGACCGTCCATCTGCCTAACAGTATGTTGCGCGTCTATCCCGAACGTGGGGATTTCACGGGAGACCAGTTGGGCGGATTGCCCGTTATCGTGACCAGCCACCGGGGAAGTTCAGCTTTCAACCTGAGCCCCTACCAGGGCGATGAGGCGGGATTGAAGCCGGTTATCAAGTATAGCTATGACCGCGAAAAAATCGTGCCATACCGCTACCAGGTATATCTGGACGATGCCAATATCGAGGTCGATTATGCTCCTTCCCACCAAAGCGCGGTTTATAGCATCACGTTCGAGAAAGACGGGCCGGCTTACCTCGTGTTCAATAGCCGTAACGGCGAGTTGAAATGCGATGGCAACACGGTTAGCGGTTTTCAATACGTGGATAAGAAAACGAAGGTCTATCTTTATGCCGAAACAGATATGACGCCGGAGAAATCCGGTGTCCTGACCGGCGGAATCGTAAAATATGGCGAGTCGTCCGTTGAAGGCAAAGATGCCGCTTTGGCATTGGCTTTCGGAGCCCGGAAGAAGATTGGCATACGCTATGGAATCTCTTTTATCAGTACCGAACAAGCCCGGAAGAACCTGGAGCGTGAGATCAATTCCTATGATGTAAATGCGATTGCCCGGATCGGACGGAATGAATGGAACGACGCTTTAGGCAAGATCCAGGTAAGCGGAGGGAGTGAAAACGACAAAACCGTTTTCTATACATCCTTGTACCGTTGCTACGAACGTCCGGTAAACTTGAGCGAAGACGGCAAATATTATAGTGCTTTCGACGGAAAAGTACACGACGACGGAGGCCATTCGTTCTATACCGACGACTGGATCTGGGATACTTATCGTGCCACCCATCCGCTTCGTATCCTGATCGATAGAGAACGTGAAACGGATATTATCAATTCATATCTCCTGATGGCCCAACAGATGGGCACGAACTGGATGCCGACATTCCCCGAAGTGACCGGCGATTCCCGCCGCATGAACTCCAACCACGCCGTTGCTACCGTTATCGATGCTTGGCGGAAAGGCGTCCGCGGCTTCGACCTCGAAAAGGCGTATGAAGCGGCCCGCAAAGGGATAGAAGAGAAAACACTGATTCCTTGGTCGGCCGCCCCTTCCGGATGGTTAGATGAGTTTTATAAGGAACACGGCTATATCCCGGCCTTGAAACCGGGTGAGAAAGAAACGGTAGCTAACGTCTCCCCCTGGGAAAAACGCCAGCCGGTAGCCGTTACCTTAGGTACGGCCTATGACGAATGGTGCCTCTCGCAGATTGCATCCGAACTGGGCAAGAAAGAAGACGCCGAATATTTCCTGCGCCAGTCCTATAATTACCGGAACCTCTTTAATCCGGAAACCCGTTTCTTCCATCCGAAGGATAAGGACGGCAAATTTATCGAAGACGTCGATTACCGCTATTCCGGCGGCTTGGGGGCACGCGATTATTATGATGAGAACAACGGATATGTGTATCGTTGGGACGTACAACACAATATCGGCGACCTGGTTTCCCTGATCGGAGGCAACGAAGTCTTTACGGCCGCGCTCGACTCTATGTTCGATACGCCTCTCGGTATGTCCAAATGGCAGTTCTATTCATTCTTGCCCGACCATACCGGTAACGTCGGTATGTTTTCGATGGCTAATGAACCGAGTTTGCATATCCCCTACCTGTATAATTATGCCGGGCAGCCCTGGAAGACGCAGAAACGCATCCGTGTCTTGCTCGACCAGTGGTTCCGTAACGACCTGATGGGGGTTCCGGGCGATGAAGACGGTGGCGGTATGTCTGCCTTCGTTGTGTTTAGTATGATGGGCTTCTATCCGGTAACACCGGGATCCCCGACTTATAATATCGGTAGTCCGGTCTTTTCGGATGTGAAGATCGACCTCGGAGGCGGCAATGTGTTCGAGATCGTAGCCGAAGGCGCTTCACATGACAACAAATACGTGCAATCGGTCACGTTGAATGGCGAAAAACTCGACCAACCTTGGTTCGACCATAGCCGGATCACCGCCGGCGGCGTCCTCTCTCTGAAGATGGGGCCGAAAGCGAATAAGGAATGGGGAGTTGGAAACCCTCCGCCATCGGCCGGCCCGATGAAGGAATAAGAATTTGATCCCCGAACCGGGGTGTGAACGTCCCGCCGTCCAATCCCTGAACAGGGGCTGGATGGCGGGACGTTGCCATTGGAGCCAAGGTGCGAGGCCTGAACGGCCGGCTATTTGCCACTTGAACGAAAGTCCGAGTTGTGAACGGCCGGCCGTTTCCTTCCGAGCCGGATTTTGTTTTTTCCGGCGGCATGGACAATCGGCCGGGCAATGGTAGGCAAGGCGCGTTTGAAACCGTGGTTATGCAGACAGGGCTTTTTTCTTAAAGCGGTAGCGTGAACCAGAAAGTGGAGCCGGAACCTTTTACTGAATCGACGCCGATCGTCCCGTTCAGGCTCTCGATAATCGTTTTGCTGATCGTCAGCCCTAAACCGGTTCCTTGCTTGAATTCGTTTATCTTAATGAAGCGTTCGAATATGCGCATCCGGTCTTTTTCGGAAATACCGATTCCCGTGTCCTGCACACTCACGCGCAAGTTCTTTCCTTCCTGTTTGTAGGAGATCGTAATGCTCCCCTTCTCCGTAAATTTAATTGCATTATTTACAAAGTTGGATACGACCTGCATGATACGCTGGGGATCGGTTTTCAGCCGTATGGAAGGTTGCTCCTTGTCGAATATCAGTTTTACGTCCGGCTTCATCTTGAGCAAATTGGCAAGGTAAACTTCTCCGCAGATTTCTTTGATATCCGTTTCGGTGATATGATAATTGAGCGTGCCTGATTCTATCTTGGAGAAATCCAGGATATCGTCTATCAGGTGGAGCAGCAAATCATTATTTTTATGGATAATCTCCAGATACTCTTTCCGCTCGTTTTCGTCCGGTGTCTCGGCTACGATATCGGAAAAACCGACAATTGCATTCAGGGGAGTACGGATCTCATGGCTCATGTTCGCCAGAAAAGCGGATTTCAGTTTGTCTGCTTCTTTTATGCGGATCAGTTCGTTTTCTCTTTCCCGTCTTTCTTCCGCTTTGTGGTAGTTCTCCGTATCGTCGAAAACAATATACAGATACCCGAATATCTTGTTTTGAAAGTCTTTTAATGTAATGCCTTTTACTTGCAGGTGCTTCTCGTTGTCTTCGATAATGGTTGCATAATATCGGATGTCTTTGACGGAATGGAAATTATAGTTCAATGTGAAAGTGACATCTTCCCCGTTCCGAAGTTTGTGATTAACCCATTCCGGAATATTCGGGTTGCGAAACATATTGACGCCGACGGCGCTCTCGCGTGTCGTACCGAATATCTTCAAATCGGCATCGTTCAGGTCGAGCAATGTACCGTCGATATCATAGAGTTCGACCCCCAAAGAAAGCTTCTCGAAGATGATCCGGAATTTGGCTTCGCTTTTGAGCATCAGGTTTGCCGAATGTTCCATGATATGCTGGGCATGTTCCCGTTCGATCGCTATGGATACGATATCTGCCAATACCCGCAGGTTCTCGATATCGAGGGCGTTCCACTTAATATATTTTATGACAGAGTCCAGGCCGATAAATCCATACACTTTTCCCTCGCTCGAAACCGGAAGGACCAGGAGGGAGAGAATATCCTGGAGTTTCAGCAAGCGCTGTTCGGCCGCCGCAACCGCAGGCATTTTTGCCGTGTCGTAGATGATGATGTCTTTCCCGGCTTGAATCTGTTCTATCCACCAGGGAATATCATCTTTTGATAATTGCCTCAACAGGTCTTCCCGCATGGAAACAATACCGTCGGAAGTCACTTCATGAGTAAAATCGACAATGGAACTTTGTTCGTCAAAAATACCGATATACACACGCTCTACGTCAAAGAAATGCAGGATATGCAACAATGCTTTATCAATGACTGCTTCGTCGTTATTGCTGAGCAAAAGGGACAGGACATCTGATATTGTTTTACGTAAAACAATCATATTGACCATCATTTTGTTGGAACTGGCGGTGGAATCACTTTCTGACTGTTCCTTCTTTAGCCGTTCGATCTCAGATATCAGGTCTTCTTGTGAATAGTGTGCATATTTATCCATATGTAAAATATGTAAGGTGCAAAAAAATGTTTTGCAAATGTATGAAAAATAGTCGTATATTTGTGTACGTTATGGAAAAGAAAGAGTTTAAGATTAATGCTGATAATACAAGTTGGTATGTGTTGTACACCGCTCCCCGCGCGGAAAAGCAGGTGAGAGACCGGATCGACGCACTCGGAATCGAGTGTTGGCTTCCGCTTCATCGTACGCCCCGGGTTTGGTCTGACCGTGTCAAGATAGTGGAACTTCCTTTGTTTAACTCTTATTTGTTTGTGCGGTGTACCGACCCGGTGTTAAGAGACTTGGTCCGGGTGTATGGCGTGGCCCGTATCGTCTATTATAACGATAAACCGGCTGTTGTCCGCCAGAAAGAGATCGATGCCATCCAGGAATTTCTCGAACAGGCGTCCGAGCATGCTTTATGCCCTGGCGAAGAAGTTGAAATCCTTTGCGGAGCCATGAAGCATGTTTCCGGTAAGGTGAAAAGGATCAAAAAGAATCACCTGGTTCTTTACCTCGAGCAATTGGGCGCCACCGTCTGTGTAAAACTGGACGATGTTGCCCGGGTGGATCGTTTAAAGTAGTTGCCGGTAGATATACTCCATATCGACATGTCCCCTGACCAAAGCTGCCAACTTGTCGTATTGTTCTTCTTTGAATGCGGCATAGTCGAAAGGGGCGTTTTCCGTTTCTTTATTAAATCCTTCTGCAAGGTTGTCCAAGACTTCGGGATTGTCCAGTATTCCGTGCATATAGCTTCCCCAGCACGTGTTATCCAGATAATAGCCGTCCGTCCGCCCGTCGCCGAGCTTGGCGACCGGACTTTCGGGAGCGTTACCAAGCAGCGTCGTCCGTCCCATGTGTATCTCGTAGCCTCGGCAGGGCGTCCCTGCATCCGCAGGCAGGAAGGCGAAGGTGCTTTGCCGGGTTACTTTCTCCGGTTCGATAATCGTGCATTGCGGCAGCAACCCCAACCCGGGGACGGCGGGCAGGTTCCCCTCGATACCGTCCGGGTCTTCCAGGCGCGCGCCCATCATCTGATAGCCTCCGCAGATGCCGATGACCTTTTTCCCGTTTTTGTGGGCGCGGATGATCGCTTCGGCTATACCGCCTGCCCGCAGGCTTTGCAGGTCCGATAGCGTATTCTTGGAGCCGGGGAGCAGGATGATGTCCGCTTTCTCTATCTCGTCGATATTATTAGTATAGTAAGCATTGAAGCGCGGGTCCATATCCAGCACGTCGAAATCGGTGAAATTGGACATCCGTTTCAGCAGGATGATCGCCACGTTGATCTTTCCGTCCCGGTATGTATTATGCTTCATATCGAGGGCGACCGAATCTTCTTCTTCGATCTTGATGTCGCGGAACCAGGGGATCACGCCGACTACCGGTACACCGGTCAGGTCCTCGATAATCTTCCTCCCGTCGTCAAAAAGGGAGGCGTCTCCCCGGAATTTATTGATAATAATCCCTTTCATCAAAGCCCGTTCTTCCGGCTTCAGGAGGGAGATTGTTCCGTAAACAGATCCGAAGACGCCGCCCCGGTCTATGTCGGCCACTAAAAATGTAGCCGCTCCCGCCTCCCCGGCCATCCGCATATTGGTGATGTCGCGGTCGCGTAAGTTCAGTTCGGAAATGCTACCGGCTCCTTCCAGTACGATCGGGCTATAGCGGCTTTCCAAGCGGTGGAAGGCTTCTATCGCTTCTTTGAACAACTCCTCTTTCCTGTTCTGCATGCCGAAATAGTCCTTGGCCGACATATTTCCGACCGGCCGGCCGTTGAGTACGACTTGCGAACTTTTATCGTTTGTCGGTTTCAGCAACACCGGGTTCATATCCGTATGCGGAGCGATCCCGCAGGCTTCGGCCTGCACTACCTGGGCACGTCCCATTTCGCCGCCCTCCGGAGTCGAGTAGGAGTTGAGCGACATATTCTGTGCCTTGAACGGTGCCGGATGATATCCGTCTTGTTTGAATATACGGCAGAATGCCGCATTGATAACGCTCTTGCCCGCATCAGAACAGGTTCCGACAAACATGATCGGTTTAAGGTGCTGTTTCATTTCTGTAAATAGTCTTTTGCAATTAGGGTTGCAAAGCTAATTAAATCGATTGACAATTGACAATTGAGAATTGACAATTATTCGGACGAATGCCGTATTTGCTCTTTAGGTGACCATGAGTTGCGGAATGATAAGTTTCAAATTTTAGGAAAATTGCCTTTCTCCAAAATAGGGGGGCTTATTGTCAAAAACATCATAAAACAGTCTTGAGACGAGATCAGAGAAGGTCTTTGCTAACTTGTTTTTGAATTAAACAGAGGGTCTGAAAGTGGTTTCTCTCCGTGAGGTAGGCAAGAATTTCTCATGACGACCGTCTTCGTTGCCACGAACCCGGACTTCATCCTATATGAGGACGGTCGTCATGGCGATGAAGACGGTCGTCGTGGAGATGAAGACGGTCGTCGTGGAGAAAAACTGCGCAACTCGTGGAAATAAGGTACCGGATCACCGGATATTTCCCCCGTATACAGGCCATTTTCCCGTACCGTTCCTCTTCTCTCTCTAAATAATCGATTCTCCGGGAGTTGGGCTTTTAAGAAATGTAAGGAAAAAGAGTATAAAGGTAGCAAATATCCAGCTATTTTAGCGGGGTAGGCAGACTGTTCTCTTATGTGTCACGAAAAACTTCATTTTGGTGGATAAAAGACAAATGAGATCAGGCCGATTTTTATCCTGAAATAGAAAAAATGGGGGTTATTGTCAATATTGTGTTGTATGTAAGTATATTGGAGTTTGACCATTAGATAGTACAGGTTAATCGTGTGTTTTGGTTTCTGCGTACGCAGAAACCAAAACACACGAATGTGAGGAAAGGCATTCCTTTATTTTTCTTTAATGAGGTCTTTTATATTTCCAATGGCAAAGATTAAGCATTACCGGATTAAGCGGATAACATTGTTTCCACTGACGAACCTTTGTAAAGCCTATTTCAGTATAAGATATTATTCACCTCCATCCTCATAATGTAATCATTCATATAGTATCCGTTTCCGATATGGAAATCACGAGTTGCATGTTCATGGAATCCCATGTGCTTGTAGAAACCTACTGCCGGGTTGTAGCGGTTTACGTTCAGTTCGATTGCGAAAGGACCCGGATGGATTGTTTTCAGGTAAGCAACTCCCTGTTCGATTATGAAACGGCCGATTCCCGAACCGTGCAAGGATGGCAAAGAATATATTTTTTGAAATTCATATAAATCTTTTTCTACGGTTTCGATGGACAGATAGCCGGAAGGAACGCCATTTGCATAAATAATAAAGAATTGGTGATGAAGCTCGTTCATCTGTTTTAGTAAATTTTCATGACTGTACATCATGTCAAACATATAATCCAGTTGTTCACGGGAAAGGATGGAACCATAAGTCGGTTCCCAGATTTTAGATGCCAGATTTTGGATCAATTGGCAGTCATCAACGGTTGCTTTTGTAATAGAGAACATATTTTCTTACTTTTAGACTAACAAAAGTAAAAAAAATAAGGATATATTCGCAACAATTATTTTTTAAGATTGATTTTATGTATAGATGAATGTTAATTCAAAGAAAAGAATAACTTTGTAGGCGTTTTATACCTACTGTGGGGAACAATTTAAAAAAAATATATAGAAATGGATACTAAGATTCAGGAACTGACCGACAAGATCTACAAAGAAGGAGTAGAGAAAGGTAACGAAGAAGCAGGGCGAATCATTGCCGATGCAAATGCTCAGAAACAGGCTATTTTGACTGAAGCGGAAGCGGAAGCAAAGCGTATTGTGGCTCAGGCTGAAAAGCAGGCCGCCGAGTTGAAAAAGAATACGGAAGCCGAGTTGAAGCTGTTTGCCACCCAATCTGTAGAAGCGCTGAAGAGCGAAGTGGTAAATCTTATTACCGGAAAAATCACCTCTTCCAATGTGAAAGCGATCGTTTCTGATACTGCATTTATGCAAAAAGTGATTCTGGAAATGGCAAAGGAATGGGTGGTGAAGGATGCGATTACGATCCAAACGGCCGATGCCGATGCTCTTACCAAATATTTCGAAGCCAATGCTAAGAGCCTTTTGGATGGTGGTGTGAAGATAGAGAAAGTAAGTGGCCATGATGCCTCTTTCACGATCGTTCCGTCTGACGGCTCGTATAAAGTAAGTTTTGGTGAAGACGAGTTTGTTGCCTTCTTCAAAGAATTCCTTCGTCCCGGGTTGGTAGAAATGCTGTTCTGATATGGGTAAGTATTATTGCTTAATCGCAGGACTCCCCAACATCGCGCTCGACGATAGTAAGTTGACCTGGTCCGTCTCTGAATTCAGGCAGGAACTGGACGGCATACTGACGAAGGCCGATAAGAAGCTGATCGATCTGTTCTTCCTCAAGTTCGATAATAAGAACCTGATCGCTCATGCCAAACAGCCGGATCGTGATCCGGACCCGCGGGGATGTATAACGTATGATGAATTCAACGCTTTGTACAAAGCATTGAAGGAAGAAGAAAAGCCACCCAAGAATGACCGGATGCCTCCTTATTTCAAGGAGTTTTTTAAGCTTTATCTCGAAAGCGAAGGAAAAGAAAACAAACAGGAAATTCCGTGGGAAGACCGCCTGGCAGCCCTCTACTATGCGTATGCTATGAAAAATTCGAATAAGTTCGTCCGCGATTGGTTCTGCCTGAACCTGAATATCAACAATATGCTGACGGCTATCACTTGCCGTAAACATGGCTTCGATAAAGCCGGATATATCGTTGGGGATAATGAAGTGGCCCAGGCGCTCCGTACATCCAACGCACGCGATTTCGGGTTGGGAGATACGGTGGATTATTTGCCCGACCTGCAACGTATTGCTGAAGAAAACGATCTCATGGTACGCGAGAAGAAGGTGGATTTGTTGAAATGGCAATGGCTTGAAGAGCATACATTTTTTAAACCATTCGACATAGAGAGTGTATTTGCCTATCTGCTGAAGCTGGAAATGATCGAGCGCTGGGTAACGCTTGATAAAGTGACCGGCGAAAAGACTTTCCGTGAGATCGTCGGAGCGATGAAGAAAGGCAGCGAGAATGCCCTGGAAGAATTTAAAAGAAACAATGATAAATAAATTATGGCTACGAAAGGAATTGTAAAAGGAATCGTTTCCAACCTTGTTACCGTAGAGGTGGATGGACCGGTTTCTCAGAATGAGATCTGTTACATTTCCGTAGGAGGCGTGAAGCTGATGGCGGAAGTTATTAAGGTAATAGGTAAGAATGCTTTTGTACAGGTATTTGAGAGCACTCGCGGTATGCGGGTGGGCGACGAAGCCGAGTTTGAAGGACATATGTTGGAGGTGACATTGGGACCGGGTATGTTGTCACGCAACTACGATGGTTTGCAAAACGACCTCGACAAGATGGAAGGCGTTTTCCTCAGACGTGGAGAATATACTTTCCCGTTGGACAATGATAAGTTGTGGGATTTCAAGCCTCTTGCCAAAGTGGGCGACAAGGTGGCCGCCGGTGACTGGCTGGGTGAAGTGGACGAAAACTTCCAGCCTCATAAGATCATGGTCCCCTTTACCTTTAAGGGCGAATATACGATCAAGAGCCTGAAAGAAGCAGGACAATATACCATCAACGAGGTGATAGCCGTTCTGACGGACGAAGCCGGTAAAGATGTGGAGGTAACGATGATACAACGCTGGCCGGTAAAACGTGCCATCACCTGTTATAAAGAAAAACCGCGTCCTTACAAGTTGCTCGAAACGGGTGTCCGTACGATCGATACGGTAAACCCGATCGTGGAAGGCGGTACGGGATTTATCCCCGGCCCGTTCGGAACCGGAAAGACCGTGCTTCAGCACGCCATCTCCAAACAGGCGGAGGCCGATATCGTGATCATTGCCGCCTGTGGTGAACGTGCGAACGAGGTGGTGGAAATCTTTACCGAGTTCCCCGAACTGGTCGACCCTCATACAGGCCGTAAGCTGATGGAGCGTACCATCATTATCGCCAATACGTCAAACATGCCTGTGGCCGCCCGTGAAGCATCCGTGTACACGGCCATGACAATCGCCGAATATTACCGGAGCATGGGATTGAAGGTGCTTTTGATGGCCGACTCGACTTCCCGTTGGGCACAGGCCTTGCGTGAAATGTCGAACCGTCTAGAAGAACTTCCCGGACCGGATGCCTTCCCGATGGACTTGTCCGCAATCGTGGCTAACTTCTATGCACGTGCCGGCTATGTACATTTAAATAATGGTGAAACAGGTTCCGTAACCTTTATCGGTACGGTATCGCCTGCCGGTGGTAACCTGAAAGAACCTGTGACGGAGAATACGAAGAAGGTGGCTCGTTGTTTCTATGCATTGGAGCAGGAACGTGCCGACCGTAAACGTTATCCGGCCGTAAACCCGATCGATAGTTATTCCAAATATCTGGAATATCCCGAATTCCAGGAATATATTGCGGGGCATATCTCTCCGGCCTGGATCGATAAGGTGAACGAGATCAAAACCCGTATGTTGCGCGGTAAGGAAATTTCCGAACAGATCAACATCCTCGGTGATGACGGTGTACCTGTGGAATATCATGTGATTTTCTGGAAATCGGAATTGATCGACTTCGTGATCCTGCAACAGGATGCGTTCGATCCGATCGATGCGGTAACCCCTCTCGCGCGTCAGGAGTTCATGCTGGACAAGGTGGTGAAGATTTGCCATACCGAGTTCAAGTTCGATACTTTCCTCGAAGTAATGGAATACTTTAAGAAGATGATCAACATCTTTAAGCAAATGAACTATTCCGAGTATGAGAGCGAACAGTTCAAGAAGTTTAACGACCAACTTGACGCACTCCTCGAAGAGAACGTAGGCAATTAAAAAAACGAAGTTTTTTATGAAAGCATTTCAAAAGATATATACAAAGATTACCCAGATTACAAAAGCTACCTGTTCGCTGAAAGCAACGGGAGTAGGGTATGACGAGCTGGCTTCTGTCGACGGCAAGTTGGCTCAGGTGGTAAAGATTATCGGCGACGAAGTGACCTTGCAGGTTTTCTCCGGTACGGAAGGCATCCGTACGAATGCCGAAGTCGTATTCATGGGGAAGGCTCCTTCCTTGAAGGTGGGTGACCAGTTGGCCGGCCGTTTCTTCAATGCGTATGGTGATCCGATCGATGGCGGCCCTGTTCCTGAAGGTAAAGATGTGGAGATCGGTGGCCCGTCCGTGAACCCGGTGCGCCGCCAGCAACCTTCCGAGTTGATCGCTACGGGTATTGCCGGCATCGACTTGAATAATACGCTGGTAACCGGACAGAAGATCCCGTTCTTTGCCGATCCCGACCAGCCGTTCAACCAGGTAATGGCGATGGTAGCCTTACGTGCCCAGTCTGATAAGATTATCCTGGGCGGTATGGGTATGACGAATGACGATTACCTGTTTTTTAAGAATACGTTTAGCAATGCCGGTGCGCTGGATCGTATCGTCAGCTTTATCAATACGACGGAAGACCCGTCCGTGGAACGTATTCTGATCCCTGATATGGCCTTGTGTGCGGCTGAATATTTTGCCGTGCAGAAAAACGAAAAAGTATTGGTGCTTTTGACTGACATGACCAACTATGCGGATGCTTTGGCAATCGTGTCCAACCGTATGGACCAGATCCCGTCGAAGGACTCCATGCCGGGTTCCTTGTATTCGGATTTGGCTAAGATTTACGAGAAAGCCGTTCAGTTCCCTGCCGGCGGTTCGATCACGATTATTGCCGTGACAACTTTGTCTGGTGGCGATATTACACATGCCGTACCTGATAATACGGGTTATATCACCGAAGGTCAGTTGTACCTGCGTAAGGATAGTGATGTCGGCAAGGTAATTGTCGATCCGTTCCGAAGCCTGTCCCGTCTGAAGCAGTTAGTAACCGGAAAGAAGACACGCGAAGACCATCCGCAGGTGATGAATGCCGCCGTCCGTCTGTATGCCGATGCCGCCAATGCGAAGACAAAGATGGAGAACGGTTTCGACCTGACAGACTACGACAACCGTACGTTGGCTTTCGCAAAGGATTATTCCGAAAAGCTGCTGGCTATCGATGTCAACCTCGATACGACCGAAATGCTCGATGTGGCATGGGGCTTGTTCGGCGAGTATTTCGAACCTGCCGAAGTGAATATCAAACAGGCGTTGGTCGATAAGTACTGGAAGAAATAAAAGATTTATGATTTATGATTTATCATCGACTCATAAATCATAAATCATAAATCATCGACTCATAAATGTTTAGAAAATGGCAATAAAGTTTCAATATAATAAAACCTCTCTTCAGCAACTGGAAAAGCAACTGAAGATGCGTGAGCGCTCCCTGCCGACGATCAAGAGCAAGGAAAGCGCCCTGCGTCTTGAAGTGAAGCGGACCAAAGATGAAGTGACGAAATTGGAACTTCAGCTTGAACAGGAGATACAGAGTTACGAAAATATGGTGGCTTTGTGGAACGAGTTCAATCCCGAACTGATTGCGGTCAAGGATGTGTCTCTTTCCACCAAAAAAATAGCCGGTGTGGTGATCCCTGTGTTGGACGAGATCGAATTCGAGATCGGCCGTTACAGCCTGTTCAATGCCCCTGCCTGGTTTACCGACGGTATCGAATTGCTGAAAAAGTTGGCACGTACCGGTATCGAAGCCGAGTTTTCGGGTATGAAGCTGGAGTTGTTGGAGCATGCGCGGAAGAAGACCACTCAGAAAGTGAACCTTTTTGAGAAGGTGCAGATTCCGGGTTATAAAGATGCGATCCGCAAAGTGAAACGATTCATGGAAGACGAGGAAAGTCTATCCAAGTCATCACAAAAGATCATGCGGTCTAATCAGGAAAAGCGTAAAGCGAAAGAAGAAAAAGAGGAGGCTGAAGTATGATAGTAAAGATGAGCAAATATGCCTTTATGGTATATCATAGAGAATATGATGCATTCCTCACCACTCTCCGCGAACTGGGTGTTGTGCATGTGAAGGAAACGAATTCGATTCTGGATAATGCGGAATTACAGGCTTTGTTGGCCGAACGGAAACAGGTGGACACGGCTATCCGCTATTGCAAGAGCCTGAACTCCCAAACGAAAGGAGTGGCTCTCGCTCCGGCACGTGAACTGACGAAGGCCGAAGGGCTGAAGCTGGTAGGCAAGCTCGAAGAAATGCAGGAAAAGCAGGTCCAGTTGCAAGCGGCAAAAGCCTCGTTGGAAAAGGATATCGCTTATATGGATATCTGGGGTGAGTTCAGCTATGCAAATATAAGGCGGTTGAAAAAGGCCGGCTTCGACGTGACGTTCTTTAGTTGTCCGACTTCCAAATACGAACCGAAATGGGGAGAAGAGTATAATGCTTTTTTAGTCAATAATTTCCAGTCGGTTACCTATTTCGTGACGGTCACCAAGACGGGAACGCCGATCGATATCGATGCCGAACGTCCGAAAATGCCCGACCGGGGATTGGCGAAACTTCATCTTGCGATGGAGCAATTGCTGGATAATATCAAGGCATTGAACAATCAGTTGAAGGAGTATGCGGCCGGGCAATACAATACATTGCTCGAGTTGGAAAAGAATATCCAAAACGAATTCAACCTTTCCAATACATTGGTGCAGACGGATCGCGAGGCAGGCGACAAGTTGATGATCTTGGAAGGCTTCGTCCCGACTGAAGATGCTCCGGCAATGGAAGAATCCCTCGGAAAAGACGGCTACTATTTCCAGCCGTTGGAGATTGAAGAGGGCGACAAAGTGCCTATCAAACTTCGCAATAACAAGTTCAGTAAGCTTTACGAGCCGATCACGAAGATGTTCTCGCTTCCGAACTATGCGGAGTTCGACCCGACACCCCTGTTCGCCCCGTTCTTCATGCTCTTTTTCGGGCTTTGTTTCGGAGACGGTGGCTACGGGTTGCTGGTGATTCTCGTATGTACATTCCTGAAACGGAAAGTGAATCCGGATTTCAAACCCTATTTGACATTATTCCAGTATCTGGGTTTGGCGGCTCTGATTGTCGGCTCTTGCACGGGATCGTTCTTTGGTATTTCGTTGGTAGATGTTCCGGCTTTCTCGAAGGTGAAAGACTACTTTGTGAGTAGTGATAACCTGATGACCTTCTCTATCGTTATCGGTTTGGTACAGATCATATTCGGAAAGACGGTAGCCGCCTTCAAGATGAAAGCGCAGAAAGGGATCAAGCATAGTATCGCTCCTTTCGCCTGGGTATTCGTTATCACCTCCTTAGCGCTGGCATTCGGATTGCCGATGCTGAACCTGCAACTTCCGGAAATCGTCAAGACGGTCTTTATCGGTATTGCTATTGCCGGCTTGGTGGTGGCCTACCTCTACAATTCGCCGGGAAAGAATATCTTCCTCAATTTCGGGACAGGGCTTTGGAATACCTATAATATGGCATCCGGGTTGTTAGGAGATACTTTGTCGTATATCCGCCTGTTTGCGATCGGTTTGACGGGAGCTATCCTGGGGGGCGTGTTCAACCAGTTGGCTGTCGATATGACGGAAGGGATGAATATCGTATTGCGTGCGGTGTGCATGTTGCTGATCCTGTTGATCGGCCATTCGATCAACATCGGGCTTTGTACGATCAGTTCGCTTGTCCATCCGCTTCGTCTGATTTTCGTCGAGTATTATAAGAATGCCGAGTTTGAAGGGGGCGGAAAAGAATACACGCCGTTCAAAAAGGCTTAGCAAAAAAGGGGAGGAAAGCTTCCCTGTAAAAAGTAAATTAAATAATAACAAAAGAATAAATTAAAACAATTTTCATTATGGAACCAATTTTATTAGCTTACATTGGAATCGCGTTGATGACAGGTCTGACTTTCATCGGAAGTAGTTATGGTGTGACGATTGCGGGTAACGCCGTTGTCGGAGCAATGAAGAAAAATCCGGATGCGCTGGGTACGTATATCGCATTGAGCGCCTTGCCTTCTTCACAAGGTTTGTACGGATTCGTAGGTTATTTCATGATGCAGAAATTCCTGGTCGATAGCATTACGATGTTGAACGCAACCGCTATCTTCGGTGCAGGTCTGGTGTTAGGTTTTGCCGGTCTGTTCTCTTCTATCCGTCAGGCAGAAGTTTGTGCAAATGGTATTGCTGGTGTTGGAGCCGGTCACAATGTGTTCGGCGCTACTATGGTGATGGCCGTATTCCCCGAATTGTATGCAATCCTGGCTTTGCTGGTTGTTATCCTGATCGGTGGAACTCTTCCGGTATAATTAAATAAACAAACGAAAGAGGCTGTATATAATGTCAATACTTTATATGCAGCCTTTTTATTTATGTAATCGTTCAAGGTTAAATCATCATTTATCTTCGACGAATAATAACTTATATATAAAAAACAACGTCAAATGAAAAAACAACTACTCTTGGTGATGCTTTGTGCCGGGATGTTCTGTGGTACGGAAGCTCAGGGGCAGGAGACGGAGCGTCTGTCGGGATATGTTCAGGCCGAACGTTTCACGAAGGAGAAACTGAACACGATGCTGTTCTCCACATCCGTTGATCCTCACTGGTTCCAAAAAGGTAATAATTTCTGGTATGAATATAAGACCAGCAATGGCAAATTCTGGTATGTTGTCGATCCGGTGGCAAAGACGAAACGTCCGCTTTTCGACCTCGACGATATTGCCGCACAGATAACCGAGATCGTCAAAGATCCGTTCACCGCCCAGCAACTCCCCATCCAGAAGCTCGAAGCAGGGGAGGATGGACGTACATTCACTTTCCAGATCACTTCCTCGCAAGATGCTAAAAAGGACAGTACCGACAAGGATAAAGGGCCGAAGAAAGAAATCTTCTTTTTCTCGTACGACTATCCCACACGTAAGCTGACCTGGCTTGAAGACAAGAAGAAAGAAATGGAATATCCCGATTGGGCCTCTTTCTCGCCCGACGGCAAAACGGTCGTGTATGCAAAAGACCTGAATCTCTACCGTATGTCCCGCGAGGACTACGAGAAGTTGAAGAAAGACGATAAGGATAGTACGGTTACGGACATACAACTCACAACTTTCGGTGTGAAGGATTTCGGTTTTGGCCAGCCCTATAGCTTGCTGAATACCGACACGCTATGCAACGGCAAACGCAAAGGCGTCTGGGGCATTGTCTGGTCGCCCGACTCACGTTATTTCGCCGTGACGGTCAGTGACGAGCGTGCCGTGAAAGACCTCTGGGTAATCAACTCGATGGCTTCGCCCCGCCCGACGCTGGAAAGTTACAAATACCAGATGCCCGGCGAGAAGGAAGCGCCCGTCGAGCACCTGTACCTGTTCGATATGAACGACAATAGCCATAAGGAAATCCGGACGTCCGCATTCAAAGACCAGACATTGCGCCTGGCACATAAGCCGTGGATGCAGAAAGACCGTGACCGGAAAGAGGTGGCGAGCGTTTGGTTGGGTGACAATAACCGCTTCTTCGTCACCCGTTCGAGCCGCGACCTGCACCGCATCGACATCTGTTCGTATACGGTCGGCCAGGATTCGATCCGCCCGATTATCGAAGAACGCATGAATACGTATCAGGAAGTCCGCCCGCTGGCGGCCGTTGGTAATGGCAAGGAGCTGATCCAGTGGAGCGAACGCGACGGCTGGGCGCACCTCTACCTCTATGACGGCGAGGGCAACCTGAAGAACCGCATCACCCGCGGCCCCTGGCATGTAGACCAGATCGTAAAAGTGGACGAAGCCAAACGCCTCGTTTACTTCTTAGCTAACGGGAAAGATAAAGATGAAAATCCCTACTACGAACACCTGTATCGCGTGGGCCTCGATGGTAGCGGCCTGCAACAGGTCACTCCGGGCGATTACTTCCACATGGCAAGGATAGATGATGATGCCGCTTTCGTGGTCAACAACTATTCGCGCGTGAACACCATCCCGCGCACGGATCTGATGGACGCGAGCGGCCGGAAGCTGATGACACTCGAAGAAAGCGACTTCTCGCAGCTCTTAGCCGCCGGTTACCAGTTTCCCGAACCTTTCAAGGTGAAGGCGGCGGATGGTGTGACGGATCTCTACGGTGTGATGTATAAACCGTTCAACTTCGATTCGACGGCCTTGTATCCGATCATCGATTATGTATATCCGGGCCCGCAGGTCGAAGCTACCGTTTATCCGTTCAGTCGTATGAGTGTGCGCACGGATCGTCTGGCACAGGCCGGTTTCGTCGTGATCACGGTCGGGAACCGGGGCGGACATCCGAGCCGTTCGAAATGGTATCATAACTTCGGCTACGGCAACTTGCGCGATTACGGGTTGGCGGACCAGAAGGCGGCTATCGAGCAATTGGCCAACCGCTATCCGTTCATCGACATCAACCGTGTCGGCATCCACGGCCATTCGGGTGGCGGGTTCATGTCTACGGCTGCCATCCTGCAATATCCCGACTTTTTCAAGGTCGCCGTTTCGTGTGCCGGAAACCATGATAACCGCATCTACAACCGGTGGTGGAGCGAAACGCATCACGGCGTGAAGGAAGTGGTCAGCGAAAAGGGCGATACGACTTTCGTCTACAACATCAAGACGAACGAAGAGATCGCTCCGCGCCTGAAGGGGCATCTGATGCTCGTACACGGCGACATCGACAACAACGTCCATCCGGGCAATACCCTGCGCGTGGCAGACGCCCTGATTCGTGCCGGCAAACGCTTCGATATGCTGCTTTTGCCGCAACAACGCCACGGCTTCGGCGATATGGACGAATATTTTTACTGGCGTATGGTCGACTACTTCTCCCGCAACTTGCTGGGCGAACAGGAAACATCGGTGGATATTCCGAAACGATAATCGTTTTTAAATAATAATAAGAGAGTGCGTAAGATTCAGTATTTTTCCGAACCTTATGCACTCTCTTATTATATGTAATTTTATTTTCCTGTATTCAATTTTTGAATCAGAGTTTCACTGGCCTTGAATTTTACCGACGTGCGGGCACGTATCTTACATTCTTCGCCTGTACGGAGATTACGTCCCGGACGTTCTGTCTGGTAATGAGGCATCAGTTTGCCAAAGTAATGAATGTTCACTCCTTCACCTTCTGAAAGTTTTTCGGTTATCAGTTCGATATATGAATTCAGAAATTTCTTTGCGGCGACGTCCGTACATTCCATCCGTTGTGCCAGTTCCTTAATCAGAGTTCTTTTTGTAGTCATATAATAGTTCGTTTTATTGTTATTGTTTTTCTACCCTGTCCCCGGGTGGATTTGTCTAAGATGAAAAAGCGCGGGACTTTTGCTTTAATACTATCGCTAATCCTGATTAGTATAAACATAGCCCACGCTTAACAGATACGATAAAACGTTAGGAACTGATTGTTTAGTTACTTCTCCCGGATGGCTTGAAATTGTCTAGATTTCTACTTAGGGATAATACTAAAATCGCTTATTATGGAAAATATTGTCTTATTAATTCATAGGCATTTCTATTAGATTGTCCGGTAGTCCTCCGAAATCGGGCGTTATTATAAAATAAAAAAGCGTGAGGACTGTTGTTCGGACTTAAGTAGAGGTTCTAGACAACCCGCCATGCAGTACTATACAACAGTTTGCTCACGCCCTTATGCTATATACTATAGGTATATAATCAAAACATGAGCATTTTTGTTTATAATCCTTCTATGGCTTGAAATTGTCTAGATTTCTACTTAAGGATAAACGAAAACGCTTTATATAAATCACAAAATAATGTTTCCTTGACGCTTCAAGGTACAATTGTCACGACAAAGATAGAAAACATCTATGAAAAACCCGATTCATTTCATTAAAAAAGCTCATCTTTCTTTACAGGTTTCGAGAATTTTATAAGGGCGTGAATTTATAATTTCCAATTCTCTATAGCAAATAATAATGTCTAGATTTCTACTTCGATGAATTGTTTTTACCTCTATACCTGATCACTTTTTCAACGAGATGCTCGGGATTTGTGACTGAAAGATACAATTTTGCATTTAATAACCAAGTGCTGTTTTAATTTGTTTACGAATCCGGCGGTGGAAAAGAAATACGAAAAAATCCGCTTCTTAACTTAAAAAGGTCCGGGAATGAGGGAATACACGGGATGGCGGTTGTGGTGGCGGGAAACAGGTGTATAGTGGGAGCGGGATGCTTTTGTTTGTAAAAGTTTTACTTGATTATTATGGAGAATTAGAATATTACTTTCGCGTCTTTGGTGGTGTGACAGGGGGAGGAAGAGGGAGGCTTTCGGATGATATTCCGTAGATGGATGGGTTTGCTGAAAGAGACTAAACGGATAAGAAAAAAAAGAATGGGTCGGGTGTATTAAAAAATGTTATCATTGAATATTTTAATAATTCTTATCATGAAATAATTATATGGAGGTCTCCAAAAAGATGAAAATAAGCGCAGATCGACGTTGATTATAATGGTAATTCGCATCTGCCCACGCTTGTATTTGCGATTTGGTTGGGGACGTCGAGGGCTTAAACGTTTAGTTCGCCCGGACGTTTTTCTGCTGCTTTACTTGAAATCGGTTTGAAAAAACGTTCCATGAAGATTTTATATTTCTGGTTTTTAATGTTTTAAAGGTGTGAAAGCGTCGTGCTTTTGCATTTTTAGAGTTTTCAAGCTCCAGTTTCACTAAAAAAAATAGTTCATAAACTAATTAGGGCAACCGCACCAAATCCAGCAGTAACAATTTTTTATTTCTATGGAGAGA